>Ga0078972_1000127_pt1 | contig 310545 bp, 283 predicted proteins | sample YelNatPaOPGAMG01_FD_67568 | JGI IMG/M metagenome (GOLD analysis project Ga0078972, IMG submission 67568) | Hot spring thermophilic microbial communities from Obsidian Pool, Yellowstone National Park, USA - OP-RAMG-01 (SPADES assembly) (version 2) | ecosystem: Environmental > Aquatic > Thermal...
GCTTAGTTGTTTTTGTCTTTTCATATTGACTCCTGGTGTTGGGTTTGGATGTAATGTTAAATCAATTTGCGGTAGGAATCAATAGGGGAGTTCTTGGAAGCCTTGATTTCAAAGGCTTTCGGCATTATTGAACAACCACATAATTTTAAAAGGAGGTGATTTTGATGAGATGGATGTTTCCTCATGCAACCCATTGTTCAACTTGTGGATCGTGACGATGGTCCTGAGCATGACGTTAAACTGCTCGGTAGAAAAGATTAGTTTAGAAGTTTGAAAAGAGGCCTATTTGGCCTCTTTTTTTGGAAATTTATCTCCTTGGCATGTATGCAGCGGGAATAGTTCCATCCCATCTCCATATAATTGAGTTATCATTATCGGTTTCTGGTATAAGTTTTAATGTTTGGCCATCCACTTTTGGATCAATATTAGCTAAAGTAACTTCAATAATCCCCGTTGTTTTATCTATCTTTGCTGAACTTATTCTTCCTCCTCCAATTGAAACCCCTAAGCTTGATTGAATTGTAGGAATATCAGGACAATCAGGCCAATTAAAATTATTACCACTAGCTTGAGCATCTTGGCAATAAATACCTACAGCATGTGCCACATGACTCATCATATTGATTACTTCTGTCATTCTTGCCTTTACAGTATAGGTTGAATAGAGAGGAATCGCAATTGCGGCAAGAATGCCAATAATAGCGAGGACAATCAATAATTCAATTAATGTCATCCCCTTTTTTCTTTTAAAAATTGACAGAATAATCCCTCCCTTTTTTTAAACTAAAAAGTTCAAAAGCATAATTTATGCCAAATTTTGATTTTTTAGAACATTATGAATTTATTAAAAATTTTATTTTATTTTTTAAATTTTTAAAATTGAGTCATTGTAAAAAAGTTAAAATGTGACATTTTTACTTAATCAACTCAATTTCATTTAACAATGAGATTGGGAAAATGATAGGCTATTAGTGGGATAAAATGATTTATTTTTTGAATGAGCTACCAAGAATATAAACTAATTCAAATTTCCCTTTACCTTTGCAAGGGCAATTCTACCTAATAAAAGCATTATTGATAATAATCCAAGGCCAAAGATAAAAGTTGTGACCATAAAGCTAACAAATAATATCTTCATAATTCAGATCCTTTAATATTTATTTTTTACTAATAAAAAAACCCATGGCCAATTTAAAAAAGCCACGGGTTTACCATAAGTTCCTACAAAGATTTGCTTCGGCAACCCGGCTATCCAGGTTATTTTTGAAAATTCCTGGACCCGTGGCTTTCCGTCCCACGATTACTCGTGGTTTGGCTTTTCGGCAATTTAATTGTTATTTGAGCAATCTTTATGCCAAATTAGTTATTAATCTAAAAATTTTTGATTTTACAAAGTTTTTTAGGATTAAAGAATTTTTCTTCACTTTATATTGTGCCATTTTTTGTAATTCTTCGGTTTAATATATTGAAATCTTTTCTATTTAAATTTATGATAATTAAAAATTTTAGTAGATATTTTAAAAAGGATAATTTTAAATGAATCTTTCGCTAAGCAGTAAACAGAAGCAAATTAAGAAGTTAGCAAAGGAATTTGCCAAAATGGAGCTCTCCCCTATTGCAAAATCAATTGATGATGAAAGACGTTTTCCCTGGGAGGTTGTTGAAAAGATGGCCGCCCTTAATTTTTTTGGAATGCAAGCTCCCAGGGAGTATGGAGGGGCTGAAATTGATTCAATCTCTTATTGTCTTGTTATTGAGGAGATCTCTCGGGTTTGCGCAGCAATAGGATTGATGCTTGCTGTCCATAATGGGGTAGTCGTCTATCCATTGAGTAAATTTGGAACTCATGAACAGAAGTTGAAATTTCTTACACCTCTTGCAAAAGGTGAGAAGATTGGTGCTTTTTGTCTAACTGAACCTAATGCAGGGTCTGATGCCCTTTCAATAGAATCCACAGCTATAAAGAATGGAGATTATTACATTGTAAATGCAAATAAGATATTTGTTACTAATGGAGGTGTAGCTGACACATTGATTATTTTTACATCAGTAAATCCAGAAGACGTAAAGAAAGGATTTAGTGCCATTATTGTGGAAAGAGGAATACCAGGTTTTGAGGTTGGATTGCTTGAAGATAATTGTGGAATGCGTGCCAATCCTGTGTGTTCAATTCTGCTTACAGATTGTAAAGTTCCAACCACAAATCTCCTGGGAAATGAAGGTGATGGATTTAAAATTGCTATGACAGCACTTGATACAGGAAGAATAGGAATTGCTGCTCAGGCAGTTGGTATAGCCCAAGGAGCCCTTGATGTTTCAATTAAATATGCAAAAGAACGTATCCAATTCGGTGTGCCTTTGATTAAACATCAAGCCATCCAGATGATTCTTTCAGATATGGCCACCATGGTCGAGGCAGCAAGGCTGTTAACCTTTAGAGCAGCCTTTTTAAGGGACCAAGGGAGCGAACTATCATATTCTTCTGCAATGGCCAAACTTTTTTCTGCAAGAACAGCTTCAAAGGTGGCTTCCTTAGGTTTACAGATTCATGGAGGTTATGGATATAGTAAACAATATCCTATAGAGAGATTCTTCCGTGATGCGAGGGCTACGGAGATTTATGAAGGTACAAATGAGATTCAACAGATTGTTATTGCACGAGAGCTTTTAAAAAAGACCGAAGATTAAAAAATCGAATTTTAATATGAATATAATAGTCTGTATAAAACAAGTCATATCAACAGATCAGGTAAAGATTGATCCCAAAACCCATAGCCTTATTCGAACAAGTGAGGTTTCAAGACTAAATTCATTTGATCTTCCTTCTCTTATGATAGCCAAAGAACTCAAAAAGGCCTTTTCTGCTTCTGTGATTGCTTTAACCATGGGTCCTAAAATCAGCGAAGAGGTTCTTTGGGAAGCATTGGCCATTGTTGCTGATAGAGCTATTCTTCTGTCAGATCCCAGGTTTTCAGCAGCCGATACATTGGCAACTTCGTATGTTCTTGGAATGGGAATTCGGAGAATAGGGAATTTTGATCTAATACTATGTGGTATGAGAACTGCAGATAGTGATACAGGCCATGTGGGTCCTCAGCTTGCTGAAGAACTGGGGATCCCTCATGTAACAGGTGTTGAAAAGATAGAAAGGCATGGGGATTACTTTCGTGTAGAAAGGATGTCCGATGGATTCAGAGAAATAATAGAGGTTCCTAAACCTGCCCTTTTTGCAATATCATCAAAGATGAAGGTAAGTTTTCCAAGTTTAATAGAGATTCAGGATGCATTTTCACAAGGTCAAATTGAGACCTGGGGCCTTGAAGATTTGAATGCAGATCCCCAAAAAGTTGGAATCACGGGTTCTGAAACCTTTGTAGAGGATCTTATTCCAATAGCTGAAAAGAGATCTTGTGTTTTTATTGAGGGAGATCCACGTCAACAGGCAAGATCACTCATTTCAAAATTAATGGAAAAAAATCTGCTTTCTTAGAAGGCAAATATGGAAAAAGGATTAGAGATCTGGGTTTTTGGAGATTATAGAGACCATTTTCAAAACCGTTTGACCTTTCAAGTTCTACATCAAGCGAGGGCTATTTCAAAAGAGTATGGGAGGGTATCTCTCATTCTCTTAGGTCACAAATTAGATACTATTGTGAATCATTACATTTCCTCTGGTATACCCAAAATCCTCCTATTAGATGAACCAGAACTATCGGTTTATAGAGCAGACCTTTTCACAGATTTACTATGTGAATTGATCCAGGAGTATAGACCCGATATATTTCTTTTAGGAGCTTCAGAATTTACTAAAGAACTTGCTCCAAGGTTGGCTAAGAGGCTCGAGGTAGGACTCTGTGCGGACTGTATCTCTTTGGAGTGGGAAAAACAGAAAGATCGACTGGTTGCTTACAGTCCAGCATTTGGAGGGAGTTTTTTAGCAAAGATTGTCTGGAAATCAAAGAGACCCTATATGGCCACTTTAATTCCTGGGTTTTATAAAGAGATTCCATCTGATGAGAAAAAAGAAACTGAAATTATAAGGTTAAAAAAGAAGGATATTAAGAATAAAAATTATAATATAAAAATAATTTCTTCAATTAAACAACCTCGTGAATCCATAAATTTAGAGGATGCTAAGATTGTTGTAGCTGGGGGTAGAGGGGTTAAGAATTTAGAAGGTTTTAATTATATCAGGGAATTGGCATTACTATTGGGAGGAGAAGTTGGAGCAACTCGTCCTGCTGTTGATGCACATTGGGCCTCGGAAGATCATTTGATTGGTCAGACTGGAAAATCTATCAAACCCCAATTGCTGATAACTTGTGGTACTTCTGGTGCGATTCAATATATAACAGGGATTAGAAAGGCAGGGACGGTTGTTGCCATTAATCGTGACCGTTATGCCCCAATATTTAAGATTGCTGATATTGGAATCGTTGCTGACAGCCTCTCTTTTCTACCAGCCTTTATCCAAGAAGTAAAAAGCCAAATTTTTCGTGAAATTACAGACCTTTATAGAATAAGTTTAAATTCAGAAAAGCAACAAAGACCAATTTCTTTTGGTCAACGCATCAAGAAGTTGCGCGAGGATCGAAAGCTAAATATTTCAGGACTTGCAGAGGCAACAGGCCAGACACCTGAGTTTATTGAGGATGTTGAATCAGATAGGGTAACCCCACCGGTTTCTTTTCTACTTCAACTTGGACAAGCACTCAAGATTGACCCCAGTCATTTCCTTACAGATCAGGAAAAGAGAGAAGTTGAAGGTAAAAGGCAGGAAGGATTTATAAAGCGAACGCAGAATTATTCTTACCGAACATTGACACCAGGAGCTGCCAATAAACACCTACGGGCATTTATGGTAACTATTGAACCGAGACAATATCATAAAATGGTAGAATATAAACATCCGGGGGAGGAATTTATATTTGTTTTTAAAGGAGAACTCGAAATCACACTTGGAGAGAAGGTTTTCTATTTGAAGCAAGGAGAAACAATCCACTTTGATTCTGAAATAAGACACAAATTAAGAAACCCTTTAGATGAAAAATGTGAGCTTATCGTTACTTTATACACACCCTGAAAGTCCTATTTGAGTAATGGCATTCATTCAAGAGCAGAAAAAGATATTTAATCACCTCTTGGGAAAATTAAGAAAGGCTTCATTTAATGAATCTTCAGGGCAGCTTACTGTTAAGATAGGGAAATTATTTTTAGGTAAAAACTATGGTTTTCATCCCTATGATAATGAATTCAATGGTTCTCTTCATATAAACCTTAAAAAATTCGATTGTTTTAGCTTTCTTGAACATGTAGTTGCATTTGTATTGTTATTAAAATCTAAACAAGATTCTTTCGAATCATTCGAAAGAATCCTAAAAACAATAGGTTATCGATCCGGGAGTTTAACTGGTTTTATATCAAGGCTTCACTACTTCACTGATTGGGTGTACGAGAATGAGAAAAAAGGTTTTATTAAGGATGTTACAAAGGAGATTGGAGGAAAAAGATTCAGAAAGAGAGTTGATTTTATGAGTAAAAATAAAAAGATTTATCCTCCATTGATGAATTTGAAGAATCTTAGCAGGATAAAGGAGATTGAAAATAAAATAACAAAAAGGCTGATGTATTTTATTTCGAAGAAAAACCTCAGAGCATCAGAGGATTGGATTGAAGATGGAGATCTTATTGGAATAACAACAAAAAAAAGAGGGCTTGATGTTGAACATGTAGGTATTGCAATTAGAATAGGAAGTAGAATACATCTTCTTCATGCATCAAGAAAAGCAGGAAAGGTGTTAGTTTCCAAAGAAACACTATTTAGGTATTTAATGAGAAGTAAAACCCGAACAGGGATTATGGTTGCGAGGCTATTTTAGAGGCCTCCTTGATTCCATTTTTGTCTCGAAAGGATTTCCTCCGTTCGAATTCTATCTTTAAAAGCATTCTTTTGGTTTATATCTTCAAGGCTTGGGTTTGAATCACTATTGCCTGGCCAACGTCGACAGAGATAAAGGTTTTCATAAATCCTTCCAATTTTGAATTCCCTTGAGATTCGAAGTGCGGCTGCATAATCTTCACCATAGCTTACATTTAAAAATCCGATTTTTCTCATTATGGATGTGTGAAATCCGCGTGGTGCTCCAATCCCATTAATTCTTAAGGCATTGTTATGTCCGTTTTCATCAGTCCATTCTCTATGCTCTATAAGGCCTGGAGGGATTTCTCTTAGATCCGAATTGACAAGAGTATAAGAGCCTACGACCATTGCAAAGCTTTCTTCTCTGAGTTTATCGACCATCTTTTTTAAGCTATTTGTGTTTGAATAAAGGTCATCCGAATCAAGTTGAATTGCAAAACGACCACAATAAGGAGAATTTAAAGCTTCGTTCCAACATCCTCCAATACAGAGGTCTTTCCTTTTAGGAATGAGGTGTTTTAAACGGGAATCCTTTTTTGATAGCTCAGAGATGATATTTGTTGTTCCATCTGTGGAGTGATTATCAATGACAATAATGTTGAATGGAAAATTTGTTTCTTGAGAAAGAGCACTATTAATTGAATCTAAGATAGTTTCTTTTCGATTCTTTACAGGGATAATGATGGAGGCCTCAACAGGAAAGAATTCATTACTTGGTTCAATCTTCTTAAGCACTTGAGAAGGGATATAGGCTCCGATTCTTTTTAAATAATCTGTAAAAATACCTTCCATTTCTCTTTGTATCTTTAAGTTTAGGGGATTGACATAGGAAAACAACTTTTCATTAAATGATGTTTTTTCCCCTTCCTCAACAGTATAAAGAGGTTCATTTATATGAATGATTGAATATCTTATTGAGAGCTTTAACCTAAGATCATAAAGACCTCCCCATCTTAAATCAGAAAGAAGGCCATATTCTTTCAGTGTGCACTTTACCTTGGACATTGAAAAGAGGATCATAGAGCCAAAGTCAAAATCATCTCGAACACTACCCAATTGATAATCATTTAGAGGATGATAAAATTTTTGACCACATAATTCATCGTAAAAATCAGAGTAAACCATTGCAACTCCATAATCTTTAGTTTTAATCATTAGTCTTTCTAAAGCCATGGCTTCAAAAGAGGTTATGTTAGGTTTTATTATAAATAGAAAGAAATCTGTTTGAATTGAATTAAGAATCTTAAGAATTGTATCAGTGGATTGAAAGTTTTCACCATTTAAAATTTCGCTCTTAGGATATCTTTTAAAGATTAAATCATTATGAAGGATAAATATTCGCTCAATGAAAGGTGAGGAGCTCAAATATTTTATTAGCTTTTCAAAATACGGTCCCGTGTAAAAAGGAACAATAGCAGTAATATTTCCCATATAAAAATTATAAACCATCTCATTAGATTCTTCATCTTTGGCATAATATACAAAGCCTTCTAAGAAAACGAAGAGATGATACTTTTGAGGTTGATATATAAAGATTTTTTAATGCATAAGGAATATATACGAGGTAAGATTTCAGACCTTTTTTTAAACCAAGAAAACCATATGCACCAAGGGCTTGCATTAAACGTTGGGCTGATGCTTCCCAAAAACATTGCTCAAATTCCTCCCAATCCATATCCTTCTCGGAAATATTATAATAAAAACTTAAAAGCTCTCTTTTTTCATCATAAGATAGGTCAACATAAGGGTCACAAATTAGAGAACCAAGATCATAAAATAGATTTCCAAAGCGCATTCCTTGAAAGTCGATCAAGTAGATTTTGTTATTTCGAACCATGATATTCTGAGACTGGAGATCTCGGTGGATTAAGGATAAAGGTATATGTGAAAGTTTTTCTCCTAAGCTAAGAAGTTCCTTTTGTAGTTCCTTTTCAAAAGAGAATTTAAGATTTATTTTACACCACCCCCTAACAAAATGTTCTTTAAAGTATTCCTGTTCCCATCTGTATAGCTCGGGCCCAAAGTCTTCCATTAGTTTTAAGCGATGATATGGAAAGCATTGTTTTTTAAAAGAGTGAAGCTGATGAATGATAAGCAACGTTTTTTGGTAAAGAGTCCTTCTCTTCTGCCAAGGTTCTTTCCTAAGAGAAAAGAGGGTTTTATTCCCAATATCCTCCATAAGAATGAAACATTTATCGGAGTTTGAGGCTATAAGCCTGGGGACAGGTATATTAATCTCCATAAGAAATTTAGCAATATCAATGTAAAGTGTATTTTCGATACGGTTTGGATTATAGTGAATCAGTATAGCTGAATTCTTGTTCCATCTTATTCTAAAGAAGGAACGATCTGATCCCCTTCTTTCAAAAGGAGAGATTTGAATCTTTATGGAGTCTGAAATTCCTAAAGATTTTCTACAAAAATGAAGGAGATTATTGATTTCTAAATTTTCAACTTCTTCTTTCGTCATTTCCAATCTTGTTTTCCTATTAATTGATTATAGGTTTCTATTGATCCAATCTCTTGCCATTGTCCTTCATCTATCAGGATACCCCTAATTGAACCAGGTTTTTCAATGATTCTACGAACCATTGCATTGATAATAGATTCTACTTCTCCTTTCTTTAAATGGCTCAAGAACGAGGTTTCAACAGCATAGATGCCTGTAAATTGACATTGTTTGATTCCACGATTTCCAAGTGTGTTTCTAATATCACAAACCTCTTGTCTTTCATTGATTTCTATATTTAGCAGAGGACCTTTACTTCGAAGGGCAAGGGTGATATCAGGTCTTTTTTCTTCATGGGCTAAGATGAGTTTTTGTAGAGGAATGTTAGAGAGTATATCTCCATTATAACAAAGGATTGCCTCATCCTCACTCAGAAGATCTTCAATATTTTTGAGACCTCCACCTGTTTCAAGAAGTACAGGTTCATAGCGAAATACAATAGGAACCCCACGCCAATTCCTTTCAGGAAATTTTTTGAAAAAGACTTCTGAAAGATGATGAATATTGATTATGAATCTTTTTATTCCAATTTCTAAGAGATGGTCCATGGCGTAAGTAATAATTGGCCTTCCTTTAATCTCAATAAGTGGTTTTGGGCATTCATTGGTTAGGGGAGAAAGTCTTCTTCCTAAGCCTGCCGAAAGAATAAAAGCTGTTTTGAAACGCTGTTTCATCTCTTTTTTCCAAATTCAGGTTCAATATTGACTAAGCCTGTTACTATAAAACCTGGTAGAGTTGCTCCTACGACCCATAAAAAATAATTTTGATAGCCTAATAATTCCTGGAGCCATCCACTTGCCATGGCTGGAAACATCATCCCAAGAGCCATTATCCCTGTAGAAATTGCATAATGGACAGTTCGATACTCCCCTTGTGAAACCATGACCATAAACATGGTATATGCAGTAAAGCCAAAGCCATAACCAAACTGTTCAAGTGCCACGCAGATATTAATTAAATAGAAATTTTTAGGTAAGGTTTGGGAGAGATAGACATAAACTAAATCAGGCAGGTGCATTGCGCAGGCCATTATCCAGATCCAAAACTTAAGGCCTTTTTTATAAATTGCATATCCTCCCAATAAACCTCCAATCGTTAATGAGATTACTCCAATTATTCCATAGGCAATTCCAACTTGGGAGGTCGTCAAACCAAGTCCCCCTTTTGAATTTGGATCAAGAAGAAAGGGGGCTAAAATCTTTACAATTTGGGTTTCTGCAAATCTAAAGAAAAAAAAGAAGGAAAGGATTCTAAGTATATCTTTCTTGCGGAAAAATGATATGAAGGTTTTCCAGAATTCATTAAAAAAAGAGAAAAAAGAGTTTTGTTTTGGTGGCCGATCTTCATAAGGAAAGGGAAGAATAAAAAAATGATAAAGCATAATTGCTCCAAATATAGTAGCTCCTAAAAATAGGGTTATAAACCAAGCCTTTGCAATAGGATATCCATTCGATTCAAGGAAACCAACAAGAATGATGAGTCCCCCTTTTGTGGCAATCGTTGCAATCCGATAAAAGGCGGTCCTTATTCCTATGAATGCAGATTGGAGATCTTGTGAAAGCCCCAAAAGGTAAAAACCATCTGCTGCAATATCGTGAGTTGCTGAGCTAAAGGCCATTAACCAGAAAAAGGCAAGTGTATATTGGAAAAATCTTGAGGTAGGAATAGTGAGAGCAATTGATGCAAATGAGATACTAATGATAAGTTCCATCCATAGGATCCAGAAACGTTTTCTTCCCAAAAGTTCAACTACTGGACTCCAAAGGGGCTTGATGACCCATGGAAGATAAAGCCAACTTGTATAGAATGCAATTTCTTTATTTGAGATACCAAGAGATTTATATAAGACCACTGATACTGTCATGGCCATTGTATAAGGGATTCCCTCTGCAAGATATAAAGAGGGAACCCAAGTCCATGGATTTCTTTTAGAAGTTTTAGATTGATTTATATTAACCCAATTTTTCAGCATTATTAGTAAATTTTCTTTATATCTATTCCTGAATAATAATGTTTAAGAATTGCTTCCATGGAGAACCCTTGAATAGCCATATGGGCTGCACCAATTTGACAGAGTCCAACTCCATGTCCCCATCCTGCCCCATGAAATATAAACTTATCTTGGTCTTTTTCGATGATAAATGCACTGCTAAATAGATGACTTCGAGATAGCCATCTCCTAATCTCAAGCTCTTTTCCAACAATTATTTCTTTCTTAGAACCTATGATTTTTAGACGGTGAATCCTTCCTGAGGGACCTCTAAGAAGAGGGATAATTTCATACAGAGAGCCAAAGTCAATGTCTGATTTCTGTCGAAGGATTTCTTCAAGCTCTTTCTTTGAATATTCAATTCTCCAGCGAAAAGGAGTCTTTGTTTCAAGATCTATTTCACCAAGGATATTTTTTAAAAGATTTTCATCTTTAATATTGCAATAGACTTCGGGCGAGGAAAGTATCCATTTTCTTGCCTCATTTTCATTAGTAATGGGTAAATAGGGGTAGTATGAATCTGAATTACTTTTTAGATATGGAATTTTAATATCATACCATGCTGTATCAAAATCTTCAGTAATTCCTCCACAAATCTTTGAATAGCATGCATTACAGATTTCACCTTGGTATGTTATGACAAGCCCATAAGTCTGATTTACTGCTTCAGCAGCTTTTTTTTGTCCTGACTCCAAAAGCCCATAATATCGCTGGCAATGGTCATTACTGCAGACATCAAAAGTATCATGATTCTCGGAATCATACCAACGAATGATTTCATTTTCTCCTAATTTTTGTCTACTGAGATTTGATGGCATTGTTTTTGCTTTTTTTTCAATTTTAGAAAGAATCCAGCTTCTTGAGATAATTGCATGTGCCTTTAGAAATTCTAATGGTGATGAGGGATTTACCTCAGATGAAATGACACTTTTTAAATAATCTTCGAGAGGAATTTCATTGATGGCCTGGATCAATCCATTTTTAATCTTTAAAACGAGGTCTCCTTCATAAGTAAGATTTTTTTCCCTTTCCCAATGGAAACAAGATCCTATTATAACCTGATATAAAGTAAATGATGAACGATCCGAGGATTTTAATCTCAGAGAGAAATCCTTGCACCTCTTAGATTTTCCTTCGACTGAAAAGATGATCCTATCGGATTCTATCTTTGCTGAAAATTGACCAGATATAAGGCCAAGGCCTTCAATAAAAAAGTTTCCCCTAAGAAGGCCTGAGATTTCTCTTTGAGATTCTAAAATCAATACAGAGATTGTCGGTTGACCTTTCATGAGATTATAGAATATTTCTTTATAAATTTTAAAAAGAGGGCTAAAATAAAACCAATGAGGCTTATTCCACCACAAAGAAGGAAGGCTTGTTGGTAACTCTTTGTAATGTCAAATATATAACCTGTCAACAAAGGGCCCAATGCCCCTCCAGTCATTACGCTAAGGTTAAGAATCCCAAAGATTAGTCCATGGGCTTTTAATCCAAACATTTCTGCAATCAAAGGAGAATGAGAAACTGCGATTCCTCCGTAACCAAATCCAAAGATTGCACCACTTAACAAGAGAATTTTTATGTTTCTTGTTAAGACAATGGTGATTAATGCTAAAAATATAAGGATAAATCCAAAAATTAATATATATCGACTCCCGATGTTATCTCCAATCTTTCCCATTAAGATTTTTCCAATAATACTTAAACCTCCCATTGAAGCAAGGATATTGGCAGCTTGAACAGGCTCGATTTTTAATTCAATAGCATGTGGGACTATATGAACCATTATTGAAAAGACACAATATCCATAACAGAATCCTGTAGGGAAAAAGATCCAAAATTTTAAGCAGTGGATGACCTCCTTTAAAGAGAGGCCTTCAATCGATGGTTTATCTTCTATCTTTTTAATTTGATTCGCTCCATAGGGAACCTCACCAATAGATCTTGGATCTTTCTTGATAAATTGGGAAAGTAAAATTACACCTAATAAGACAATACTTCCGAAGATTATAAAAGACAGGCGCCAGCCATAGTTTATAATGAGTCTGCTTGCTATGGGAGGACTTATCAAGCCACCCGTTCCACTGCCTGCTGTTACAATGCCTGTCATCAATCCTCTCCTTTTAACAAACCACTTAGCAACTGTGGATGTGAGGGGTATAAATGCCCCGCTCATACCTATACCCACAAATATTCCATAAAATATATAAAGATGATATATTGAATTAATTTGTGACATAAGAAGGAAGCCGAGGCCCAACAGGGTTCCAGAAATAGTCATAACTATCCTTGGACCAAACCTATCTGTAAGCCAACCCATAGCAATAGTTAAAAATGCATTTAGGCAAGCAGCAACTGAAAAGGCACCTGATGTCGTTGCTCTTGTCCAACCGAATTCATTTAAAACAGGCTTAAAAAAGACACCAAATGAATAATGACCTGCCCACATTAGGGCCATTATTATTAATGAAATAGCCACAATGATATAACCATAAAAGAATTTTGAAGTATCCCTAAAATATTGATTCATTTTTCACATTAGATATGATGAATACATTTCTTATCTCATAATTTATAAAATTTTTCAATAATTATTGTATCGATAAAAATCGGTGTTTTAATATTCTTTTTAAAAAGGGTATATCAAATGCTATTGTATCAAAGAATTCTATTTAATGTTTATTTCTTAGGTGGATTAATAATATAGTTGTTATAGAAATTCCTATCGCGTCAAGAAAAATATCACCAATAGAAGCTTCTCGAAAAGGAATATAAAGTTGATGAATCTCATCTAAAATTGCTACACAAATTGAAATGATAGGAGGAAGGAAAAAAGGTAAGAATAGTTTTTCTTCTGGTTTAATATTGCTAATATTTTTAATCGATAGATTAGGTTTAAAAGACAAATAAAGAAGAAGTGTTAGTATTCCATATAAAGGTATATGGAGAAGGCTATATGGGTTAAATTGAGAAAGGGTTTGTGCAACAGAGGAATCTGAAAGAAAAAATATAATGTAAATATACCCTACAGAGAAGAATATGAAAAGGATGTTAATTTTACTAAAATTTTTGATGAAATCAATGGACATCTGGGATGACACTTCCTCCTGAGGGAAAGATAGCAACGTTGGCATACGGAATCTTTAGGTAAGCCATTTCTATTGCCTGTTGGATGTTAGGAGCAAATGAGAATTTCATCATTCTTACCTGTTCAGGTGAAAGTCCCTCAGTTACGTGGATAACATTATATTTTTCAGCGATCTCTTTGAAATGAACAACCTGCATAATATAAGAAATTCCAAAAGGCTTTAGATGCTCGGGAATATCTCCTTCCATAAGTCTACGATGGAAATTTGATGGGCTTTCAGGGCTTCCCATTTCTTGGATGAGTGGAAGAATAGGGCCTGCTTGCTTCTGAGGAGCAACCCATATGATAGTTCCTCCAATGCGGGTACAAACACTTGCCATTAAAAGGGCCTTTGTGGATTGAACTCCAATTTCGAGAGGATGGGCAGCAGTAATTGTGATATCAGGTCGCTTTGGTATTGGAACAGAAAATAAGGATCTTACAAAATTCGCAGCTGACTTATGTTCCAAAATTGGATCTCCTGCAAAGATCTTAATCACCTCTTCCTTTTCATTGATAACGAAATCTATTTTGAATTTAAGACCTACCAGCTGGCCTACATCAACAATCTCTTCATAATAGGGGTTACCTTCAAGGAGACTAATCCTTGAATTTTTGTTTCTCATCCATGTAAAGTGGTGAAGTGCTGTAGTCTTATAAGAACATACCCCAGGCATAATAATCTTATGGCCTCCTCCAAATCCTGCAGAGGGATGAGGCATACATTCACCAACACCAATGATAAGATCAGAAAAGGCAACATGGGGATTAATTTCAATAGGGATTCCTGTTTTAGTTCTTCCAATAAGAACATTTTCAGTAGAATGAGGATCATGAGAAAATATACGTCCAGTTAGTCGGGAAAATACCTTTTCTCCTACTTTAATCCTTAAAGCCTCAAGAGTTGGAATCGGATGTGTCCCTAAAGCACATAATGCTGATATATCAGTATCAGATATTCCAGCCATATTTAATCGGTCTAAAATTTCTGGGATGACCAGATGGGCAGGGGTAGGCCTCTGAAGATCATCGAATAAAATCACAACTTTCATGCCTGACCTTGCAAGTGCTTCTATCTTTGGTGACCCAATTGGATGATCTAATGCATTTCGTATTTCTTGGAGGGGATTATTCAATCCAGGTAAGGCAAGCCTATCCTCAAATGAAATGACATTCCAACCTTTTGGAATACTGAAGTATAATTTTTCTTTATTGTAGTTTAGATAATATTTCATTTATATTTTCAAAATTATTTATTTTCGGCAATAAATCGTTTTATAGAGCGGTCATATGTTTTTTCCACCTCGGGCGAGAAAAAACATCCAGGTAACTGTTTCATCTTTAAATGATATGAAATACATTCACAACACCTTCCCTTTCTTTCACATGGTTCATAAGTGCAGGTGCATCGTTTTTTATTCTTTTCAATATAACATTCTAACATATTCTTATTAAATCCTCCTTTTATCTTTTAATCTTTCAATCACTGAGGCTGAAAGAAGTGGAAACATGATTTCATGGTGTCCAATCAGATGAAAACCTTTTCCTCCTTTTAGATTTGGTCTCCTAACTATATTAACGCTCGGCCGGTAATGTTGGATAAAATCCATATTTATAGTAGTAATGTTCGAGACACAATAGCCAAGGTTTCTGACCATTGCTAATGCCTTTAAAAAAACCTCTGGGATTATTACAGCAGATCCCAAATTTATAAAGACACCCTTTTCAAGTTTTGAGACAAGTGCTGAGAATTTATGAAAGTCCCTAAGGCTTCCTTCTCCAAGGGCTGAGCCATCCGCAAGAGGACCCATATGGGTAATATCTGTCCCAATCGCCACATGAACTGTTACGGGGATTCCAATCTTTTCAGCTTGGGCAAGGAGAGAAAGTTCTTTATAGGGAAATTTACCATGAAGAATTTTTTTTCCCATCGCCTCCCCAATCCCAAGTCCTTGCCTAACTCCTTCACAAATCGTATTATTTATAATTTCATGTGTTTCTTTCACCATCCCAAATGTCCCATTTGAGAGCTCCTCATCGACTTCTTCAGATGTATGACCAACCAGTGCCAATTCTACGTCATGAATGAGACAGGCCCCATTTAAAGCCAATCCTCTCAATATACCCCTTTTCATCAAATCTATCAGGATTGGGTTGAGTCCCACTTTAATGGGATGGGCACCCATTCCTAAGAGGACAAACCTTTTTTTTACTACAGCCTCGGTGATTCGCTCCACTACATCTCGAAATTCCCTTCCAGCAAGGAGATGGGGAAGTGAATTAATAAATTCAGAAAGACTTCTACCTTCTTGCCAACATTTAGCAAAAAGTCTTTTATTAACCTTGTGCTTCTTCTCTTTTAAAGAGGAATATTTAACATTTTGTAAATTGAGAGGGTGAATTATTTTGGACATGAAGGCGCTCCCTAATGAATGGCTTTAAGGAAAAGCGAATGTTCTACCATCTCGCAAAGGATATGTCCCACAAGGATATGAACTTCTTGAATCCTTGGAGTACTACTTGAAGGAACTATGAGGGATATGTCTGCTATCTTAGCCATAGCCCCTCCATCATTTCCAGTTAAGGCTATAGTCTTCATTTTCATATCTTTAGCGACTTCTAAGGCTTTTATCATATTGGGAGAATTTCCACTGGTACTGATACCAAATGCTACGTCATCTTCCCTACCCAATGCCTTTAGCTGTTTGGCAAAGACATCTTGAAAAGAGAAATCATTTGATATACTTGTAAGAATAGAAGTATCTGTTGTTAGAGCAATTGCAGGAAGAGGAGGTCTCTCCATCACATATCGGTTAACAAATTCTGCTGCAATATGCTGAGCATCTGCAGCACTTCCTCCATTTCCAAATAGAAAGAGCCTATTTCCCATTTCAAAGGCATTTGATACAATTTTAATTGCCTCAAGGAGTTTCGGCATATTCTCCTTGAGGAATCTTGTCTTAAGTTCTCCACTTTCTTTAAATCTTTTTATTATAATGTTTTCCATTGAATAAAAATATTATATTTTCCTTCCCACTCTGTCAAGAATAAGTTTTTATTTTGATTTTTAACTAATTAAATGGTAAAAATTAATAAAGGAATAAATTGCAGTAGCAAGAAAGGAGAGGGTGAGATGAAATGTTATGTTTGTGCAAAGCAAGGAGTAGATGAGGAGGCAGTGGCTATCTGCATTGTCTGCGGCATGGGCCTTTGCTTAGGGCACGCGTTTAAAGAGGAATTGTTGGTAAAAGACATTGTTGATTGGGGATTGGGAGAAGAAAAAATCACTTACCCAAGCAAATTACCACGTTTTATATGTGCAGAGTGCAAGCTTGCAATTGAACAACGTAAGAAAATGGGGGTGAAATGAAAAAAAAGATCCTGATTGTAGAAGATGAGGAAGGTTTAAGACTCCTTTACGAAGAAGAACTTAAGTCTGAAGGCTATGAGGTCATTACTGCAAGAAATGGACGAGAAGCCATTGAAAAACTTGAACAAAGTAAACCTGACTTAATTATCCTTGACATCGTAATGCCAGTTATGAATGGGATGGAGACACTTGGAAGAATCCTCGGAAAAGATAAGAAGATACCCATTATTCTTAATTCTTCTTATCCAAGCTATAAAGAAGATTTTATGAGTTGGGCTGCTGATGCCTACATAACCAAATCAGTCGATTTAGATGAATTAAAAGAAAAAGTAAAGGAGCTTTTAGAAAAAGGTAGGGTTAGATGAGGAATATCTTAGCTATGATCTTAGCAGGAGGTAGGGGTGAGAGACTTTATCCCCTTACTCGAGATCGAGCAAAACCTGCAGTCCCTTTCGGTGCAATATATAGGATAATTGATTTTACCCTATCTAATTGCATCAATTCAAATATTCGAAAAATATACATCCTTACACAATATAAATCCATATCATTGGAACGTCATATCAAATTGGGTTGGAATATACTGCCTCCGATCCTTGGAGAATTCATTGGTCTTATCCCAGCACAACAAAGAATCAACGAGCAATGGTATCAGGGAACAGCAGATGCCATTTATCAAAATATTTATACGCTTCAAGAAGAAAGACCTGAATTGGTTCTAATCCTTTCTGGGGACCATATATATAAAATGAACTATCAGGAGATGGTAAAATTTCATTATGAGAAAAGAGCAGATCTAACAATTGCAGCGATTAGAATGGATCGAAGATATTCGAAAGAGTTTGGTGTGATTGAGATTGATAAAGAATGGAGAATCATTGGATTCCAAGAAAAACCTGAAGAACCAAAAACCATCCCTGGAGATCCTGAGGCTATTTTGGCTTCGATGGGAGTATATTCATTTAAGACGGAGATTTTGGTGAAAAGACTGATTGAGGATGCACGATCTGATTCTACCCATGATTTTGGTAGAGATATCATTCCTTCAATGATTGAGAAGGATAATGTATATGCTTTCGATTTTATCCAGGCAGATCCTTCAGGAGTTGGCTACTGGAGAGATGTAGGAACGATCGATGCCTACTTTGAAGCAAATATGGATCTTGTATCGGTAACTCCAAAACTAAATCTCTATGATCCAAAATGGCCAATCCTAACATATCATCCTCCTTACCCGCCCGCTAAGACAGTTCATGATGAGAAGGGAAGGGTCGGAACAGCTATTAATTCGATCATTTCAAATGGTTGTATAATCAGTGGAGGAAGTGTAAGGCGATCCGTTCTTTCTCCAAGGGTTAATATTCATAGTTATGCAGAGGTTGAAGATTCTATTCTATTAGATGGAGTTGATATTGGAAGAAATGCAAAAGTAAGAAGGACTATAATTGATAAGGGTGTAAAAATTCCAGAGGGATTCATAGTGGGTTATGATCTTGACAAAGATGCAAAGATATTTACAGTAACCAGCTCAGGGATCGTGGTAGTGCCTAAATGGATAAGATTATAGTAAATTAAATTTTATGCAACGCAAGAGTGTTTTTAGCAAATAGCTCTTCTATTTTTATCCCCTTTTTAATTAATCCCTGTTCTGTAGAGTATTGAATAAGTGTATTGATGGTTTTTAAATTTTTTTCAATTCCATATGGCCAGAAGTCTTCTCCCATTATCTTGCGGGTTATCTCTAAATTTCCAAGTAGCCAGGGAAGACTGTATCGAAGGGCTGAAGTATCAGAGAGATTCTGTAAACAGATCTCCTTTGCAAGAGAGAATGCCTTGAAAAGACTCTGTGCAACCCATGGATAATTTTTATAAATGTCTTGTCTTATAACAATAGTGTGCATAATAGGAAAGATTTTATGTTTTTCATAGTATTTTATCTCTTCTTCTTGAAAATCCTCAAAGAGGCGCTTAATTTTTGTCTTTCCATACTGATAAGTAGAAGGAACTCTTGGAGTGATTAGGGCGTCGATCTCACCTTCTTCAAGCATTTTACTTAATGTTTTTTCAGGAGGTATTGGTAAAATTTTAATTGACGGAGGTAAATGAATGGGAATCTTTTCTTCTCTCCCAGGATTTTCCAGGCCCCCTGTAAACCACTTCATCTCTTTTGGGGAAACTCCATATTCATGCTGAAGAAGTCCTCTAACCCAAACTGCTGCTGTAACCTGATATTCTGGAACACCAACCTTTTTTCCCCTTAGGTCTTCAGGTCTCTTTATCCCCGAATCTTTATTTATATATATTGCCGAATGTCGAAACATCCGCGAAGGAAAAACAGGAATGGCTATTAAATCCATATTTCCTCGAGAATAGTTTATAAGATATGAGGAAAAAGACATTTCAGAAGCATGAAACTCTTTATAACGAATCATTCGGAAGAATATCTCTTCAGGGGAAAGAGGAAGATAGATTAAATCAATTCCTTCGGGCCTTACTCTTCCATCCATAAGGGGTCTTGTTCTATCATAATCTCCACAGGCAAGGGTTAATTGAATTGAGCCCATATTTTTCTCCTTTCTTAACTTTTTTCAATTATTTCTTTAGAGAGATGGCATATTTAACCACAAAAATAACTGACCTGGTGGAAAAGGAAGATGAAGTAATCTATAGAAAAAAACATCAATGAATATCCAAGTAAATAGAGTTATGATGATACTTGTAAACCACCTTTCCCTATAACACCATTTGAGTTGAATAAAACTACAGAGAGGAATGCCTATTGAGAAACCAAAAATCCAGATTCCAATTAAATAGGCAAATATCCAACCAAACATAATGCATGTTCTTTTTTTAACAATTTCTCTTGGAATTTCTTGTCCTAATATGCTTGGTTTATACTCTTTGTCTTTTTTTGCTCTTATGCTGAAATCTCTTAAAAATTGAATGATAGTAAGAAATAAGACACTTAATCCAATAACCCATGGGAATAGACCTGTTCTAAAATCAAAATCTATACTTTTTATAAGGGCAAATATAAATCCGATTATTACAAGAAGTGATAATATTAAATCCCAATTGAATTCATGTCCTTCTTGACTTGATGTTTTTTGAATTTCGATTGCTACTTTTTTCTTTCCCCTTTTTTTGAGTATTGGGTAGATAAAACCCAAAAATATGATTCCCATAAAGATAAGAACAGTGGGTCTCAAAAGCCAATTTAGACCATAATTGTCTGTTGAGAGGAAAAGTCTATTTTCTGCCAGCGGGCCAAGTACGAGTCCCAATATAAGAGGAGGTCTTGGCCAGTTTAATTGTTGTAGTATCCAACCTAATATACCAAAAGCGAGTACAAGGATGAGATCTTCGAAAACATTCTTTTCTGCAAATGCCCCGAGATAAATTAATAATATAATAAAAGGTATAACAAGGCTTCCCCTAACCTGTGTAATTTTAACAAGTTGATTGAGGATTAAAAAGCATATTCCAACAGTTATTAAATTTGAAAAGACATTGATCCATACAAAAGAATATGTAAGGTCAAGGTGACCCTTTGGCGGAGGAATAAGCATATCAGGTCCAGGGACAATCCCCTGGATTAAAAATGCTCCCATAAGAATAGCCATCATTACACTTGGGGGAATACCAAAAGAAACCATTGTAATAAGACTTCCACCAAGTGTAGAATTATTTGCTGCCCCGGGTCCAAGAACTCCTTCGATTGCACCTTTTCCAAAACGTTCCTTTCCAGGGGAACTTTGAACAGCATGGGCATAAGCAAGCCATTGTGTTGTTGCTCCACCAATTCCAGGAATAATGGCAGTATAACTTCCAATAGCACTGCAACGTATTACAAGCCAGAAGTGTCGAAATGTGTCCTTAATTCCTTCCTTCACACCCCCTACATGATCCAGATATTTTTCTGAGATACTCGAACCTGATATTGCAAGATCAATTAATTCTGGAATAGCAAAGAATCCTATGGTGATAGGGACTAAACCAATACCATCCCATAAAAATAGTTGACCAAATGTATAGCGTTGTATCCCCGTGATAGGACAAACTCCAACAGTTGCGAGGAATAATCCTATACCACCAGAGATAAGACCTTTCAATAGGGCCTCACCACTTAAAGAGGCAACAAATGTAATTCCAAGTATGGAAAGCATAAAGAATTCGGGGGAACCAAAAGTGAGAACAAGTGGACGGACTATCGGGATAGCAATAGCAAGTGCAAATGCTCCGAATAATGCTCCAACGAGAGAACTCATAAGTGCTGCTCCAAGTGCACGACCTGCCTCTCCCTTTTTTGCCATTGGATGGCCATCGACAATTGTAGCTGCTGTTGTTGGTTCCCCTGGAACTCCGAACAAAATAGATGTAATATCACCTGTCGTATTTGTGACAGAAGCCATTCCAAGAAGAAAGGCAAAGGCCTCAACAGGTTTCATTTTTATAATGAAAGGAAGCATGAGAGCAAGAGTGGTTGGGCCTCCGAGGCCAGGGAGGATACCAACTGCAAAACCTATCAGAATCCCCAGAGACATGAGTCCAAAGGTAGCTACTGAAAAAATTTGAAACAAGCCTGAAAAGAAGGCATTAACCATTTCAATCATTAACAAAACCTAACCCCTCATAATTCTAATGAAGGTGATTTTCATTTAAATAAAATATCTTTCATTTTAGAAACCATTCCTGGGTCCATCTTAAAGATTCCAGAGACTGCTTTTTCAAGTTCTTCACCTGTTACTGGTTTTAAATCAAGTTTTGATTTTTCTGTTTCAGCAAGAAATTCCTTATCTTTTAGTGTATCCAAAAATGCCTTCCTCAAAATATGGACGTTTTCTTTTGGAGTCTTAGGAGGAAGCACAAATGGTCTTGCAAAAAGCCCAGGGTTATGAATACCGAGTTCAATCATTTGACGTGCTTCATCTGTTTTTGCAAAATCTATAGCTAAAGGAACCTTTGGAAGATCTGGAAGTGGTTTTGGAACAGCCTGAAGAACAATAACAACCTCTCCTGATTCAATAGCCTTTCGCCAGGTTACTCTCATAGATGCCCAACCCCAAGTAGTTCCTGCTAATTCTCCACTTTCACACGCAAGCCTTATATCTGCAGTCCCTTTATAACCAGTGATTAATTGTATTGGAAGGCTGAGGGCTGCTTTTACAATTCTAATGACATTGTCTGGTGCATATGCACCTGGACCTACACCACCCATCTTAACAGGAGTTTTGGATGCCATCCATTTTTCCATACTTGTGATTCCACTTGCCTTTGTAAAGGCAAAGGCACAATCTTCAGTTACAGCAGCTCCAATGAATTCAAATTTTGTTGCATCAAATTCAATTCCTGGTTGTCCCATTAGTTGGTTAAAAAATAGACCTCCATTGAAATGACCAATTGTAAGACCATCGGGTTTAGCGATCTTATAAAGATAATTGGCTGAGATTAGACTTCCCGCTCCAGTCATATTTTCAACAATGATTGATGGATTTCCAGGGATATGTTTACCCATATGACGGGCAATAACTCGGGCATAAGTATCATATCCACCCCCTGCAGAATAACCAACTATGATTCGGATAGTCTTCCCTTCATAGGAAGCTGCCAAACAGAGATTAGTTGAAAAGAAAAGACTTAATAAGAATATACTGAATAAAGTTTTTCGAAACATATGAATTCCCTCCTTTAAAAGTTTTTTAAAAGAATTCAGTTAAAAATCTTTAATAAAACCTTCGAGTAGATAAGAAAACTTCTCACGAGCCTTTTTCATCCTTTCTTGAGAAGGCATGTTTACTTTTGGGAAACGATCGCGCCATTCATAAGGACGTGTAGCATCAATAATGGCTCTCGAATTTGTTAATTTCCCTTTTGCCTTGTCGTCTGGATGAATCCTCGGATCAAGAGCAGTAGACCATGCATTATGGATAATGTCAATTGATGTTGCAGGATCTGACCTTGTCACCATTGCCCATATGACTTCGGAAAGATCAGTCACATCTATATCTTCGTCTACGACAATGACATATCTTCCTGCATATGCTCCAACATGGCATTGTGAGGCAACGTGACCCACCTGTGTGGCATGCCCGGCGTAGAGCTGTTTAATGGAAATATTCAATAACATCCTTGAACTACCTACCTCGTGAGCCCAGACAGCATTAATTCCAGATATGCCAGCCCTCTCAAGCTGGAGTTTTAGGAGACCAGATCGAATGACTGCTCTGTAACGAGCAAGTTCATCTGGAGTTCGGTTTGGTGGACATCCAAGTATTATTGGATTATTTCTGTAATATATGGCTTTTACTTCAAGGACAGGCTCATCACGAACATCACTTCCATAATATCCTGTCCATTCACCAAAAGGACCTTCTCGAAGCCGTTTTTTAGGATCTACAAAACCTTCAAGAACGATTTCTGCATTGGCAGGGATAGGAAGTCCTGTAATCTCCCCCCTTATAACCGAATAAGGTTTTCCTCTTAATGCACCAGCATATTCATATTCACTAATCCCATATGGAAGCTCATTGCAGGCCATTAGATATAAAAGAGGGTCAGCACCTAATACAACAGCTGCAGGCATTGGTTTGCCCTGAGCCATATATTTGTCCCGATGGATTCGGCCATGTTTACCTGGAGAAATATAGAATCCAACATTCTTTTCATCATGAACCATTACTCTATAGGTTCCAAGATTTATCCAACCCTCATCAGGATCCTTGGTAATATTGAAACTTCCAGTTCCAATGTATCTTCCACCATCATTTTCATGCCATAGGGGAGCAGGAAAGGCTAAAACATTTACATTATCCCCAAACATAACATTTTCAAGTATAGGGCCATCTTTAACAAATTCAAAAGGGATTGGTTTAGCCGCTTCAAATGCCTTTGCGAATTCGTTGGATAGTTCCACTTTTGAATACTCTTCAGGAAACCCAAGGGTCATATTCATTCTTTTGCCACCAAAGAAGTTCGTTAAAATTCTGTAACCCTTTGGATAACCTGGGATACAATCAAATAATACAGCTGGGGCTTTCTCATATCGATGAAGGAGCTCAGTTGCCATACCGATTTCCTCCTGCCAATTAGCACCTTCTACATCCCTTAATTCACCAAGTCTTCGAGCCTGATCAATCCAGCTCTGAAGGTCTTCGTATAAAAAATTAGGTTTCATGAGACAGACTCCTTTTGAGATATAAATTATTTTTCCTTCAGCATCCCTTGGAATTTCTCTACCAAAGGATATGTATTCTCGATAAGTTGTTTTAATTCCTGAGAATTCATTGGATGAATCACCATAAGCCTCCTCTTTGCCCATTCTAAATAATCTGATTCTTTAACAGCTTTGGCAAATGCATCTTCAAGTATTTTAACAATGTTTGAGGGTGTATTAGGAGGTGCCATTGCTAAACGAACTGCCGGTATTTCTGTTAATTTTAAACCGATATCTCTTGGGATTGGCACATCTGGAAAGTTTGGATCTCTTTTACTGCTAAAAATAAGAAGTGGTCTAAGTTTTCCTGCCTTAATAAGAGAAACAGCAGAAGTTGCAAGGCAGATAGTAAAGTCGAGGTGTTTACCTGCCAAAGCAGCTACGCTTCCTGCAGAACCTTCATAAGGAACCCAGTTTACTTTTATTCCTAACTCGTCCATTGCAACAAGACCAGCGAGATGGGTTGTGCTTCCTCTTCCTGAAAGGCCACCTGCAAGTGTTTTGGATTTTGCCGCCTTCAAAAAATCGTCAAATGATTTGAATGTATCAGCATGACATACCAAGAGTTGATTTGACCGTGACCATGAAAAGATTGGTGTAAAATCTTTTGTTCTATAGCCTGTTTTGTCCATATATTCTATGATTACACTTTTTGGAAAAGTAAAGGTTATAAGAGTATAGCCATCTGGTTCTGTGCGTTGGAACTTTTCAAATGCTATCTTTCCTCCTGCTCCAGGCTGGTTTTCAATCTGAATACTTACTCCAAGATACTTCTCAAGATATGGGGCGATTCCCCTTGCTTCGGCATCCTCTCCTCCACCCGCAGCAGCCGTTACAATTAACTTAATTGGCTTTTTGGGATAATCAGAGGAATATCCTGATGAGAAGAACAATAGAATAGAGAAAACAAAAATTAATATGAATATAAAAGATCTTTTCTTAAACATATGACTTACCTCCTTTCATTTTTCTTAATTTTTTCCAAAAAATTCCCAAATGTGGCCCAAATAATGAAAGTATAATTAAGATGATCAAAATCTTTGAAATGCTCGAGGATAAAAATATAGAATATGATCCACCTGAGATCATCATAGCGCGATGATAATTATATTCCACCATTTCACCCAGCACTAAACCAAGGAGAAGAGGAACAGGAGTGAAACCACCTCTTAACATTATATAGCCAATTACCCCAAAGATAAGACTTATTAATACATCTTCCATAAGATTTCTAATAGCAAAGCTTCCGAGAAGGCTTACAACTAAAATGATAGGAACTATAATTTCATTGGGAAGAAGTGTGACCAAGGCGAAATGACGCGCTATTGTCATGCCTATAAGGAATAAGATGAAAGATGTTAATATCAAAGCAAAAAAGAGGCTGTAAATTACCTGAGCCTTCTCTTGAAATACGAGTGGACCTGGGACAACCCCAAAAATAATCATGATTCCAAGAAATATTGCTGCTCCAACACTACCTGGAATTCCAAGGGCAATAGTACAAACGAGATCTCCTGGCATACAAGCATTTGTTGAAGTCTCTGATGCTATTAAACCTTCAGGATCACCTTTGCCAAAAGATTCGGGGTGTTTTGATTCTCTTTTAGCCTCTGCCCAGGCAAGAAGTCCAGCTGAACTTTGCCCAACAGCTGGAAGGACACCAACAATAAGTCCAATGATGGCCGAATGGATAATTCTGTAAGGATATTTGAAATATGTGACGGCGCCTTCCCAAAAACCTCCTGCAAGCTTTCCAATTCGCGAAATTGATTGTGCACTTTCTGCAAGACAAAGGGCTTGAGTTACTGCAAAGAGACCTACAAGTGCCTGAATCAGTGGAATTCCATCCTCAATTGCTGTTAGGCCAAACGTGAATCTAAGATGCCCTGTAATCACATCGAAACCAACAGTTGAAAGCATAAGACCGAGACCAGCCGATATAAGACCTTTTAGGAGAGCTCCTTGGACAACTGCGGATATTATAGTTAAAGCTAAAATAGCAGTTAAGAAATATTCTGCGGGTCCAAATTTAAGAGCAAACTCAGCCAATATAGGAGCTGAAAAAACAAGGCATATCATTCCAATAGTTCCCCCCACCATTGCGGCAGTTGCACTTAATCCTAAAGCAACGCCACCTTTCCCTTTCTCACACATTGGATATCCATCAAGGATTGTTGCAGCATTTGAGGCATCACCAGGGGTATTAACCAGTATTGCTGTGATTGAACCTCCATAGTTACTGCATTTGTATAATGCACCCATAAAAATAAGAGCAGTTGTTGGATTCCATTTTAATATTAATGGGAGTGTAAGAGCCATTCCTGCAGAAGGTCCAAGTCCTGGTAAAACTCCAATTATAATACCTATGATTGTTCCTGATAAAAGGGCTAAAAGATTTTGCCAATGAATGACAATATTTGCAGCTTGAAGTAAATAGTCAAACATTAGTTGTTACACTCAAAATCCTTTTATTAGAGATATTCCAAATATTAATTGAAATGTAAAAAATATTATCAGAGTGATTAATAAACTAATGGTAATGTTTTTTAAAAAATTTCCTTTTTCTCCAAAAAGGAAAAGGAAGCCAATGAGTAAAAGGAATGTGGTTATAAGAAAACCACCAAGAAAACCTATTGCAGTTGAAATAAGTATAATTGCCCAAGCCTTGATGAATCTGTGTCTTCTTATTTTTTTAAAATCTTCATCAATTTTTGTTAGTTCTGTATCACCTACATCCAAAATCTCTTTTTCAATCTTTTCTTTTCGAGAAAAGTCAAATATTAAGGAAACTGCGATAATAATTGTTGTGGAGATACATACAAGTTGAGGAAATTTCTTAGATTTTTCTGGATATGAAGTGGCAACAAAATACAGGAAAATAAAAAGACAAAATAGTGTTATCTTAAAAATAACATCCGTCCTCTTTAGTATCTGTTTCATTTTTGTAAAAATTTTAGTGGCGTATTAATTTATATTTATAGGCCCCACCTTTTTTTAGCCTTCTCTAATGCCTCTTTCGGAATTTCGTTCTTTTCAGGAAATCCCACATTATTTGGTCTTGTTGCATCAATAATTATAACTGCATCTCCCAACCAAGGCCTAAAAGTTTGAATTTTCTTTATAACCTCTATATCCTTATCCCAGTGAGTCCGGGTAACGATGGCCCATAGGACTTCTTGTTCATCAAACACATTTACGTCCTCATCAACAACAACAGCCATTTTAAGATTTGGCATCTCTGTAAATGCAGTCATGGCAGCCTTTCTTGGTTCATTTTCGAACTCCTTTTTAAGCGATATATAGCAAGAGAAACGGCCACATCCAGAATTAGGCATATGAACTGCTTTCAGGCCTGGAATATTCTTTTTAATCATATTATAAATACTGCCTTCTTTTGGAATACCTCCAAGGATCCAATGTTCAGGATGTCCTGGAAATACTCCCTGCATGATGGCTCCTTCTCTCATCGTAATAGCCCTAACTTCTGCAATTGGCATGAGCATTTCAGGCTGATAGTAACCTGCTATCTCGCCAAAGGGATTCTGGGTTTCGCGAATGCCAGGAGGGATTTCAGCTTCAACAACAATTTCTGCATCGGCTGGAACCAGAAATTTATTACCCCACGTATGAGATGGTGTTAATCTAAGGGGCTCCTTTAAAAATGCTGATGCAGTCAGATAATCATTATTGCCAAGGGGCGTAAGGGAGCAAGATGATAGGTAAAAGGCAGGATGATGGCCTAAAATAATAATCATCGGAGTGCTTTTATTTACCTTTTCGTACTCTGTTAGGATTCCTTCTAAATGATGATGGGGATGAGCAGAAACACTAACTTTTTGTGAACTTTTAACCATATTTTTTGTAAATGTGATATCATAAAAGTCATTATCAAATCCTTTCATAATACATGTCATAGTAAGGTAAGGAGCAACATCTTTTTCATGATGCATTGGAATAGGGAGTTTCCAGAGATCTGCAGCTTCTTTATCCCATATTATCTGCTTGCAAGGGGCTTCTGATTCTTCTATAAATTCAATACTGCCCATGGAGTTTTCTCTTTTTGCAAATTCTTCCACAAGTTCCATATATTGATTCTCTAATGGAAGGTCAAGCGCTAAGGCACATAGTCCTCTTGTCGAAAAAACATTGATAAGAAAAGGAGAATAGTTTTTACCATCAAGCGTTAATGCTTTCTCAAATAGAACTATCTTTTCCTCACCTTTCTTTTCAAGGAGGTTTAAAAGGGCTGTAATTTCAAATTTTGTTGGATTTACCTTATCTTTGATTCTTAAAAGTAGTTCAGGATTTTCTTCCTCTATCTTTTTTAAGAAGGTTCTTAAATCTTTTGGCATTGTTTTTATCTCCTATAGGAAAATTAATTATATTTTTTACCCGATGATACCATCTTTAACAAGTTTTTCATATTCCTCATTTGAATAACCCAAGAACTTTTTAAATACTAATTCATTATGCTCTCCAAGACATGGAGCAGCTCGATCGATCTTAAAATTTGTTTTAGAAAGAATAAAAGGAGGTGCCTCTCCGTGAATCTTTCCAACCTCTGGATGATTTAGTTCTGGCCAGAATCCACGATAGTTTAATTGAGGATCTAAAAATATATCTTCCATATTTTGCACAATACCTGCCATGATACCATTTTTTTGAAGGATTTTAAAAATCTCTTCTGCAGTTAATTTGGATGTCCAGTTCTCTATTTCTTGGTCCAATTTTTCCTCATTTTGTTTTCTTAAAAGGATTGTTTTAAATCTCGGATCCGAAAGAAGATCCTCCCTATTCATCAACTTACAGAGTTTTTCCCATTCTTCATCAGAAAATATACTTATAACACACCAACGATCCTCGCCTTTACAGCGATAGGCATTGTGCGGAGCAGCAAAGGCGTGGCGATTTCCATTACGTTCAAGTATCCTTTTATTAACATTATATTCAAGAAGGGCAGGGATCATAAATTGTATTCCAACTTCATATTGGGCCAAATCTATGTATTGGCCCTCTCCAGTTTGACGGCGATGTTCAAGTGCAGCAACTACTGAAATAACTCCATAGCCAACCCCAACATGATCAACATATGGTCCATAAAGAATCGAAGGCAGCTTATCCTTATACCCAGTAATATAAGTAAAACCGCAAAGGGATGAAAGATGGGAACCAAATCCAGGATGGAGTGCGTGTGGGCCTGTCTGTCCTTGATTGCAAGTACTTAACATGATTATATCGGGTTTTATTTTCTTTATTTCTTCATAATCTAATCCCAACTTTTTCATTGTTCCAGGTGTAAAATTTTCAATTACGATATCAGCCCATTTAATTAATTTATGGGCTACCTCCAAAGCCCCTTTAGCTTTTAGGTTTAACGTGATTCCATATTTATTATTATTACAGATGGTAAATGAACCTGATCGGTTAAGACCTGGTTTATTGTCTTTATAAGGAGGATAGTTTAGTCTAAATCCATCTGGTCTTTCATAAGATTCTACATGGATTACTTCAGCTCCATGGTCTGCTAAGTGCTTCCCTATGAGTGGACCTGCAGCAATTGCAGCAAATTCAACCACGTGAATATTTTCAAATACCTGCCGTTTTTTATTATTTCTTTCTTCCATATCTAATAACCTTATTAAATTAGATTACATTTGCTTCTTTTAAAAGGATAAGATCTTTTTTATTCAATCCAATTTCACGATATACTTCTTCATTATGCTCACCAATTAAAGGTGCTCTGCGCCAAATATTACATGGGATAGTAGAAAATTTTGCAAAGAAAGAAGGATAGGTAATATGAGCATTGAGATCTTCATGATATACATCCTTCCACAAGCCTCTTTCACGGAGTTGTTCATCTTCCATAATCTCTTTTGCTGTAGTTACAGGATAGCCAAGCATATCACTTTCGATAACCTTTTTAAAAAATTCATCTTTTGTAATAGTTTCAAAAAACTTCCTATTAGCCTCTTCTATTTCATCAATCTCTTCTTGGGTAACCGTGGTAATATCAAATTTATCCCAATTCTTATTCTTCAACTCTTCAGGAGCCATTCCACGGCTTGCCATCCATTCAGTTAGCTTTTTATTAGTTCTTATTCCAGCTGGACCACCATATATAATATATGTGATAAACCCGTCCTTACAGGGATAAACAGCACGCATCAAAGCTCCAGTTACACTTCTTCCAGATATAAAACTACCAGCCCTTTTAGGGATTTCTTTATTATAGTCATAATAAGCTGGAGCTATAGATGAAGCCCAGACAATGGCTGCCTGACCTGATACATCTACATGTTGACCTTCTCCTGTCAAACCTCGATAATAATAAGCCATCAATGTTCCCTCTGCAGCATGCATTCCTATCCACATAAAGGACTGGGGAAGGGTGGGACGAACAGGAGGCCTATCAGGATCACCGAGAAGGGACATAAATCCACTCATAGCCAGAAGAACTAAATCAGAGCCCCTGTAATCTTTATAAGGTCCATTTTGGCCAAATGGGGTTATGGAGGTCATGATGAGCTTTGGGTTTATTTTACATAGAACATCATAATCAATTCCAAGTGATTTTAAATAACCTGGTTTAAAGGTTTCGATTATAATATCGGTTTTTTCGATCAACTTTTTTAAAATTTCCCTTCCGGTTTCTGTTTCTATATTTAATGTTATACCTCTTTTATTATGATTATAGGAGAACCAATAGAGGCTTTTTTCTGGATCTGGAATATCTTTGTAAAAAGGACCAATGTTCCTCGAAGGATCTCCTCCTGGTCTTTCAACCTTAATAACATCTGCTCCCAAATCTCCCAGGATCTTACCACAAAGGAATCCTGTTTCATCAGTGAAATCAAGTACGCGACAGTCCTCAAGTAATTTTTTTTGTTTCTTTTCCATAATTAAATCCCTGATTCAGAAAACCATCTTGCATATGGCTCTTGATATGATTTTGCCTTTTCGATCTGCTCATCTGTGAAAAAGTTTTTAAGATTCACAATATCAATGGGATAGCTTGCCCTTTGAAAAGCATCTCTATACTCATAGGGAACTGTAGCATCAATTCCAATAGCCCCTGAAAATCTTATATTGGATTGTATCCATTCTTTCTCTCCTGCAGAACTTCTTTCAGCAGGCTGAAATGTTTGACCCATACCACCAGGTGCAACAATCATAATATCATCTTTTGCATCTACTCGTGTGACCAATGCCCACATAAGATCATCTGTGGAATAGATATTTATATCTGTGTCCACAACCATTGCAAACCGAGCCCCAAGTGAACAAGAAAGGGCTGCAGCTAAAATATTTTTTGGAAATCCATCATCCCTTGCCCTTCTCTTCTTTACTTGAAAGATAACACCACCCCAATCAGGGATACACATGGGAATATGTGTATCAACACAGAACCCTGGGCTAATCCTTTCAGCCAGTTCAAAAAAACATGCCTCACGACATATAACATCTATATTATGATCATCGTAACCATGGACAATCAAAGGATCATAAATGGGCCTATCTTTTCTGTGAGTAATTGCTGTTACTGTAAATTGATAGGTTCTGTATGCCTTTCCCATATAACCTGACCATTCAGGGTGAAATGGATAGACTCCTTGCTTTTGGTCTCTTTCAGCAAGAGGGCTTTCCCATACCTTTTTAGTTGTATCAAGGTATCCTTCCAGAACATATTCAGCCTCTGCAATAGCATAGGCATCGATGGTCTTACATTTTACTACCTCTATGGGATATCCTTGAATAGCTCCAGCAATACCTAACTCATCACATCCCCGTGGAAGAATTATATACATAAATCCTGCTCCTGCCATAATTGTAGCAGCAGGAGGAATACCAATATTTATACTCAATGGAATGGGTTCCTTCTTATAGTATTTTGTAGCTATTTGATCCGTGTGTGAGCCAGGAGAGATCTGAAAGGTTGAATGATCCTTCCATCCAAGGTCTTCTCGAAAATTCATTCTGTTATAACTTATATGCCATCCACCCCAAAAATATTTAGGGGAGGCAAGTGTTCTTCCTGCACCAAGAGTTCTTCCTGGATCAGTTGGGGTGTGTTGAATCATAGGAATAATAGGCCAAACGTCTATATCCTTGTCAATTACTACTTCCTGACATGGAGCCTTTTCAACAATCTTGGGTGGAATAGGGCGTAGGATACTTTCATGAATCTTAAATTTTAGGGATTTTCTATCACTACAACCAAACATCTTAGCCATTATCTTATCCGAAGCCATTACATTGGTTACAATTCGAGCATTCTGGTATCCCTTAACTTTATTGAATAGAATTGGTGGACCACCATCAAGTTTTTTCTGAATGGCTGCAACCTCAAGCCTTGGATCTACCTCTTTATCCGTTTCAATTACAAGTCCTTCTTTTTTTAACCATTCTATTGTTGATCTTAGACTTCTGATCTCTCCTCTTTCCATTTTAATCCTCCTTTATGGTTTTATTAAATCTTTAGTCTTTTCTTTACATCCATCAGATGTTCATGCATAAGGGCTTTGGCCTTTTCGGAATCTTTTCTCTTGATAGACTCTGTTATTTCTTTATGGAATTTGAAAATATTACGATGATCGTTTAAGCTGAATTGAAATCTCTTCAGTTCTTCCATTAGGATTAACGCAATAGCATCGATGACCATTATAAGGAGAGAATTTTTTGAAGCTTTAGCTACTGCTTGATGAAAGTCGATATTAGAAATCACAGGAGCCTTTCTACCTTGAATAGCCTTCTCTCTTATAGAATTAATCTCTTCAATCTGTTTAATGTCCCACTGATCCCTTCTTTCAGATGCCAAAAAGGCAATATTGGGTTCGATAGAAATTCGGAATTCCCAGATCTCCCCAATATTAATGTTACCAAGTCGTAGCATATTGAAAAGCGAATCACTAACAGGTTTTATTCCCATTTGGTTTACAAAGGCTCCACCACCTATTCCAGGTCTTATAGTAATTAATCCCATTTCCTGGAGAGACCTTAATGCTTCTCTAAGAGGGACACGACTTACGTTGAAAAGACTAATTAATTCTTTTTCAGAAGGTAGTTTATCTCCTGGTCGATATATACCTGTAAAAATAGCATTCTTAATCTGGGCAACTATATTGTCTGATATTCTTCCATGGCGGATTTTATCAAAGACCAATTCTTCCACTCCTAAAAATTATCTGTATAATGCTTATATGTATAACATTTTCTTAAACTAAAAAATTTTTGTCAAGGAAAAAATTAGATGGATCTGAAAAAATATATAATATTAAATTTCTATAGGAAATGATTTGAAAAAATTCAAGACTAATATTGATAAATTAGTGAAGCCCACTCAAATATTTTTAGCATTAAGAAATGTCTTTGTTCTTTCAAATTCTTTCCATTGTCCAAAAGGAATAGTCGCATCAATTCCCATTTTGGATTGATGGATTCCAAAGGGATCCCTATAAAATCCAGGGGAATCTTTTATCAAGATTGTCCCTTTTTCTGGAGAGTTTCTCGTCGCGATTGCCCACCATACATCTTTTGAATCCAATATATCTACATCGTGATCAACAACCACGCAATATTTTAGCCATGGAAAAGTTTCAAAAGCAGTGTGAATTACTTCCTTTACCTCATCATTATGATGTTTTTTAATGGATATAAAACAATTAAAAAGCATGGTATGAAGACTTACAGAATATACGTGTATTCCTTTTTCTATCAATGAAGAATAAATTAAAGCTTCTCGAGGTAGCGAAAGGAGATGTTTATCTTCCAAAGAGCCTGCTTTAATAGCCTGGAAAATAAAATTTTTACGGTATGTCATTGCCTTTAGCTGAAAGACATGACTCATAGTTGCAGGTACGTAATAACCCATAAAATCTCCGAATGGTCCTTCCTTCTTTCGCTTGTTCGGTAAGATTTCTCCCTCCAATACTAATTCAACATATGCCGGCACTTCGATGGATAAGGTTTTACATGGAACAAGCTCAAGGGGTACTTGTCTCAATGCACCTGAAATTTCGAATTCATCTACTCCAAATGGTGGTTTTGATGCAGCTGCAATGAGTTCAAAAGGATGATTACCAATGGCTATGGCAACCTCGAGCGGTTTTCCCATAGCCTCGGCTTTTTTCTGAATGATCCCGAGATGCTGAGGAATGTTTATCAAAAGTTGTTTTGGTCCAACTACCTGAATCCTATTAATAGAGACATTACGAATACCTGTTTCAGGATCCTTAGCAATAGCTATTCCTGCAGTGATGTAAGGCCCAGCATCTTTTTCGCAATGAATGAGTGCTGGTAGACTTCGGACATCCAGTTTTGAGCCTGTTTCAATCACCTCTTGACAAGGACCATAAGATGTTATTTGGGGAGCTAAAGGATTTTTTATTCTTTTAATATACTCATCGAGGAGATCTTCTTTATCACATCCAAAGGCAATGGAAAGAAATTCTCTTCCTCCAAGAATGTTGGAAATTAATGAACCTTTACGGTCTATTATATTTTTAAATAGAACAGCCTTTTTTTCTTTTTCAAAGATTAACAGTATTGATGGGATTGAATCGATATCCATTGGTGTATTGACTATACGAATTCTCTTGTTTTTGGAAAGAAGTTTAACGAAGTATCTAAGATCTATTAGATCTCTTTTCATAGTTTTTCTCCTTCAATGGTTTCATCAAGAGCTGGATGTCTTTTTCTGCATAAAGATTAAAGTACTAAAAATAAGAATACCAATGAAGTCATAAATGTAAGTTGGCCAAATTAAAAATAATGCTGAAATACCCAAAAGGAGTCTTTCATAGATAGTTGTTTTCCTAAAAAGGTATCCTTCAAGAAAACATGCAAATGCAATATGTCCCAATGTTGTTGATATGAGTGACAATGCTACATCTAACAAAGGTCCATTTAATAATATGGGCCGATAATAAAATAGAAAAGGTAGAATATAAAGGCCTTTTGAGAATTTCCATGCTGTGAGCATTGTTTTCATAGGCTCTGAACGTGCAATACCCGAAGCAGCAATAGCAGCAAGTCCGATAGGAGGTGTGACTTCAGAATCTATACTGAACCAGATCATAATCATGTGGGCTACCATTAAGGGAACCCCTAATTGGAGTAAGGCAGGACCTGCCATGATAGCTAAAATCACATAGGCAGGACCACTCGGTAGGCCCATTCCAAGGATCAAGGATATGAGGCCTACAAGAAGTATAGCGAGGAATATCTTTCCACCACTAATCATAGTTAAAAGAAATGAGAACTTTAAGCCCAATCCTGTCAAACCTACAATAGCCAGGACAATACCGATACAGGGAACAATGCTTCCTATGTTTAAGGTATAACGGCCACCCAGAACCATAGCTTCAATAATTTTTCTAAAGGACATTCGAGTTTTTCGATCAAATTGACTTGTTAAAACAATGCAAACAATTCCCAAAAATCCTGCCATATTTGGTGTAGAGCCAGAAAGAAGCACAATGATAAGGACTGCAAGAGGTGTGAGAAAATGCCAACCCTCTTTAAGAAGCTGTTTAGTCCGAGGGAGATTTTCATCTACATTTATTTTAAGCCCCATCTTTTTTGTTTCAATATGAATAAAAACAAAAAGGGTAATATAATAAATCATTATAGGCAAGAAAGCAGCAATGGCAATCTTAATATAAGGAATGCCTGTAAATTCTGACATGATGAAGGCAACAGCTCCCATAATAGGAGGCATCAATTGTCCTCCATTAGAGGCTGAAGCTTCAACTGCCGCAGCCACATGGGGTTTATACCCAATCTTTTTCATCATAGGAATAGTAAAGACACCTGTTGTCATGACATTTGCGATCGCACTTCCAGAGATAGAGCCAATTAAAGCACTGCTAATGATTGCTGCCTTTGCTGGTCCTCCTACTGTCTTTCTTGTAAGAGAGAAGGCAAGATCAATAAAGAATTTCCCAGCTCCCGATTTTTCAAGAAATGCTCCGAAGATGATAAACATCACGACATATTTCACCATAAAAGCTGTTGCAATTCCATAATAGCCTTCCATAGCACAATAAACCTGGCTAACAATCACTTCTATTCCAAATCCCCTATGTTTGAGAATCCATGGAAAATAAGAACCAAAAACAGAATAGAGGAGAAAAAATAGAGCCAAGCCTGGAAGTGTATTTCCAAGACCTCGTCTTCCCATTTCGAGTCCAAGAAGGATCATTATGACCCCAAAAAAAACATCCAATTGATTAAGGGCGCTCAATCTTAAAATGAGATCTTGATAAAATATCATGATATAAATCGATCCAGCTATTCCCAGGATGGTTAAAACCCAATCGATTATGGATGGCCTTGAAATTGGTGATTTTTTATTAAATGGAAACACCAAAAAGATAAGGGTCATGGTAATCATGAGATAAGAGGCCCTTTGAATCATTGCATCTGAGATTCCAAATATAGTCCAGTAAAACATAAGAAAGGGAATTAAAAATTGGCCAAAAATTACAATATAGGAAGGCCATCCCTTTAGCTGTCTTTCTTTTTTTTCTAAGATAGAAGTGTATTTATCATCTATTGATTCCATTAAGATGGCACCGATAATTAAAAAATTAAAGGAGAGGTATCATGATTTTTTACCTCTCCTCTGGTTAAATTGGATGAGGTAATAAGCTTAAAGCAACCCGGTTTCTTTATAAAATTTTATTGCACCTGGATGTAAAGGAATTGGCATATTTTTGGCGGCATCTTCACGAGTTATGCTTTGTGCAGCAGCATGAACCTTTCTTAAATAAGCCAAACCTTCGGGACTATAGATTGCCTTGACTATTTCATATACAATATCCTCGGGTAAATCTTTACGGCATGCCCAAATAGCTAACATGCCTACAGTTGGGACATCTTTATCCACACCCTTATATGTACCAGCAGGGATAGTAAGGGGAACAAACATGGGATTTTCTTTCAAAAACTTTTCCCTTAAACCAGGTGCAAACTCAATGATTGTAATAGGATGTGTGGTTGAAAGATCTGTAAGGGCAGCTGTTGGGATTGCAGCAATCTCCATTACTGCATCAATTCTACCATCTCGAAGGGCGTCCACGGATTCCATTGGAGGAAGATGAAATAGTTTGACATCCTTTTCAGGATCAATACCATGAGCCTTAAGATACATAGACATAAATTTATGCATACTTCCACCTGCAGCCCCAACACTGATTTTTTTCCCTTTTAGGTCTGAAAATGTTTTAATTCCACTCTTTTTAAGAGCATATGGTTCTGACCAGTTTTTAAAAAGAACTCCCAATCCTAACATATTTGTAAATCTCTTTTTAAATTGTCCTTCACCTCTATAGGCCTGGTAGGCATCCCAGTGAGAGGAAAGCCCAATATCTGCTACTCCTGTATCAAGTCTATTTAAATTTTCATTGACACCTCCAGATGCCTGGGCAGTGACTGATACGGTTTTAACTACGTTATTAATATAAGCTGCCATTCCTCCTCCAATTGCATAAAATCCTCCACCCATTGCACCAGTTGTAAAAATAAGTTGTTTGGGTTGAGCAAATAAATAACTTGCTAAAAATACCGTGATTAAAAGAGTGAATACAAATATTTTGTTTTTTCTCATTGTCTTTTCCCCCTTGTATAATATATTTAAATTTAAGTTTACAAATTTTCTAAACCAAATCAATAATGTCTGAAATATTAATCTCTAACATCTTCACAGAAGCAAGTATCCTTTCTGCGTTTCGGTCAATTGCTTGGATTCCTCCAGAAAGGCTTTTTAATTCCTCTGCAGCCTTTTTAATTTTCCTTATCCTTGTATCTAATTTTTTAATTTCTCTACGATTCAATGGCGACCTCCTTTTTATGGTTTTCCTCTTAAGTCTTTAAATCTTTTTGCCTTGACTTCATACCTGGGAAGTGAATTATATGGATGGACTTCAATATTATAGCCAAGGTTTGTTTTTAATCTTAGTTGGTCTCTTAATTGGGTAAGAATTGATTCCCGATTCCCTTCAGCTTCAGGGAGAATTTCAATCTTAAGGGTGATATCATCGAGATCACCTTTCTTGGTAACAATAACTTCGAATTCATTTCCTAATCCTTTAATTCCATGAACAACTTCTTCAATTGCAGAAGGGGATAATAAGACTCCTTTCACTTTGGTAATATCATCTGCCCTTCCAATTACACCTCCTTTCAAAAGCCTGAAGGTCCTTCCACATGGGCATGGTTCTTCTGCCCATTGAGCAAGATCCTTCGAATCAAATCGAATACAAGGTTGAGCAATCCTATCAAGTGCAGTAATTACAATCTTTCCGGTTCGACCAGGCTCTTCAATGATTTCCCCTGTTTCAACATCTTCCAATTGGGTAAGAAAAAGGGCCTCGTTGATATGAATCCCTCCAGGCTGAGCTGTGCATTCGAATCCCCATGCCCCAATCTCAGTAGCACCTACATGGTCATAGACTTTTGCTCCCCATGCTTCCTCCATCCTCTTTTTAGTTGATGGAATGCTTGCACCTGGTTCTCCAGCGCATGTAATCTTTCTAATTGTCAGATCTTTCGAAGGGTCGATACCCAATTTTTTCTTTGCAGTATCCGCCATTCCAAGGACATAAGTAGGAGTTGCCATCATTGCAGTGGCACGGAGTTCTTGGATTTTCAAAATTCGAGCCTCTGTATCAAGAACTCCACCTGGAATCACCTCACAGCCTATTTTCTCAGCGGCATAATGCCCTGCCCAGAAGGCAACGAAGATGTTATAACCAAAAGGTATAAAAACCCGATCTGTTTTTCTATATCCCTGTGCATAGAGAAGATAAGCCCATGCCTCAGACCACCATTCCCAATCCTGCCATGTGTCGGGCTGATAGACAGGAGTCCCAGTTGTTCCACTGGTTTGACGAAACTCCGTGACTTCTTCGAGGGGAACACAAAGGGCATCGCCATAGGGGAAAGGATCTTTTCTCTGGATATCTCTCATCATTGATTTTTCCACTTTCGGAACCTTCGTCACATCTTCATAAACTTTAATATCTTCGGGTTTAAGGCCTGCCTCGTCATAGAGCCTTCGGTGAAACCTTGATCGTTCATATGCCCACTTAAGAATCCTCTTAAATTTTTTAAGCTGTAATGCTTTTAGCTTTTCAAGAGGAAGTGTTTCAACAAGTGGATTCCAATAAATTTGTTTCGCATCATTTAAATTCTTCATTTTTACCTCTCCTGTAATATGATGGTTTTGTTTCGAAAACCTCAATAGGTGAAATTCTTTTAAGTACTTCATCTGATATCTTTAGGGAGATATTTTCAATTTGCTTTATTTCTTTTAAGGTTAAGTTATCCCAATGCAATCCAGCAGTGACAACTACATTTCTTCTTAATTTTGAAGCCAATTTTTCAGAAATTCTTTTTACTATGATATCTTCTTTATGACCAAGAAGAGTAAGATTTGAGGAGGTAGCACTCCATTTTTTTGGGTCTCTTAGACTTGGCCTTGGTTGAGCTAAAGCAATAGAACCTATATGTGATCTTGTTCCCCCCCAGATTGATAGAAGAATGTCATCACCTATTATTTGAAGAAGACCTTGAATCTTAAAGCGTCCCTTTTTAATTTCTACATTAAATCTTCTCATAAGATTTTGTGATGATTTTAAGCGTATGATTATATTTTGTCAACACTGAGGTTTTTTAATCACTAAGACCTTCGAGGAAACTACGGACATTCTTTCCAAGAACTGAATGATTATATCCCCCTTCAAGGACTCCAAATCTTCTACCATTGCATTTCTCAAAAGAAGCTTCTTTAACCAAATTTCCGATAGCTTTGTAATCTTCAGTTTTAAGAAGTCCTCCCCAATCCTCCTCATGACGATCAAATCCTGCTGAAACTCCTATTATCTCATATTTTTCTTCAGACCAAAGGCTATTTTTAACCTCTTCAAGAAATTCCTCTCGGGACGATCCTTCAGGATGATGGTATAGAATATTTTTGTAGCCAATGAAGGCATTTGCTGTTCCATCCCCAAAATGGAGGTCAAAATCAAGAATAAGGGCACTTTTAATCTTTTCTTCAACCAATAGCTTTTTAATTGCAATAGCTATATTATTAAAGTAACAAAAGCCCCAACAGGAATGGGGACTTGCATGGTGACCTGGAGGACGAATTAACCCAAACGAAGGTTGCCCTTTATAAGAAAGTTCTCCACAAAGGATCGCCCCACCTGCTGCAAGATTTGCTATTTCATAAATTAAAGAGTTCCTTTTGACCGATTGGATATGGTTCTTTCCATGAACCAATTCCAAATCTTTTTCTGATGCTGGGTCAGGCTTGATGAACTCAAATTTATTTTCCAACTCTCTTGTAATAGATTCCATTCTTCCTTTTGAAGCTGCAGGATCAGAGGTATACACCTCATAAAATCTTGGATGAAATATCACTTTCATATCTCAATTCCCTTTTCTTCCTGCTTCTTCTCAGTTTGAATAAGATTTAATTTTCAAAATTTTCATTTTAAGATTTCAAATCCATACTAAAAATTGTTTCTATATTATCATAAATATTAATAGAAAGACAATATTTCAATGAATTATTTCATAGTATATCTGAAATATGAAATATTCAAGATGTTTAACCTGCTAATCCCCACATCTTTTTAAATTTTCGCCTAACAGGCTTCCACCGTTTCAGCGGGAGACCTTATGATGAAGTGCAGGTCGGTGTCTTTGGTGAAAGAAGGTGAAATCTATATGATTACACTTCGTGCTTTTCGAAAAGAGAAAAACCCTATACAACGCGAAAGGAACAAAGAAATATTACGACATGTCATGTCACCTGATCTTTTGTTCGGAAAGCATTTATACCTACTTGCTGAAAAAGATCCATTGTACTTGAAGCATAAATGGCCGAATTAAGATAATTACAGAAGCTATCATTTATGGGTTTTTAAATTGATTCAAGAACGATCCTATGGTCAATAAGGTTCATTTCCTTGATTCTGGCTTTTACTCTTTTTTGTTCCCCGAAGATATTCTGGAGATAAAGTTCATCTTTCTCGGGCCGAAGAATAGAAATATCCTCAAGAAGTAGCTCTTCTTTTCCTTCTTTTATTAAATATGCATTTGCCTCACACATTTTATCCTCCTTTATAAAACAGTTTTAATTCAAATAAGTTCCTGGATTCTCTTGATTAATTGATCAACTAAATGGGGTAGGGGTTCCTTTGGTGCCCCAATAATTTCAGTTTCTGGAATTTTTAGGGGTAGTAGCAATTTTATTCCATTTGATGAGGCAATAGCTTCTGCCATCTTAGGTGTTAATTCTCCCATCATAGAATTGGCCATAACTATGGATATAGCTCCTAAAATAATATCTGCCTTATTTATTGTTTGGACAATTGCATTTTCTCCCGAAGCCCCTTTGTTCGCTCCTGCCTTTAGTAGGGCGCCAGTAGCCATTGCATTTGTTCCCAGTCCAATAACCTCAATTTCTTCTCCAAATGTTTCTCGAAGGCGTTTAATAATAACACTCCCAATACCACCTCCCTGACCATCAACTACAGCAATCGTTTTTTTTGTTTTATCCATATTCCTATTAATAACAAAAAAGCCACTTCTTCTTCCTTTCAGGAAGCTTTACCTTCGTGGCTTATTTCAAATATAAATTATAAAATACTTTTTTGTCAATGATATCCCAGAGATCAGGATGGAAATGACTTTTTTGAAAAATTAGGCTATATAATTCTTAAATTTTATTTTTTAAATAGGAGGGAAATATGAGAAAGATAGATTTTGAATCACATTTTGCAACTGAGGAATGGGTGGAAGCAATGTTCAAAAATGAAAGATATCCAAGATACATGAGGGATGAGGAAACAAATACCTGTAAAATTCAATGGTCCAATAATGATGTAGAACCTATAGGAGATGTCCTTCTTAAAAAACTATTAGATCTTGGCGAAGGAAGGATAAAAACTATGGATGAAAATGGAATTGATATGGAAGTTCTTTCTCTAACAATACCTGGTGTTGATTTAATGGACCCTCAGGTTGGTAAGGCTATAGCTAAAAAGGTGAATAATACAATTTCAGAGGTCATTAAAAAATATCCAGATAGGTTTGTTGGTTTTGCTACTCTTGCTCCTCAAAATCCAGAAGAGGCTTCAGAAGAGCTCGAAAGGGCTGTAAAAGAGTTAAAACTTAAAGGCTGGAAGACGCACTCAAATTATGGTGAAGATTATTTGGATAATAAAAGATACTATCCAATCTTAGAAAAAGCAGAAAAGCTTGGAGTACCCATTTATCTTCATCCTTCTTATCCCTCTATACCTCAGCTTAAAACACCTTATGGATGGGCCCTTTCCGGAGCACCTTTCGGGTTTGGTGTTGAAACAGCTATTTGTATGATGCGACTTATCCTCAGTGGGATTTTTGATAGGTTTCCAAAACTTATTATTATACTGGGACATCTTGGTGAGGCCTTACCATTTTTATTTGCCCGTATGGATTATCCATACGTCATACCATGGTTTGACCCCAATGCAAGGCCAAGACTTAGCAAAAAACCAAGCGATTACTTTAAAAGTAATGTCTATGTTACCACCAGTGGAAATTATTTTAAACCTGCCTTTATGTGTACCTATGAAGCGATGGGTGTGGATAGAATTTTACTCGGAACAGATTATCCATATGAGGATCCGAAGATATGCCTGAAATTTATAGAGGGGTTGGGATTAAAAGAGGAAGACAAGGAGAAGATTTATTACAAAAATGCAACTCAACTTGGAATTGGAGTTTAATAACAATTTAAGGGTAAAAAAATTTTTTGATTGAATTGGCAATTCCCTTTGCCATCTTTTCCTGGAAGTCGTTTCGATTAAGAAGTTGTTCGTCTTCTTTGTTTGTGATAAATGCCATTTCTATAAGTACAGATGGGATATCAGGAGCCCTTAACACTATGAAATTGGCCTGGCGATAGGTGGGGTATTTTAAAGAATTTATAGTTTTAATTTCATCAAGGGCCAGTTCAGCAAAACGAAAGCTCTCTTTCATAGAGTTATTTTGCATTAAATCGAGAAGAATTTGATTTAAATTAGGATCTTTGCTTAAGGAAGCAGGCCTTAGTATAGCTCCTCCTAAAATATTAGACATATTTTCTTTATCAGCAAGAACTTTTGCAGCTACATCAGTTGCACCTGTAAGAGAAAGACAATAAACAGATGATCCTCTTGCCTTTGGATTAAAGCTACCATCTGTATGTAAGCTTACAAAAAGATCTGCCTTATACTCCCTTGCAATCTTTACTCGGCCTTCCAATGGAATAAAATAGTCCCCCTTCCGAGTAAGAAACGCCTTAATATCAGTGTGCGAATTTAGGACTTGAACGATCCTTTCTCCTATCTTTAATACAATATCTTTCTCCATCGTTTTACGGGGACCTATAGCACCAGGGTCTTCACCTCCATGACCTGGATCAATTACTACTATCTTTGTTCCTTTAGGTTGAATCTCTTTCTGTCTTTCTCGCTCTTGAATCTCTTTTTGTTCTTGTTGGATATCAATAAAATCAATTACTAATCGATGAGGTTTTTCAAGATAAGGTTTTAATAAGAAAATATTTGTTTGAAGTGATTTTTTCAAATCTATAATCAAATTTATCTCTTTTTCCTTTTTTAATTCAATAAATTTAATTTTTGAAATAAATAAATCATTCACAACAAGATCTTTTTTATTTGTAGATAATGAAACACCTTTTATTCGGAGATGGAATTGGAGTTTATCTTCTTGTGAGAAAATCTCATATTGAATTGGTTTTGTAACATCTAAGACAATCCTTGTATGGTCAGGTGCAGACCAAAATCTTATATCTGTAATTGTTGTGGAAGAAGCGAAAAGGAAGGGGGGGAATACAAAAAAAATTATAATATATATGATAGCAACATTTTTAAAAATAAGACTCCGCATATTAATTTACCGATAGCATAACCACTCAAAGATGTCAAATTTTTGGAGATTTTTCCTAAAAATTACTTGTTTTTTAAATATATTTAATGTTATAAAATAAAGTAAAATTTTTCTGAAAGGAGGAGGTTTATGAGCAAGAAGGTTATTGATCTTTTAAATGAAGCGAGATCAAGGGAGCTTACTGCAATCTCTCAGTATATGGCACAGCATTATGAACTTGAAGATCAAGATTTTGGGAAATTAGCATCTAAATTTAAGGAGATTGCAATAACTGAGATGAAACATGCTGAAAAACTTGCAGAAAGAATTCTATTCCTTAATGGCGAGCCAACTTCGAAACCTGATGCAGTTGCGAAAAAAGGTCAAAGCATTGAAGAAATGTTAAAGACAAATATGGCATTAGAGGATCAAGCTATAAAGATGTATAACGAAGCCTCAACAATTTGTGCTTCAGAGAAAGACCAGATTTCAAAAGAGTTATTCGAAGAACTTCTAAAAGATGAGGAGGAACATTTTAATTATTTTGAGAATGTAAAAGATCATGTTGAGAAACTTGGGGCTTCTTATTTGGCAACACTAACAGGCTAAATATTTTTCGACTTCCCCTTGCTCCTAAAAATAGGGAGCAAGGGGTTAAATTATTTTTCTGAAGGAAACTTTTTTTCCAAAAAGAATAAAATTGATATCATTATAACCCAGATAAGAACTATAATGATCCAATGATTCACGCCAATCACTTTTGGAATAGTAATTTTTCCATAATCACCCCATTTTAGTAAAGTATCTTTAATCCATGTATAAACTTCAGCAAAAATTCCTGCTCCAACAAGCATCCCTAATATTCCACCCCAGAAAGCATCCCATCTACCTTCACCTGTTGCACCTACGGCTGTCCCAGGACAGTAGCCTAACATTCCCCATCCTAATCCAAAGATCAATCCACCAAGGATATTAGCTCCGAGGACGGTTGTTTTAATACTTAGTTTTCCCCATCCCATATCAACAAAAAAATAAATTCCAACCATTCCTACAAGAATAGCTGAAACCATGATTTTTAATATAGTAAAATCTTTTAATCTTAGCATACCAATTTGTCTATCATACCTCAATGCCTGTCCTTTCTGGAGAAAGAACCCAAAAAAGATTCCTGTAATTAGGCCTAAAAGTAATGTCCCCATTCTACTCACCTCCTTTCCCATAGAGGAGGCGAACCATAATCATTCCTCCTATAAAGAAGCATATTAAAGAAATCCAACCACTAACAGCTAATTGCAGCGAACCGCTGATTCCATGACCACTTGGTCAACCATCAGCCATCCTGGCGCCAAACATTAAAATAATGCCTCCAATAAAGGCTACAAACCATCTTTTAAAACGATCTGGGCCAAATTTTTTCTCCCACATAGGTGGAACGAATCTGCTTTTAAATTCTTTAGAGAGTCTTGCTGCTATAAATGCACCTATTAGAATTCCTATGACTTCCATCCATTGCCAGTCAATAATAGGTTTCTCTTTAATAAAATAAGGTAGCTTTTCTACATGCTCGGGTACAAATATACTCTCTATCATCCCGATTGCTCGGACAAACGTAGTTGATACACCAAGATACTTACCTGCTGTTAAAACAGAAAACCAGCTCACAAATCCAAGCATTGCTCCAGCCGCATAGGGTGACCATTTAGGTTTTTTTAAAATTTTCATTAATTTTACCCCCTTCCATCTATTTATTCAGTGAAATATTAAAAGGTTAAATCTTCTATTGAGACATATATTGGTTCTTTTTCTCCATGATCTTCATGCCATACATAATATATCTTATTTCCAACAATCTGGAACTGAGGATCATATTTTCCATAGGAGGATCTTGTCCGTTTTTCAGAAATCCAACCAGATCCATCTTTATTTACCGAAGCCGTCCATATTTGACGATATTTACCATCAGACTCTTCCCAAATGTAATATATTTTATTTCGAAATACCTGAAGCTGTGGGGTATATTTATCAAATGGACTAAATGTTCTTTGAATAGCCGCCCAATCAGACCCATCGATATTCATCTCAGCTGTCCAAACCTGATACTTGGCTTTTCGTGAATCTGGTCCATCTGCCTGATGCCAAGTAAAATAGATTTTCTTCCCATCAACTTTAATTTTTGGATTATGTTTGTCTTGAGGGCTCATTGTGCGTTTTACTGCTTCCCATCCTGTTCCATCTCGTTTCATCATGGCAGTCCAAATTTGAAAATGCGAGCCGTCAAATTCTCTCCAAACAAGATAGATTTTTTCTCCAACAACCTGAAATTGCGGTTCAAATTTATTAAAAGAACTTATTGTTCTTTTTGTTTCTTTCCAGGCTGTTCCATCTAAATTCATTTCAGCTGTCCAAATCTGTCTATATTTTCCATCGAATTCGCTCCATGTATAGTAGATCTTGTTATTAATAACCTGTAATTGTGGGAAAACTTTATCATAAGGAGAATATGTTCTCTGTAATTCTTTCCAACCTGTCCCATCAATGTTCATTTCCATAGTCCAGATTTGCCGATTTTTTGATTCATCAGGTTGTTGACAAACATAATAAATTTTATTTCCAACTACTTGAAATTGGGGAAAAGTCTTATCATATTTACCTTTAGTTCTCTTTTCTGACTTCCAACCAGTTCCCTCTAAGCTCATCTCGCCAGTAAAAATCTGTCGAGAAGGACCATCGTAATCATGCCAAACAAAATAAATCTTATTCCCCGAAACTTGTAATCGAGGTTGGTAACCCGTTGAGGAGGTTTGAATAGGAATAAGATCTGAACTTATTGAAATTCGAGGATAAAAAAATACTATAAATAATATTATGATGGCAAATTTTAATAAGTAATTTAAACATAGTTTCATCATCTTTGACCTCCATTTTTATATTCAAAAGATGTCCAAATTTGATGTGGATTGAGTGATGGGTTATGTGGTGCCTCACAAAAAGGACATTCAGGACCAAAACCAGCAGCATTGTAGGCCATCATCCCTCCAGCAAAATTGGTTACATCTTTGAATCCTTTCTGCTGTAAGATGCTCGCCCCTAAACTTGATCGTTGCCCACTATTGCACAAAATTACTATTGGGGCATTTGAATCCAACTCTTTCCATCTAAATCTTAAATCAGAAAATGGGATATTAATCGCTCCATCAATATGTCCTCTCTTAAATTCTTTCTCAGTTCTTACATCAAGAAGAGTGATTGAAGGGCCTTCCTTCATTCTTCTATTCAATTCTGTTGCAGAAATTTGACAAATATGATTGAAAGGAAGGCCAGCCTTTACCCATTCATTCATACCTCCATCCAAAAAACCAATTACCCGGTCCAAGCCGACTCGATGGAGTTGAATTGCTGCTTCTTTGGATTGAAGAGCATTTTCTGAAACTAATAGGATTTCTTTTTCTGGAGATAGGATCCATCCTGCAAAGGTTGAGAAATTACTTCTGAAATCAATATGAAATGCTCCAGGTACATGAATCCCACCGAAGGCCTCATAAGGTCGAATATCGAGAACAATAGTTTTTTCTTCTTTTGTCTTTTGATAAAAAGATAGAGGATCATATGGGGTGAGTTTTGGTAAATCTTTGATAAGACTTGGTCCTATTCTATTAATTTCACTGCAACGACTAAAGTGATCAGGAACTTCAGGCATCTCTGTTGTTAGACTCTTTACAAATTCTTCTTTGTTTTTTATCTTGAGTGCATAATTATATCGTTTTTCATAACCTATGGTGCTTGTCCTCTTTGCTGATAAAGCCCTTCCACAAAAAGATCCTGCTCCATGAGCTGGATAAATTTCACAGAAATCCGTAAGATTGGTAAGTTTTCTTAGGCTTTCAAATAATTTTAATCCTAATTCTTTAGACCTATTAGGAAATAAATCGGGTCTTCCAACATCTCCAACAAATAGAGTATCCCCACTAAAAAGAGCTGCTGGTTCATCTCCCCGAGAATGATCTATAACAACATAAACGATATGTTCGGGTGTATGACCAGGGGTTTCAAGAATCTTGATTTCCATATCCTCAATTCCTAAGATATCTCCCTCGGAAAGAGGCACATGTTGAAATTGGCAATTTCCAGATCGAGGTGCATAAATCTTTGCTCCAGTCTTTTCGGCCAACTCTAAATGACCTGAGATAAAATCAGCATGAAGATGTGTTTCAAGAATATGAGTGATTTTAAAACCTAACTCCTTAGATATGTCGAGATAGTCTTGAATATCTCTTTTAGGGTCAATTACAGCACATGTTTGAGAGCCACATAGTAAATATGAAAGATGGGATATCCCGGGAACAAAAAATGTTTGAATAAGCATAAGCACCTCTTCATAATTTATACCATGTTTATTTAAGGATTCTTTTTCTTAAATTCGATCCAGTCTTTCATATGTTGGAGGTTTTCCGTAAGATTCCACCAGCCATGTTTAAAAGTAGCATAGTCCGGTGCTCCAGTCATAGCGGAGGCATATTTGATGGAATTTGCATAGAAAAGCCACTGCCTGATCCACATCTGTTCAATTGATTCATCAAAGGGATTCTTCCCTTGGGGAATTCCTTCAGCTAACCCTTGTTTCCATGCTTCGAGAAGTAGAAGGGTTGAAGCCAAAACCATTTGATCTACCTCTTTAATGGTGTTTTCGAGTTTTAAGAAGTGTTGGGTTGTCCAAGAAGTTGAGTGACACTGCTTGCATATTCCGCCCATTAATTGCTTTCTTTTAGCTTGTTGTTTCCCGTCAATTAGGCCCTCTTTGGCAACTTCTCCTGTAAATGCTGTAGGAAGTGGGAAACCATCTTTATTTTTTAGGGTTGATGTATCTCCATGAATAGGTTGAGGATGAGAATAGATCAATCCAAAAAGCCTTATCCAAAGTCTTGCACCAAAGTCATGAGTTCTTTCGGCCACCACTTTTCCATCCGGAGTTGCAATTAGACTATTATGACAGGTGGCGCATGTTGGGGCTTGAAAGTCCTTACCAGCCCTCCAAGGAACGGAATTAAAATTCCATTTGGAGTAATTAGAGTGAAAGATATTTCCATGTTTACTCTCTTTATAAACATTCCAAGCTGGAACATCTGGTTCAAGATGACATTGGGCACAGGTATAAGGTTTTCGGGCTACTTCAATAGAAAATTGATGCCTGGGATGGCAGGAGGAACAGGCTCCTAAACTCCCATCTGGATTGATTCTACCAACTCCTTGATTTGGCCAATTGGTCAATTTTGGAATATTCATTGTTCCAACCTCTGTTTCGATTGATTGAACTCCAGAAACCTTAACTTCTGTTCCATGACATCCAAAACAGGTTTCCTGACGAGTTGCTTCAGAAATATCTTTTTGAATGACATTCCCCTTTTCAATAATCTTCATGCTTATAATAGTTTCAACAAGACTGTGATAGACAGGATTTTTTGTAAGATTTCCAACTGCATGTGCTTTCTTACTTTCGGAATACTGTTTTTCCTCAATAGGATGACAAATAGCACAATCTTTTGGAGAAACAATTATATTGACTTTAAATCCCTCATGCTCAAAATTATCCTTATGCTTATCAGAGTTCAATCCATGGCACTCATAGCAACCAACAACAACTCCAGTTAGGTGAGTAGGAAATTTATTGGCAGAAATTCTTCGCGTCTTTTCTGCCTTCTTAAGCGCCAAAGAAGGAGTTGTATTAGCGTGTATGCTTTTCTGCCAGTCTTCAACGATTCCAGGAGTATAAACCTTGTGACATTCGAGGCAAGCTTGGGTTTCTTGACTGATAGAAAGAGGTTTTACCTTTTTTGCCATTCCCTGTGCAGATAGTAATGTAGGAATAAAGATCAAAATGGAAGCAATAAATATTTTATTCTTCATAATCATACCCGCCTCCTTATGTTTCTATAGCAATAATGATGAAATTATAAAAGAATCAACGATGGAATTTAAGATTATGAATAATTTTCTATAATTTTTTTCAATTTTGAAAAGTCAACCTGCTGACCAATTATAGGTCCTTTTTTTAATGGTTTAAAATGACTTTCATAAGGTGGTCTATCATTTTTGTATATTATTCCTACTGGAATCTCTTCACCCCATTTTTCAGCCATCTTCATAGCATTCTCCCAATCATATGGATTGTAAGAGGGTGGAAGAGGCTTACATCTATCTCTATACCATTTGAATGTATTTACCCGATTAAAGGAGACACAGGGTTGAAGTACATCGATTAAAGATAATCCATGATGATCTAAGGCCTGCACTATAATATCTACAAGATGGTCTTCCATTCCGACGAATCCCCGAGCAACAAATCCAGCATGCATGGCTACAGCAATAGCCAAAGGATTGAAAGGTGTTTCGAATACACCATCGGGTTGTGCTTTTGTAATGAAACCTTCTTCAGATGTTGGGCTTGCTTGCCCTTTAGTTAAACCATAGACCTGGTTATCATGAACAATCACTGTGATATCAATATTACGTCTAATGGTTGCCAAAAAATGGTTACCTCCCTCTCCGTACATACATCCATCACCACTTTCAGCAATCACAACGAGATTAGGATTGGCAAGCTTTGCACCAGTTGCAACAGGGAGACTTCTGCCATGAAGGCCATTAAAAACATTAGCATTGAGATAGTGGGGAGCTTTAGCAGCTTGTCCAATTCCAGAAACAATAAGGACTTGATGAGGTTCGAGTCCTTTCTTTACTAATGCTAATTTAATAGCTCTCAAGAGTGGAAAATTTCCACATCCAGGACACCAGGCCGTTTTATATTCACCATAATCGTTTAAGGTAACCATTTTTCTACCTCCCCATCTAATTAAGGTTTCTTAAGATATATTGTGGAGTAATAGGTAATCCATCATATCTCAAGATCTTTTTTTCAATGAAGAATCCTGTTTCCCTTCGAATTAGTTGGGCCAGTTGACCTGTAGCATTGCTCTCTACGCAAACGACCCTTTTGGCATTTTTAAGAAAATGTAAAAAATGTTCTGGAATCATTGGCCACACTTGGGAGAAATGAAGCATTGCAGCCTTAGTTCCTTCTGAATTAAGTATTGAAACAGATTCTTTAACTGATCCTTTAGTTGATCCCCAGCACAAAAAGAGGGTCTCTTGATCATCTTTTCCAAAAAATGTTGGTGGAATCACTTCTGAACATATTCCCTTAGCCTTTCTTAAACGTTTATCGACCATTTGGGGTCGAAGAGTTAAATCCTCATTAATATGCCCATCCTCTTTATGTTCATGGCTATCAGCAAGAACAAGATGCCTGCTTAAACCCGGAAGTAATCTTGGAGAGATACCGTTATCGGTTATTCGATAACGAAGGTAAGGGGATTCAATTTCCTTTGGGTCTATACCAGGTTTAATAAAAGAAAGATTTTCTATATGGATATTTTCTATATCACTGTAAGAATCGGCAATATAATGATCTGTAAGAATGAAAATAGGAGCTTGGTATTTCTCTGCGATTTCAATGGCTTTTCGAGTATGATAGAAACATTCCTCAATTGTTCCTGGTGTTAATATAGCTCTGGGAAACTCACCATGTCCTGCATGGAGAACAAACAGTAAATCTCCCTGTTCAGTTCGAGTAGGCAATCCCGTGGCTGGACCTGGTCTTTGTCCAATTACAATCACTAACGGAGTTTCACTTATAGCCGAAAGACTTACAGCCTCAACCATAAGGGCAAATCCTCCTCCAGAGGTTGGTACCAAACTCGGTGCGCCAGCATAAGAAGCTCCTATTGCCATATTGATGGCTGCAATTTCATCTTCAGCTTGAACTACAATTAAATCCATCTCTTTTGCCCAATCAATCAATGTTTGAGCAATTGAAGTAGAAGGGCTCATGGGATAGAAGGCACAGAATTTTAATCCAGAAGAGATTGCTCCAAGAGCTACTGCTTCATGGCCATTCATCAATAATCGTAAAGAATGATTTGAGATTGGAGGTAAGGGGTCGATTTTAAATGGTTGATTTTTTGACCATTTGTAGCTTTCTTGGAGGATTTGAATATTTTCGGCTGACTTCTCCTCTCCTAAAACATCCTTAATTGCCTTTGATATTATTTCTATATTTAAACCTATTAGAGAAGCTATTACCCCAATTGAGGCAGTATTCCAGTAGGCTTCTTTCCCAAATTCTTTAAATGGGACTCCAATCCAATTCTTCTCATTCCGATTCATATCTGCATTACCAATAATAAGACCTTTTGGAGACAATTCCGCCTTATGAATATCTATACTTTCCTCATTTAAAGCAATTAAAAAGTCAATTTCTTCTTGGGGTGCTAAGATCTTTTGGCTTCCAACACGAATTGAGAATGTATTGTGTCCCCCTCGAACCCTTGATTCGTAAGTTTGATGGACATGAACAGAGTAACCACTTCTGACCAAACTTTTAGCAAAAATTAGTCCAATAGTTTGGAGGCCCTGACCTGCTTCCCCTCCAATAAGAATATTGAAAGATCTATTCAATTGTTTCTCCTTTCATTTAGGATAAAAATTTAAATTTTATAGCCAAGTGGTAAATTCGTCGATTGGTCGTCTGAAGGCACGAGGTAAAAGTTTAACGCCTTCCTTTAGATAGCCTATCGCAATAAGCATAGGAATTATCTTATCTTCTCCAATTCCAAACTCCTTTTTGATTGCCTCCTCATCAAAACCATCCATTGGGTGAGTTTCAAAACCAAGTCCTTTAGCTACGATCATTAGATTCATTGCAAAAAGGGCTGTGTTTTTTACAGCAAAAATCTTTCTTTTAAGACTATCAACTGTTCCATAAAGACTTTTTACCATAGCCCTTGACCTTTCTTTTCCCTCTGGTTTTATGTATCCAAGTTCTTGGGCCTTATCAAGTACTCTCTCGAGATTTTCTTCAACAGCGTTTGGATCAGCAATCATGATAAGAACTGCAGAGGCTTCCTCGACTTTAGGTTGGTCAAAAGCACATTTTCTAAGGGCTTTTTTCTTTTCTGGGTCCCTAATCAAAATGACCTTCCAAGGTTGAAGATTAAAAGAGGATGGAGAGAGATTTGCAATCTCAAGTAGTTTCCTAAGATCTTCCTCTGATATGGTTCGACCAGGTTGGAAAAAATTAATAGATCTTCTTTCCTTTATGGTCTGAATTGTTTCCATGAATGACCTCCATTTTGATTTTATCAATTAAGAATATTATCAAAAGCATTTTGAAAATAAATCCTAAAAATTTCAGCATATATATTCATTTGAATAAACTTTCGGGTTTGAGTTTCATGGCCCTAATAAAAAGAATATTACATTCCCAAAATATATCTTAATATAAAGCTAAAGGAGGTTTTATTTTTTTGTTTTACCCCATATTCTTTTTAAATTTTAAACTTAATCTTCTAATATTCAAATTGTCTTTTGTAAGGTATGATTAAACCCAATTTCTCCAGTGGTAACTTTTGGAAAGACCATATGCTCTTGCTTCAAATGCTACAAGTATTTTTATCCATTATATTTTCGAAGCTCATTTCTTGTAAATTTCTTTTCGTTAGGACTAATTTTAATCTTTTAAAAGCCTTTCGCTCTCGATCTTCATACACCTTCCAGCAACTACATTGAACCCTTTCCTATTAAGGTCGTCTTTTACCGCTTCATTAACTGTTCCAGGTTGCATCCAGAAAGTTTTAAAACCTTTTGCTAAAGCTTCTTTTGCTATGTCTGGCATGTCCTTTGAAGGTCTAAAAACTACCACTACATCAATGTCTTCTTCAATTTCATTAATTGATCTAAAAACTTTGATCCCTAATATCTCTTGTCCTTCATATCTTGGGTTAACTCCGTAAAGATCGAAACCTTTCTCTTTTAAGGTTTTAGGAACATAATGGCCTGCCTTCAAAGGGTCAGGAGAGATACCAATTACAACAACTCTTCTACTGTTTTTTAATACTTCGTATATTTCAATATCCTTATCGATTATTGGCATCTCTTCTTCATCCTATTTATTTAAGAAATTTTGAAAGCCAGTATTCATGTTCTATCTCTTCTTGATAAATAAAGATCGTATCTTCTATGTTACTTACCAGCTGTTAAATTACAGATGTTAGTATAGCCCCTTATTGCAAATCTTTCTGCCTCAACGGCAACCTCATCTACCTTTACACCTGTAAGTTCTACCATAACCTCTTGCTACCTTTGCCATAGTTTTTCTCTCTTTTGTAAATATTTAATTTTAATATAAAAATTTATAAGATTATTTGAGTCTTCTCTCTGCTTCCTTCCAATTTATATTTTTGAAAAATGCCTCTATATAATCTGCACGCTTAAGACCATAATCAATCATAAAGGCATGCTCAAACACATCAAGCACTATTATCGGAACACCTCCTGAAGGATGTCCTACATCATGCTCATTTATCCAAAAATTAAACAAACGTCCTGTTAGATTGTCTTGATATAATATTGCCCATCCAATACCACGCATCATTCCTATAGCTCTAAACTCTTTTTCCCAATTCTCATAGTTTCCAAAATCTTCAGAGATCTTCTTAAATAGTCTTCCTCCTTTGTCAATTTCTCCTTTTTTGCCAAGATTCTCAAAATAGTATTCATGAAGCCTCATCCCATTAAACTCCCATCCAAACCTTCTCTTAACTTCCGAAAACTCAGGGCTTAAGACTTTTCCATCATTGACCATCTGACCAATAGTTTCAATCAATTTATTAGTATTTGTTACATAACCCTGATAAAGAGTAAAATGATTTTTAAGAAGCGTTTCACTAAAACCTTCTATCCCCAAAAGGTTTGTGTAATCTTTTGCTGTGTACATTTTCTCCCCCTTTCTTTAAATTTACTCCTATTTAATGATTAGACTTTTTTAAAGGATCAGCTTCATCTAAAATATTTCTTTCTTGTTGAATCGATGAAAAATCATTACTTTCTAAATGATTTAAACGAGTATAAAAAAGATTTAAATTTTCCTTTGTTGTGAAAACCTGGCTCGAGCCATTTATTGCTTCTAAAATAACCATTTGGTCCTTAATCATTTTAATCCTATAGCATCTCTTTGTAATATTATTTCGCCATATTTCTTTTTCTTCCGCCACTAACATAGGTGGACTTTCCTATATTGTTTTGGATTTTATAAATATTTTACCAAAATTTTATAAATAAAAATAAAAAAAATAAATCAGGTAAAATATGTATTTCATGTTTCAGAAACCTGTATTTTTATATTTAACAAAGAGGGTCAAATTCAATCTAAATTAATTTTCTGTTTTAATAAGATCGATTCAACTAACGATAAAATTCCTTCTTTAGTAGTAGAGGCCTTTGACAAAAAGAAATTTGCATTGCATTGAGATGCTGCTTCACGATACTCAGGCAAATCATAACTTGTAAGAATTACAATAAAGATATTTGGATATCGATCTTTAATCCTTTTTGTTAACTCAAGACCGTTACCTGTCGGGAGTTTTATATCCATAAAAATCAAGTCAGGAGGAGTTATTTCAATTTCCTTTAAGGCTTCTTCACCATCTTTTGCCTCAATGATTTTCACCTTTGGAAATTGAATCTGTAAGGTTTCTCTTAAGATTTTTCTATAAATAAAGCTATCTTCTACAATTAGTATTCTAAACATTTCTTTTTTTCCCTTAGAGCACGAATTTGAATATCTATTTAATTCGATATACTTTACTTTTAATTTCTAAGATGATAAATAAGTTATAAATAGTATTTTGACAAATTTTATACTGTATTTTGCTCTACTTTTAAAAAGCTCATGATGGAGGAATATAGTAATGGATGAAAAGTGGAGAATCGTCATTGCAGAAGACCATACTATATTAAGGGAGGGATTAAAATCACTTCTTTCCTCCAGTGGGGAATTTGAAGTTATAGGAGAAGCAGAGGATGGAAGAGAGGCTATTAGGTGCGTGGAGAGATTAAAACCAAACCTTATAATAATGGATCTTTCAATGCCACGCATGAATGGAATGGAGGCAATTAAGGAAGTTAAGCGAATATCTAAAGAGATAAAGGTGATTGTCTTAACTGTTCATAAAAGTGAAGAATATATACTTTCAACTTTTCGAGCAGGGGCCGAGGGATATGTTTTAAAAGAGGAGACTTATGGAGAACTAATGACAGCCATCCATAGTGTTCTCAAAGGAAAACATTATATCAGTCCAGGGATATCAGAAAAGGTATTAGAAGGGTTTTTAGAAGGAAAAGAGAAATTGAAACCAAAGACCTCCTGGGAAAGCCTTACTTCCCGTGAAAGGGAGATATTGAAACTTATTGCAGAGGGCTACAAAAATAAAGAGATAGCCGAAGAACTTTGCATCAGTGTTAAGACTGTAGAAACGCACCGTTCCAATATCATGGAAAAATTGAATCTTCATAATGTTCAAGCCCTAACTGCATTTGCAATCGAAAAAGGCCTTGTTTCAAAAGAATGAAGTTTGATTTAAAATTATAAATTTTAAAAATTTAGATTGGCCAAGTAGCTTTGACCGTAGTTCCTTTTCCTTTAGTCGATTTGATAGAGAATTTCCCTCCAGAAAGTTCTGTCCTTTCCCTCATGCTATTTATTCCCAACCCCCTTGGGGAATTTTCTATTGATAATACCCTCTGAAGATCAAATCCAATGCCATTATCCTCAATTGTGAGTTCAATCGTAGAATCAACTTTTTTCATTACAAGATGAATCAAGTCAGCCTTAGCATGCTTGGCTGTATTATTAAAGGCCTCTTGAACAATTCTATAAATGACAATCTTCAGTGGTAGCGGAATTTCTTCTTCCTCTAAATTAAAATCTGTCACGATTTGAAGTTCCGAGTAAATTTTTCCAAATTCACGACAAAACCATTTAACAGTGGCAATTAATCCAAGATCATCTAAAATAGATGGTCTAAGATTCATCTGAATCCTTCGCACCTCTTCAATACTTTCACGAATTATTGGTATAAGAGTTTGAAGAGATTCTTCCTTTAATTTTTCTTCCTTTTTATCTTTTTGGTAAATGATTTCCTCGATCTTAAATTTAATTGCTGTAAGCATCTGACCTATTCCGTCATGAAGGTCTCGTGCAATCTGTCTCCTTTCATTTTCTTGAACGTTTAAAAGTTGTGAAGAGAGTAATCTAAGCCTGGCTTCTGATTCTCTCAAGGCCTCTTCCCACTCTTTTCTTAGAATAATTATGGCAAGTGTATTGGCTACAGCATTTAAGAATACTTCCTTTTCTTGACTTGGATGCTCATCTTGATTCAAATATAGGGTAATCATTCCAAGGGTTCTATTCCCAAATAATATAGGTACATGATAATGAGAATGGGGTTTAATTCCTTCATAATTAAAATCGTGCCTATCATTTTGACAATCAGTAAACTGAATATTTTTAGTTAAGGCCACCTTACCACAAATACAGCTATCGAATGGAACCTTTGAGCATCCGATTTGAATCGATTCTGGCATTCCATGTTGAGCTTTCATGATTAGTGTATTTGGTTCATGCTCTACGATAAAGATGCAACCTTTAACGTTTGAAGATAACCATGATCTTGATATTATTATATTCAAAGCACCTTTAAGAAAATCTTCTATAGAGATATCCTCCAAAGATAAACGAAGTAAGAAGTTTATAGCCCTTTGGGTTTCATAATTCCGATTGAGTTCTGATTCAAGATTGAATCGATTAATCGTTTCTCCTATCAGAGGAGATATGGCTTCTAAAAATTCAATCTTTTTTAGAGGAACCAATCTTTCTCTCTCATCTGCCAAATGGATTGTTCCAAAAATTTGATCGTGATATTTAATTGGAACAATGGCAAGAGAACTAAATCCATTTTCCAGGCAGATTCCTCTATATTTTGTCCTATCATGCTTAGAAAGTGGAGATAAAAATTCCTTTAAATTGTTGCAATAAAATGAACCATAAGAGGTTGAAAAGGGGATTTCATGAAGATTAAGATTCCCTCTTACTACTCGAATACAGGTACATTGGTCAGTTCCAAGGCATAAAAAACTTTCTGATTTCCAAAACTCGTAACTAAATCCCACATAAGATTCATAAGGGATAAATTGGTTCTGGTCTTTAATCCTAATTCCTACACATCGACAATTAGTCCATCCTTGAATTAGCCCTATTAGCTCATCGAGGAACCCTTTTTTTGAAGTTTTTCTGGCAAAAAGGTTAAGAATGGCGTTACTGGCAATGGTTAAGTTTGACTTTTCCTCGAGTTCTCGTAAAGCCATTTCTAATTCTACTGTTCGCTCTCTCACCCTAATCTCTAATTCATCACGAGACCTTCGGAGTTCTTCTTCCATCTTTCTCTGCTCTGTAATATCTTCCCCTGAACTTAGTATCGCGATAATATTTCCTTCATCATCTTTTAGAAATGTATGATGCCAGGCGATGAGCCGCTCATTTCCATTCTTAGTCAATATTGGAATCTCAAAATATTCCTCTGAAACTTCTTCCCCAGATATCAATCTGGCGAAGATATGCTTAGCTTTTTCTCTTAGTCTTTCTGGAATAAATGTGTCAAACCATTTTTTACCTAAGATCTCCTTTTCCTCATAACCTAAGAGCTTAAGGCCTTTCTGATTGATGAGTGCAACAGTCTCATCGGGATTTATGACTATAATCATTGTTCCAGCTATATCAACGTATTTTTGTACCTTTTCCTTTTCTTTTTTTAATCTTTCTTCACTTATTTTTAGATCTCGAAAAAGAAAATGAAATGGCTTAGAAATACCTGTCTCAATGATTGCCTTATAAATGAAGTAAAAGGAGAGGATCTTGAAATAATGTCCTATGAGGTTAGAAAGTCCATAAGCATGGATGTAAAAGGTAAAGAAAATCTCGGAGGCAATAGTGAGAAAAATCGACCAAGATATCATTTGAAAGACCTTGTGATCAAATTCGGTTTTATTTTTATAGAGAATTAGGAATGATAAAATTAGGATAAAAGAAATAAGATATTCACTTAGCTTTTTGAAGGGGGTTAGTCCAATTCCTTCAATAAAACAGATAGGAAATACATCCAAATAAAATATCGATATCAAAAGAATTGTTGTGGTTATAGTATAAACCCAAAAAATACGAGTTGTATTAAATTTTCTTTTTAGAAATAAAGGAGCAATCAGCAATGAAAGGCTTTCCATATATCTTGCAGCTATCCACAATTGGGTTGCTAAATTTGTTCCTTGACCATGGAATACTCCCATTCCTTTGTAGGCAAGTGTATGGATGAGATCCAATGTTCCAACAAATAGATAGGCTATTCCTAAAAATAAAATATAATTATTTTCGATTAAGCTTCGAGCATTCCAAGCGACGACAAAAATGCCAAAAGCAATAACTATGCTGAAAAGTTCTGAAATACTATGAAAGAGAAGGAAATGATAAAGGGTTGTAAGATATAGTCCAAAAAGAAATAAAATACCCCAAATTATGTTTAGGGGTCTTTTTAAATCAAAAGCAAATAGCTTCATATTTTATATTAACAAATTGGCTTTTAAAGAGATTCAGGAAAAACATACTTAATTTTAACATAATTTCATTTATAGAAAAATTTTATACTTGAGGCAAAACTATTCTAATTGGTCTTATGTGGATTACATAGATAGAGGTTGAGAGGAAGAAAAATTTTCAAGGATAGCCCTATCGCATTCAACAAATGCCTCTGCCATTGCAGCAAGATTTCTGTAGAATTCTGTTTCGGAAAAATGCTCTACCTCCTTAGCCCAGATTGGGATCCATTTGAGTAAATGCTCCGAGAGGAAATTCAGCTGAACTTTGGCAAGCTCATACGCTTTTAGAGAATTTTGGCCTTCATTTTTTATTATGTTAAAAAAACGTGAGCCTAAAAGTGACATAAATGCAAATTCTATAGAGATATGGTCATCTGGGTCGGAAAAGGAATCTTCTTTAACGAACCCTTGTTGAATATAGAATTTGATGACTTCAAGAGTTTTCTCTCCATAAATCCTATTTTCGAGATAACTTGATTCAGAAGGACAGATAAGGCCCTCCTTTCCCCCTAAAAATAGTGCAGCATAATCGACTGAGAGAGTTTTTAAGTTAGATTCAAAGAGGGCCCTTAGAAAATTCTTAAAATACTCCTCAATCTTTTTATTTCTTAATATAAGTATTTTTTCAACAATTGATGGAAACTCTCTTTTTGCATCACTTAAAATATCATTAGTTATTTCTGTCGACAGAAAAATAGCAAACCATCCGTAAATAGGTGGTCTTAGCTCAATTATATCCACCAATAAGTCTTTCATTTAAATATAGAATACCTTAGGTTTTGTCCCAAGTTCAGGCTTTAAAGGAGTTGCCCCTTTTGTGATAAGTTTAGAAACCTCAGATTGGGAATTTTCCATATCTCCAAATATACGAGCACCTGTTGGACAGGCTTCAACACACATGGGAAGCTTATTATTACTAATACGATGGAGACAAAAATCACATTTATCTACTTTAGTAGGTTTATGAATCCTATGATTCTCTTTTATCTTCAGAGAGACTTCTTCAAAAGGAAGTCTCTTTTTGAAGTAGCCTGACTTCGGATTAATATGTCTTGCCTGGTAAGGGCATGCTGAAACACACTTGCCACATCCAATACATTTGTCCTGATCAATTACGATAATTCCAATATCATTTTTCCAAGTTGCCTTTGTTGGGCATATAGAAACACATGGTGGATTATCACACTGCATGCACGTCTTAACTTCCCATTTTGCATCTAATTGTTCACGAACAATTGTTCGAGAACACCCTGGTAATGTTAAATTTTCCATTTTACAGGCCACCGAACATGTCTGGCAGCCTGTGCATAAATTTGTTTTTATAACCATTGCATATTTTGACATTTTTCATTCCCCCCTCTATCAAATTTTATGAAGAAACCTTTACAACCTCACATAATGTAGATTTAAACGGAGGATACCCCGATATATGGTCTAAATAACGGGGAACCATTGTATTTACATCTTGCTTTGGCCACCCATGAAACATATCCACAATACCCGGTAAAACCATTTCAGTAAGATGTGCCCTTACTTTTATCTGCCCATAAGGATTCTTAATGATTACATAATCCCCTTCATTAATTCCACGCTTCTTAGCATCTGAGGGATTAAGATTAACAGTTGGTTCAGGCTGAAGTTCATTTACCCAAGGGATCTCTCTCCATTTACTATGCGTATAAAATGGAATACGAGCCCCTGTGATTAAAACAAATGGGTATTGCTTTGCCATCTCAGGACTACTGAGAGGGCTTTCTATGGGTTCTTTATAGGTTGGAAGAGGATCGTAACCATATTTCTTCAAAATTGTAGAATAGATTTCAACCTTTCCTGTAGGGGTATTAAATCCAGGTTTCTTATCTCTTCTCATAAGCCCAAGCTCATACTTTTTTGCCTTTGGAGGTTCAGATAAGGGTACATTGATCATACATCCTGGTGCCTTTCTAATCTGCTCTATTGTAAATCCTGTTTTCTTTATATATTCATTTAAGAGGGACTCCAGATTTCCCTCAAAAAACTCCTGTCTCAGCCCAAGAGCTACTCCAATATCTGCAGCTATCTGCCAATCCTCCTTTGCCTCACCCAATGGTTTAATCGGTTGTCTCATATAGATATTTCTTCCAAAACAAGCAAGCGAAGCATGTCTTTCAAAACATGTTGCAGCAGGAAGGAGGATATCAATGTAATCGTGTGTCCATGGACGATAGAAATAATCTGCAGCAACACCAAACTCCATCTTTCTTAATGCTTCCTGATAAAGTTTAGGCTGAGGCCACATCTTTGCATTGCCACCAAAAATAACAATAGCCCGAATCTTATTTTGGTCAACGTACTCGGGAAGATGATTCATCTGGATTTCAGGAATCAGTTCAGCCCATGCAGGATATTCTTCGAGATCAACACGTAATTTAGATATTTTAGGAAGAATATCTGTACGGCGACAGAAATCTGCTTCTCCAAGAAAATCAGGTGGGATTGCAGGTGGAGGCGGAATCATGACACCACCAGGACGATCAAAATTACCTGTAATAGCAACCAGTGAAAGTACTGCCCTCATATTTTGATTACCATTAGTGTGATGTACTACAGGTGCCGCACTCACCATAAGAGTAGATGGACCATCAGCGAAAGCCCTTGCTGCCTCAATAATTTTATCTTGAGGAACACCCGTGATTTTTTCTACTTTATCTGGCGGGAATTCTTTTACATATTCTTTTAAATCTTCAAATCCATGGACCCATTTACTTACAAATTCCTTGTCATAAAGCTCCTCACCTATGATAACATTCATCATACCAAGGGCCAATGCACCATCTGTCCCAGGTCTTAGACCAAGGTGTCTATCTGCAAGGAGCTGTACAGTGGGTGTTTTTCGAGGATCGATTACAAAGAAACGAACTCCACTGGCCTTGGCCTTAAGAAGACCCTTCATTGCATAGGGACCAGAGTATGGTGGATTTACACCCCATATAAAGCAATTTTTTGTCTGTTTTGATGGTGGGCTACCAGTTGTAGTTTCACCAAAAAGGAGTAATCCAGCTAAAGAGACTGATCTAAAACATGTTGAACTTTCTGTACCATAATTTGGTGAGCCAAAGGAAAAAGCAAGCCTTTGGACAATGGGTCGCATTTCTTTGGGATCGCCACAATAGAAACAAACAGTATGGGCACCATATTTTTCTTTTATTTCGTTAAGTTTTTGAGATATTGTCTTTAAGGCCTCATCCCATGAAATACGAATCCACTTGGGTGGTTGTCCTTTAGGTGTGGTTCTTTTTAATGGGTACCGGAGACGATTTGGGTGATACTGCTCCTGAAGCTGGGCATATCCTTTAGAACAAAGAATATTGTTTGGATAATTGAAATCAGTTCGAGACTCTAAGCGGGTAATCACAGGCCCACGATAATAATAGACAATGCCACATTTTGGGACATGATTGCATCCGTCACAGTAGGTATAACCACTTTTTTCTTTACCAAATTCCGAAATTTCTTCAGAAGTAGCACTCCTCAGTAAACCTGGAAAATTTTCAAGGAAAAATGCAGACGACCCAATAAGAGCCATTTCTTTAAGAAACTGCCTTCTCGTCTGGTCCATAATTATCCCCCCTTTTAACCTTTTATGGCAATGATATTATCAAAACTATTTTTATATTGTCAAGTATAATTTTGGATTTCTGAAAAAGGATATAAAATACAATTTTAAGTTTGGGAGGTTGGGATGAATTAGAATTACTGCCCATATCGTACGAGCTGATACCTATAATTAATTGTAGGCTAAGGGACTTTCCCTTACAGATATTAGGTAAGCCACGAAGGTTTACCCTACAAATTTAATTAATTATTGCCTTAGATAGAAATTCATGTTAAAGACATTTTAACAATTTTTGAAGATACTAAAAAATGGATATAAGCAATTTATTTAATCCAAAATCTTTAGCAGTCATAGGGATTTCATTAACTAATGAGAGGCACCCTGCAAATGTTATTTACAATAAAAATAAGTTTAGACTTCAAGTAAATGTTTTCCCGGTAAATGAAAAGGGTGGACTCTATCAAGGAGAAAAGGTTTATTCGAGCGTAATGGATATCCCTCAAAAGGTAGATTTGGCAGTAATTGTAACTCGAGCAGAGGCTGTTGCTGGGGTTATGGTCGATTGTATAAAAGCAGGAATAAAAGGGGCTATCATAATTTCTGGTGGTTTTGCCGAAGTTGGGAATAAAGATCTTCAAGATCGTCTTGTAACCATTGCCAAAGAAAATGATTTTCCATTTATTGGTCCTAATTGTTTGGGGATTTATTCATATCCATTTTATGATACTTTTTTTGTACCAAGTGAAAGGATTGTAAGGCCAGAGAAGGGTAAAGTGACAATTGTCAGTCAAAGTGGAGGAATCTTAGTTGATTACATGGTGAAATTGGCTGAAGAGGGAGTTGGTTTAGCTAAGGCAGTAAGTATTGGTAATAAAGCGCTTATTGGAGAGATCGAACTCTTAGAATATTTTGCCAAAGATCAAGAAACACAGGTGATTGCTTTTTATATCGAAGGCTTTGGAAAGGGCGAAGGAAGAAATTTTGTAAGGAAAGTTGAAGAATGTGGTAAGCCAGTAATTGTCCTGAAGGCAGGAAAGACATCCTATGGAATTCAGGCTGTCGCAAGCCATACAGCTACAATGGCAGGTGACTATAATGTATTCTCATCTGTTTTAGCTCAATATAGAGTACTTGAGGCAAAAGATGAATACGAATTAGTTCCATTTTGTGAAGTCTTTAGTTGTTATAAGAAATCTATCGTTGGAAACATTGGGATTATTACAGGTAGCGGAGGACATGGGGCAATGGCAGTAGATCTCTGTTTATCCCATGGACTTTCTGTTCCTCTCATTTCGGAATCGGACCAAATGGAAATTAGAGGAAAAATATCTAATAAGATTCAATCTATTGCCTCATTAAAAAATCCAATCGATCTCACTGGAAGTGCAATGGATGATGATTTTGTTGCTGCTGCAAGATTTCTAAGCGAAATCGAAGAAATTGATTGTCTCCTTGTGCTACTTCTCCCCTATCTACCAGGTATTTCTTCAGATCTTGGAGCACGGCTTAGTCAAATCTATCGACAGAGTGGAAAGCCTATTGTAGCATATGTTCCACATGTAGATAAATTCATGATGTTTGTGGAAGGATTTCAATTGAATCAGATTCCAGTGGCACACTCCATTGAAGAGGCAGTCCATATGGTAGTTGCATTAAAGAGATTTGGAGAATGTTAAAGGAAGAGATAAAGGATATAATCAAACATTCAAAACTATGGGGATGGGTTTTAGAGCCTGATGCTAAAAGAATTATCTCTTCTATTGGTCTTGAAGTCCCACGCTATATCTATACAAAAGATTTAGAGCAAGCCATCCACTTTGTTGGAGAGATTGGGTATCCAGTGGTTGCCAAAGTAGTTTCTCCAAAAATAATTCATAAATCAGAGAAAAAAGGTGTAGAGGTAGGCATAAAGGATGATAAAGGGCTTAGAAAGGTTTTTAATAGATTTTATAAGATGGAAGGGTTCTCTGGCATACTCGTCGAACAGATGTTTAGAGGTTTAGAATTAATTATAGGGGCAAAGAATGACTATCAATTTGGTCCTGTGATTCTTTTTGGATTGGGAGGAATATGGACTGAGATTTATCGAGATATCATCTTGAAGATGGCTCCCCTTCGACCTAAGGATATTGATAACATGACAAAATGTCTTAAGGCAAGACCAATTTTGGAAGGATATCGTGGCGCTCCTAAGATCAATCTTGAAGAATTAAATAGACTTCTTAACATATTCTCAGATTTCGTTATGGAGATTGAAAATGATTTTGAATCAATAGACCTAAATCCTGTGATCTGCTCAACTGAAAAATGTATTATTGCTGATGCTCGAATAATCTTAAAAAAGGGTTATTCATAAACGGGTTTAACCATTCCTTTCTAAATTCACCAAAAATTTTTAATGGCTTGACATCTTTGAAATAAAATTTTTAAACTAAAAATGACTCCTGATTGTTATAATACCATGATCTCTGCTATACTGCTTGGGGCAGGTGAATCAAAAAGGATGGGGAAAAATAAACTTCTTCTACCTCTGGGGAAAAAAACTATTATTGAAAGGTGTCTTGAAAATCTTTTACGTTCTGATGTGGAAGAAGTGGTAGTAGTAATAAATAAAAAAATGAAAGAAATTGTGGATCGTTTTAAAGAAGGAAATGTTAAAGTGGTTTTAAATCCATATTATAGATCAGGAATGAGTAGCTCAATTCGATATGGGCTGAGATTTATAAATCCAAAAAATGATGGTATTCTTATTGCACTTGGAGATCAGCCATTTTTAAAGTCGAAGACCATTAATGCCCTAATACGTAAATTTGCCCAAGGAAAGAAGGGGATTGTTCTTCCAATATATAAAGGTAAAAAGGGACATCCTGTTATTTTCCATAAAAGATATCGGAACGATTTGTTAAAATTGAGGGGAGATGTTGGTGGAAAATCTATTATTGAAAAATATCCTGAGGACATTGAGCTTTATCCCGTAAGATCAAAAAGTATCATAAAGGATATTGATACTTGGAAAGATTACTTAAGCTTAAAGGAGGTGAAAAGATTTTAAGATGGGATCAAAAAAAAGGATTGAAGAGCTAACTGTATTGATTAGAGGAGCGGGAGAGATGGCAAGCGGAGTGGCTCACCGTCTTTATCAATCTCATTTTAAGCTATGTATGTTAGAGATATCTAATCCCCTTGCAGTAAGGAGAGAGGTTTCATTTTGTGAGGCTATATACGAAGGCGAAAAAGAGGTTGAAGGGGTAAGGGCAAAACTTATTTCTAAACCCAATCAGATTTACGAGATATGGAAGGATGGTAAGATTCCTATTTTAATTGATCCTGATGCAGTTGGATCAATAAATTTCTTGAAGCCAGATGTTTTAATTGATGCAATTATGGCTAAGAAGAACCTTGGTACAAAAATAAGTGATGCACCATTGGTGATTGGTCTTGGTCCTGGTTTTAGGGCAGGTAAGGACGTCCATATAGTTATTGAAACAAACAGAGGTCATAATTTGGGCAAAGTGATTTTAAATGGCAGTGCTGAACCTGATACAGGTATTCCTGGAGAGATAGGTGGCTACACAACAGAGAGAGTGCTTAGAACGATGAAACGCGGGATCTTTCGTCCACAAAAATCAATTGGTGAGAGGGTAAATAAAGGAACAGTTGTTGCTGTGGTAGATGATTATCCAGTTATTGCTGAGATCAGTGGAGTTATAAGAGGACTCTTGCGAGAAGGAATAGAAGTTAAAAAAGGAATGAAGGTTGGAGATATAGACCCAAGGGGAAAAGTAGAATTCTGTTTTACCATATCAGATAAAGCAAGGGCTATTGGAGGAGGAGTTTTGGAAGCCATATTATATTGGTTTAATAAATAATAACGTAGTAAAAGATGAACAATGAACATAGGAAAAATAATAAAGGATTATTAGCTGAGGCATTGGGAATTGGGGAAAAAGAGATTATCAGTATTGTAGGAGCGGGTGGAAAAACCACATTGATGTTTCGCTTGGCCAAGGAATTAGTTATTCAGGGTAGAAATGTTTTAACTACAACAACGACTAAGATTTTAGAACCTTCATCAAATGAAACATCTTTTGTTTTAATTGATCAAAATGAAGAAAAAATAAAGAATTTTATTTTAGAGAATATTGATGATTACCATCACATTACAATTTGTTCTGAAAGGCTTCCTTTTGGAAAATTGAAAGGAATTTCTCCTGATCTCGTGGATGATCTTTCAGAATGTAGAAATGTGGATGCCATAATTTTAGAGGCGGATGGTGCAGCCAGAAGACCTATCAAAGCTCCAAGGGAAACAGAACCTGTTATCCCTTCAAGAACAACCATGGTTATAGCTATATTAGGAATTGATGGGGTTGGAGCAAGACTTACTGATGAAAACGTTTTCCAAGCCGAGAGAGTATCAAATCTTACAGGAATTCCAATAGGAGAGAATCTAACAGAGGAAGCAATTTCTATACTAATGACCCATCCAGAAGGAGTATTTAAAGGAAGACCTTTATCTTCAAGGGCTATTGCCTTTTTAAATAAGGTTGATATTTATGATGGATTAATAAAGGCAAGAAAAGTTGCAATGGGCATTATTCATTCTAAGGCGACTTTTATAGAAAGAATAGTATTTGGTCAATTAAAACATGAGCCTCCAGTAATAGAAGTGGTTTTTCCATAACTTTATGGGATAGAAAAAATATTGCCCATCAAAATCTCATCATATCAAAGCAATATAAGTTTGGAGAATAAATTTTAATAAATGGTTGATTTTAATTTTTTAATAACCTCTCGGAATCAGAAATCATTTCTCTATATTGTGTTAGTTGCAATTTGTGCCCTAACATTCTATCTTCGGCTTACTTTTTTTGGCCAGTATATTGATACTGATGTTGGAAATATGGCTTATATGGGGTGGAGAATGTCCGAGGGAGAAGTTCTCCTTGATATTGAAGGCCCTGGAAAACCTCCTCTTTATCCCATACTTTACGGTTTATTTATAATTTTTTTCGGGCCCTCTCCCATTGGAATAAAGTGGTTTGGTACTGTTTTTATACTTTCCTCTGTAATAGCTATCTATTGGATAACAAAACAGATATACGAAGAAAAGACGGGTTTACTGTCATCACTTCTATTCGGAGTTTTTTCCTCTGCTCCTATGGTTGAAGGTGAAACAGTTAATCTTGAAACAATCATGCATCTTCCATATATTCTCGCCATTGGGTTTTTCATAAAGGGAATAATATCAAAAAAATTAAGATGGTATTTTATAGCAGGGCTTTTTGGCTCCCTTACAGTGCTTGTAAAACAGGTTGGAGGGGTAATCTTCTTTGTATTTTTTTTGAGTGAAGTTTTTTCAAATCTTAAAAAGAAGGAGTTATTTTTACGGTATATCTTCATAATTTTAGGAGCAATTCTTCCTTTTTTAGGAATTATAATTTTTTACTTTTTATATGGATATCATTTGCACGAATTATTAGATTCTATGCTTATAAGTAATTTAAGATATATTAGGAGGGGGTACGAATACACAAATTTTATTAAAAATTTTTTTGGTGTTATGAAATTAATATTGAGGGAAAATAGTATACTTTGGTTTGGAGCTATATTTTCATCATTCTATATTTGCAGGAAAATGATTCATCATGAAACGAGGAGGCTTGATAGGGTGGTCATTTTATGGGCTATCTTCTCTTTTTTGGTCTTATGGATTTCAGGAACTTTTTATTCTCACTATTTTCTCCAGCTTATCGCCCCATTTTCTGTTTTAACTGCCTATGCTATTTTAATACCATGGAAATTAAACATCTCTCCATCCCCTCAATTAAGAAAGATAATGAAAGGGATTTGGATTATTATATTAGTGAGTACAAGCATTATATTTTTAAAAACAGATTATCCATATTTCTTTTCTTTTAGTCCTGTTGAGCAAACTATTTATCAAATTCCGTCGTTTGGGAAAAGGTGCATAGAATATGGGGTTTATAACATTGTCCAAAATCAAATAGCAAATTATCTTAAAGAACAAACAAAACAAGATGAGACTATCTATATTTGGGGGATTGCGCCGCAGACTTATTATTTGGCTCAGAGACGGGCTGCTTCAAGATATCGAAATAATTTTAATCTAAGCGAGATTGTAACGGAAAAACCAATGGAGGAACTTAGAAAATATGCTCCAATAGTGATTAAGGATATAAGACGTTCAAAACCTACTTTTATAATAGAAATAATTAGGCTCGAGGATTTTCCTGAACTTCAGGCATTGGTGAAAAAATATTATGAGTTGGATAAGGCTATAGAATTTTTTACTCCTCCTTATAGGATTTCAATTTATCGGAGAGTTAAAGATATTGAAGAATCATAAAGTTAATTTTATAAATTTTTAGAAGAAGGTTTATTAAAAGGAGAAGGAAAAAATGGAAGATATCTTTTTTGAGATTGTAAGGGATCTAAGAGAAAAGAAAAAAGTTTCACTTGCTACGCTTATCTCACGTATAGGATCTGCACCAAGAGAGGAAGGTGCCAAATATCTTATTAGAAAAGAAGGCCCATCCATCGGTTCAATTGGAGGTGGCTGTGTGGAGGCTGAAGTTTGGCAAGAAGGGCAGGGTGTGATTGAAAAAGGTGAGGGTAAGGTCTTACATTTTAATCTAACATCTGAGCAACTTGCAGAGGGTGGATTGATATGTGGTGGCAATATTAAGGTGTTGATTGAACCTTTAAGAGAAGATTTTCTTCCTATATATGAAGAAATTATTGAAATAAAACAAAGAGGAGGGTCTGCTGTTTTAGCGACAGTTATCTCGATGGATGGGAAATTCCCTTCACAAGATGGAGTTAAAATTTTAATAAAATCAGGAGGGGAAAAGATAGGCTCTCTATTTTTAGGAGAAGGGTTAGAAAAAAGAATCTTAGAAGAAATGGACTCATTATTGAAACTTAGAAAACCAACAATTATATCCTTTAAGTCAGAAAAACAAGATCACCCATGGAAATATGTTGAAGTTTTACTTGAGCCAATATTATCTGAACAAACAGTTTATCTTTTTGGAGCAGGTCATATATCACAGCAATTAGCTTTTCTTGCAAAGATTGTAAAATTTAAAGTCGTTGTAATAGATGATAGAGAGATGTTTGCTAATAGAGAGCGTTTCCCTGATGCAGACGAAATCATTGTTTCAGATTTTGAAGAGGCCTTTAATAAAATAAATATTGACCAATCAAGCTATATCGTCATTGTTACAAGAGGGCATCTATATGACGGCATTGTTCTTGAGAAGGCTATAAAAACTAATGCGCGATATATAGGAATGATAGGTTCAAAAAATAAGATTCGTATTCTTTTTAAAAATTTATTAGAAAAAGGGGTTCCAGAAGAGCAGCTAAAAAAGGTTTATGCACCAATAGGAATAGATATTAATTCAGAAACACCAGAAGAGATTGCCATTAGCATCATTGCCCAGCTTATTAAGATTAGGAGAGAAAAACTGGCATAAAATTTGCTTTTTAATAAAATTGAATTAAATAATTTAAAAAATTTTCTTTAAATTCAATATATTAAATTGTTAATTCAAAAACTTATTGATAAAAATTTGTCCAAAAAAGTAAACAATTTTACAAAAATTGTCTTTAAAAACCTATGATTATATGGTTTTAGTGAAGTAAAAATTATATAAGATATCAAAAAATGCTTGACAAAGAATGGAAATTTTTTTAATCTTTTATTCAATATTTTAAGGGAGGAAAAAATGCTTAAGAAAGATAAAGGTTTTACGCTTATTGAATTAATCATTATAATTGTTATTATAGGTATCCTTGCTGCAGTTGCCATTCCAAGATATCTTGATCTTACCCGAGATGCTGCCGATGCAACAGCCAGAGGCGTACTTGGTGCCTTGAGAAGTGCAAACTCTCTTGTTTTTGCTGATCGTTTAATAAAAGGAACAACTGCAACTTACGGGATGACGGAAATAGTCAATAATTCTAATGTACAAGGAGTTACTTATAATTATAATGCTACAAATTTTACATTAACCGTAGGAGGATTTACATATCTTTTTACCCTTTCACCAACAGTTCTTCAGGCCCCAACAACCTATGGGACATTTTCGGCTGCCACAGGTACTTGGTAATAACGGTATTAAAGATCTTTTGATTTTTAGTAGAATGAAAAAGTTAATTTTTCCGAGCCTCCTACTATTTCTCTCCTTCTTTTTTTTTATGATCTTTTTACAGAGCAATTTATTTTAACAGAGAGAGATCTCACTCCATATTTTATACCACAAAGATATTTCTGGGTCGAAAGTATAAAAAGAGGCGATTTTCCTTTATGGGATCCCTACCAATTTATGGGTCACCCTTTTTTTGCTAATCCACAACATGCAATCCTTTATCCAATAAATTGGTTATTCTTTCTACTTCCATTTGATATTGCTTTTAACATTATTATTGTCCTCCATTTCTTTTTAGGTGGACTATTTGTTTATTTCCTCTTAAGGGATATGGAAGTGAGCCAAAGCGGTTCTTTAATTTCAGGATTAATTTTTATGTTAAGTGGTTACCTTCTCTCACTCCATAGCCTTTTAACGATTTTGCTCTCTGTTATTTGGACACCTTTAATTATAATGTTCTTTAAAAGGACTATTAATCACCCAGGAATAAAAAATGAGATTTTGGTCGGAATTTTTATGACCGTCTCTTTTTTTGGTGGGGGAATTGAAATAGTTTATGGAAATTTCATTGTTCTTTTTATTATGATTATTTTTTCAATTGGATCTCCTTCTCTTTCTTCTTCATTAAAAAGTTTATTCATAAGAATTCGTTCCTTATTTTTCATCTTTTTTGTATTTTTTATTCTTTCCTCAATCCAGCTTATTCCTTTTTTTGAACTATGGATTTACTCAATCAGGGGAGAAGGTATTTCTTATCAGGAAGCAACTATCTGGAGTTTTTCGCCAAAAGATTTCCTCCTTTTCTTTTTACCCGATGCCTATGGATATTTCATTGATATTAAAAAATACTGGGTTACGCAATGCTGGTTAAAGACATTGTATACAGGAGGTCTTCCATTTATTTTTAGTTTTATCTTTTTTTTATTCCAAACCCCGAAGTTCCTAAAAGATAAAAAGCTATACCTTTTCTTGATGCTATTTTCTCTTTTTTTATCTTTCGGTAAATATAATCCTCTCTACCCATTGGTTTACCAATATCTCCCCTTTTTTAATGGGATAAGATATCCTGTGAAATTCCTTTATATCTTCATTCTATGTATTTCAATTACAGCAGGTTTGGGTTATGAAAGACTGGTTGAACTTTCAAAAAAAGGTAATAAGAGACTTAATAAATATTTCCTTATATTTGCTATCATTTCTGGATTTATTTTAATTTTATTTATTTTAGGTCATAAAGAGATTGAGACATTTTTGAAGCATAAAGGAATTGATTTTCCTAATTTCAATAACCTCTCTGTAAACCTATTTCATGTTAAAAGATTTCTTTTTTACCTAACTATCTTTTTTCTGATTATCAGAATTGGTTTAGAATTTGGATTGAAAAACTGGGTTTCTGTCATGATTATTTTATTTTTAATAGGAGACCTTTTTGGAAACATGGGTTTTTATGGGAAAGAAAGAACACATGAATACTTTAGAAAAACAAAGATTTTTGAGATTGTTTCACAAGAGAAAGGAATGTTTCGAGTATTTTCCACTCCAAAAACAACAGCCCTTGAAACACCCATAATGATAGGAAATCCAACACCTTTTGATTTAATAAAAGAAAAGCATCTTCCTTCATTTAATCTTTTATATAAAATACATGGTGTATGGGGTATTGATGTACTAAGACCAAAAAGAATTGATGAACTTTATCAATTATGGATATCTGCTTCTTCAATAAGAGAGAATAATCTTGTTGACCTATTGGGTGCAAAGTATATTGTTTCTATAAATCCTATTGAAGGGGATAAAAATTTTGAGCTTATATATGCAAGATTAGAAGGCCTTATAGGCGATCGAGAGAAGCTTCTTCAAGAACCTACAATAAAATTATATAAAAATCATAATTCACTTCCAAGGGCTTGGCTTGTAAAAGAATTTAAAGTAATGAATGAAAAAGAAATCATTGCAATGTTGATAGATAAAAGATTTAAACCCAAAGATGTTGTACTTTTAGAAGAGGCACCAAACTTTCCATCCATAGATAGTGGAGGTGAAGTAGGATTAATTAAGGAGACAAACAATAGATTACTCTTAAGAGTAAAATTAGATCACGATGGTGTTCTTGTCTTAACTGATAGTTATTTCCCCGGATGGAGGGTATTGGTCAACCAGAAAAGGGAGAAGATTCTTCGAGCCAATTATAATTTCAAGGCTGTTGCTTTAAAGGCTGGAATCAATAATATAGAATTTGTTTATGCTCCATTTAGTTTTAAGTTGGGACTTCTTATTTCTCTTTTAGGGATTATTTTTTTAATATGGAGATTATGTTTTTATCGGCTGAATCCAAATAGAAATAAGCCAAGTTAAATGAGGTTGAATCAATAAAATATGAGTCATGGGAATATAGAAAAATTGACTCTCTTGCTCTTAGAAAATGCTTATTCCTATCATAAATATATCTTTGAAGAGATAAAGCCCTTTTTAAGAGGGAAAATCCTTGAGATAGGATGTGGGATTGGGAACTTGACATTTTGGTTAATCCAACATTTGCCTGTTTTAGCCATAGATATGAACGAAGATTATTTAGAACTCATACAAAAAAAATTTGCTAAACATCCTAATTTAATAAATACATTATTATGGGATATTCGTAGAGAACCTCCCAAGGAGATTTATAATCAATTTGATACGATTGTTTGTTCAAATGTATTAGAACATATTGAGAATGATGAATCTGTGCTTATGCGTTTTTATAATCTCCTAAGCAATAGAGGGAGAGTCATTATATTTGTGCCTGCGTTAAAAATCCTTTATAATCAACTGGACCTTGAACTTGGTCATATGAGGCGTTATGGGAAAAAAGATTTATTATATAAACTTAATAAATGTGGGTTTAAAATATATCAAATAAAATATTTTAATATATTTGGTATTTTGGGATGGTTTATAAATGGAAAGCTATTAAAAAGAAAGATATTGCCAAAAGATCAGCTCTATATTTTTGATCGATTATTTCCATTTTTGATTAAGGTAGAAAAAATATTTCCTAATACTTTAGGTCAATCACTTATTGCTATTGGAGAGAAATGAAAAAAATATCTATTATTATTCCAGTTTATAATGAAGCAAAAACCATTCTTGAAATTTTGCGAAGGGTCAAAGCAACTCCATTCGATAAAGAAATCATTGTGGTTGATGATGGTTCAAATGATGAAACCCATGAGATTCTTAAAAAAAATAGCAATGGGATTAAACTTCTTACTCACACTAAGAATATGGGAAAAGGGGCTGCCATTAGAACAGCTCTTCCTCATGTTACAGGAGAAATAATTATTATTCAAGATGCTGATCTCGAATATCATCCATCGGATTATGGTCTCTTGGTTCAACCCATTCTGGATGGAATGGCTGATGTGGTCTATGGTTCCAGATTTTTGGGAGGGCCTCATAGAGTTCTTTTTTTCTGGCATTTTTTAGGTAATAAGATTCTTACCACCTTATCAAATATGCTTACAGATCTTAATCTCTCAGATATGGAGACAGGGTATAAGGCCTTTCGTTCTGAGATCTTAAAAGGGATAAAAATTGAAAGTAACCGTTTTGGATTTGAACCTGAGGTTACAGCAAAAGTGGCAAAAATGAGATGTAGAATCTATGAAGTTCCAATATCCTATTGGGGGAGGGATTATTCAGAAGGGAAAAAGATTAGATGGAAAGATGGGTTAGCAGCGATTTATTGGATCATAAAGTTCAATCTATTTGGTTAACCTAAATAAGCAACTCGATCGACCTCATTTATGGTTGTTATTCCTTTTAAAACCTTCAAAAGACCATCTTCCCTTAGAGATTTTAATCCAAGCTCTTCACGAGCAACTTCACGGATCATTTGTATAGATGCCTTTTCAGAGATAAGCCGTTTAATCTTTTCATTTACAACCAAGAGTTCAAAAATTCCTGTTCTTCCAAGATAACCTGACTGTTTACATTGCTTGCATCCTTTTCCACGGAAAATAGTTGTTGGAGGGGAAGGGTTTGGAAGTATCTCTTCAAACTCTTTTAGAACCTCTTTTTCTAAAGGAATTGGAATCTTACAATGCGGACAGATTTTCCTTACCAACCTCTGTGCAAGCACACCGATTAAAGATGATGAGATGAGATAGGGTTCAACTCCAATGTCCATTAGTCTTGTAATGGCCTCAGGTGCATCATTAGTGTGAAGTGTACTTAGGACAAGATGGCCAGTGAGGGCTGCCTGGATAGCAATCTCAGAAGTTTCGAGGTCTCGTATTTCACCCACCATTATAACATCCGGGTCTTGTCTAAGGATTGATCTTAGTCCTGCAGCAAAAGTTATTCCAGCCTTTGGATTAACCTGTGTTTGTCGAATAAGTGGTAAGCGATATTCTACAGGGTCTTCTATGGTGATAATATTTTTTTCAGTAGAATTAATGAGGTTAAGACAGGCATAAAGGGTTGTTGTTTTCCCACTACCTGTAGGACCTGTTACAAGAATGATTCCATTAGTTCTTCTTAAGAGTTGCCTAAATTGTTGAAGCATTTCCTCGGAGAATCCTAAATCCTCAAGGGATAAAAGGGGACTTGTTTGATCAAGGAGACGAAGGACTACATTTTCTCCATAAATAGTTGGAAAAGTAGAAACCCTTATTTCAAAACCACGATTTTCCATTCTTACATTAAAATTTCCATCCTGTGGTAGTCTCGTTTCTGCAATGTCCATTTCGGCTAAGATCTTTATTCTTGATGTTAAAGCGGGATGGATCGCTTTGGGTAGAGTAAGGGTTTCAAATAGATAGCCATCAATTCTAAATCGTACCCTTAGATTTTTTTCATCAGGCTCAAGGTGAATATCACTTGCACGATCATGAATTGCTTGCATCATAATGAGATCAAACATTTTTGTCGCAGATGCCTTATCAAATGTTTCAATAGGTTCTTTTGCTTCAAGCTCATAAGTTTTTCGGTAATCTGAAATGTCAGCGGGCATTTCACCTTCATTTTTAAGATCTGATTTTTTTAAAGTATTTTCAATCTTTCCTATTCCCGCTCCATAATGTTGTTCAATAGCTTTCAAAATCTTATTTGCTGTGCTAATGACGACCTCAACCTCCATCTTCGTTCGGTTTCTAACTTCGTCGAGAGCAGGAAGATTTAAAGGGTTATCCATAGCAATGGTCAATGAGTCTCCAATTTTAAAAATAGGAATCAATTTATGTCGTCTTGCAATATCCTCAGGAATAAGCTTTACAACTTGATCATCAATCAGATAAGTGTCAAGATCTACATAAGGAAGATTATAATAACTGGCAAGACATTGGAAGACAACTTCATCCTTCGCATATCCTTTTCGAATAAGGGTTTGCTCAAGTCTTTCTTGGTGAATCTTCTGTTCTTCCAAGGCCTTTTTTAACTGTTCATTAGTAAGGATGCCAAGGTCAACAAGAAATTCACCGAAGTTCTTTTTTTGAATCATATATTCCTCCAGGAAATGGCTAATTTCTTCTCGCAATATCTCTCATATGGCTACTAACCTTTTTTACTAAATCTGGGTAATCTTTTTCAGAAATTTGGATGAATTGTTGATAGTGATAAAGGGCCCTTTCTTTATCTCCAATATTTTCATATAGAATTCCTAAATTATAATGGGCTTCTCCATTTTGGGGCTGAAGTGTTAATGCCTTTTGATAAGATTCGATACCCTTCTGCCATTGTCCTATTTTCTTATAGATAATTCCAAGGTGAATATAGCTTTCAACATGATTTGGGTTTATTTCAATGAGTTTCTCAAATACCTCCATTGCCCTTTTATCTTCTCCTTTAAGAAAGTAAAGAATTCCAATATTATTAAGAGCCTTTTCATATCTTGGATTAATTTCAATAGCCCTCTCATAATTTTTTAATGCTCTATCAAAATCACCAATCTCTAAATAAATTAGTCCAAGATTGTTAAAAGCCTCAATATAAGTTGGATCCATTTCGATAACTTTTTGATAAGCCTGGATTGCCTTTAAAAAATCCCTTTGATTGTATAGGGAGGTAGCAAGGTTAAATTGGGAAATAATCTCTTTTTTGTTAAATAAGTCTTTTTTATTTTCTTCCCTGATTGCAATTGATGGAGAATTTTTCTCTTCTTCTTTACTTTGCACGAAAGAAGGAATCTCGTTTTCAACTCTCTTATTTTCGACCTTCTCATTAGCAACAGTATCCAATTTTTTGGTTTCAGCCTTTATAGGGCTTTCAACCTTTTTTTCTTCAATCTTTGGGATTTGTTGAATAGGATTTGTTTTTTCATTTGGAATTCCTTTAGTTCTTTTTGTAATTTCCTGTTGAAAAGTGATATCAGGGGATGGATTTGGAATCAATGGAGTTGTAGGAGGAGTTAGTATTTTCTCAACTTGATTTGTTTTTGCTTCTATGTGGGTAGATTTAGGTTTTGAAAAATACCATGAGAATGATAAAAATAGTATAAATAACAAAATAGAAAAAATCCCTATAGTAGTAGGTGGCAATTTTATTTTTTTAAAACCCTCTTTAGGTGGTTTTATGTCTTTAAAAAAGGGTAAATTTTTTGATTCCTTTAGCCTTAACTGTTGTGCCTTTTTAAGCGCATCAATGATGAGACTCATTCTGGTTTCTCCGGATATATTTCTCGTTTAATCTTATTTGATTCATCATAGATAAAAGGGATTTTTGAAATATATGATTTAGAAGAAAGATAAAAAATAATTTGTTCAAAACTTTTATGGGAGAACTCTTTTGCCCAATTTAACCAAGATATTCCACTAAGATTTAAAATTATAAATATAGTCAAAAGAAAAAGAAGTAGGGTTCGCCAAGAAAACTTTAAGCTTGAAAAGATTCTCCAAGGCCTCATTGGTTTAACAATAGCAATTGGTGGTTGGTTTCCTTGGAGCTCTTTTTCTGCCCTCTTGACTAAATCTTTGTCAATCGTAAACGATCCTTGAATATAACCAGCAATAAGGCTTCGATCGCATAGGAGATTTATCAATCTTGGAATACCTTGTGTAATTCTGTAGATTTCTTCAATGGCTGATCTTGAAAATATTAGGTTCCCATTTGAACCTGCTATATTTAATCGCTGATAAATATAGTTCTCCGTTTCTTTCTGGTTTAGGGGAAGAAGTCTATAACGGATTGAAATACGTTGGTTTAGTTGTTTTAATTGAGGAGATCTTAATTTTTCATCCAATTCGAGTTGGCCAAGAAAGACAACCTGAAGCATCTTTTCCTTTTCAGTCTCAAGGTTTGAAAGCATGCGAATTTGTTCCAAAACCTTTATAGAAAGGTTTTGGGCTTCATCAATAATGAGGACAGCATTTTCACCCTTGGAAAGAGTTTCAAGTAAAAATTGGTTGAGAGCATTTATACGGTCATATTTAGTGATACCTTTGGAAACGATACCGAAGTCTTTTACAATGGATTCTAATAGCTTTCCTTCTGAAAGAAATGAATTAAAGATAACAGCTGTTTTGATTTTCTTGTCAAGCCTTTCAAGTAGGGCACGGCATAGGGTCGTCTTGCCTGTTCCTATCTCGCCGGTAATTACAATAAAACCTTCCCTCTGTTCAATTCCATAAATTAGATATTCGATAGCAGTGCGGTGACTTTGGCTCAAGAATAAAAATTGAGGATCAGGTGTTAGAGAAAAGGGTTTTTCTTTTAATCCATAAAAATCAAGATACATAATTTTCTCCTAAAAAGCTCTATGATTAAAGGTTTTCAAGTTTTTAAATTTGAATTTCGCCCCCTAAACCATGACTCCTATACATCTATTTTTTAGTAAAATCTTCTAATTTCTTTCCAACCTGTATAGTTGGGGTAATCATAATAACAAGTTCCGAATTTCTCTTTTTTTGAGCTCTATATCGAAATAAACCTCCAAAGACAGGTATGGATTCAAGAACAGGAACTCCTATATAGGTTTCTTCGTTTTTCTCCTGAATTAGACCTGCAATAATAATGGTCTGACCATCTTTGACCCTAACTGTAGTATCTGTTTCTCTTACACTTAAAAGAGGAAAGGTTGTTCTTCCATCTGGAGTGGCCTTTTCTCCTGTTTTTTCAGTAATACTTGGATGGATATTCATTAGAATTGTTCCATCTTCTGCAATTTGCGGAGTTACATCGAGAATGATACCTACGTCAATGGTCATTGGTTGAATGACCTGAGTTACAGTAGTCTGAGTAGCTATGGCTCCAGTAATGAAAAAGACATCTTGATTTCCAACCCTTATAATAGCTTTCTGATTATTAAGTGTTGATATGGTTGGGCTTGAAAGAACTTTAACATCACCCTGTTCTGATAATGCTTGAATAATATCCGAAAGTGCCACCTCTCCTGCACCAATAGCCAAGGTTCCACCGAAAGGTTTAATCTTAAAAGTCCCAGGTGTGTCAATGGTTGTTCCGGTTGTTGTGTCACTCAATGTAAAACCTCCAGATACTCCAGGGTAACCAGTTGTTCCTGCCTTGTTTGTTAGTCCCCAGGCAAGATTAATTGATCTTGGAAGTGCTTGGATAACCTTCCAATTGATCCCTTCCTTATTTTCATCAGATAGTATGACTTCAAGGATCTTAGCCTGGATGGTAACCTGCCTTTGAGAACTTCCTTCCATGGTTTCTAAGTAAGAAGCTATTCTATTGAGGTTGTTAGGATAATCTGTAACAAGAATTACTCCTGTAGATTTGTTAATAATTAGTTTTTTACCTTTATCATCAACACGTGTCCATGCCACCTTTTCTGCCTCTTGAGAACCATTTTTTTTCTCCTCAACCGAGCCAAAAATCATTGTTTCAAGCCCCCTTTGAATTTCTCTCCATAAGTCCATTTCATCTACACTTACAAGATCACTATAACCTGTTCTTCCCCCTGGGACTGTAGTTGAGACCTGCTGGCCAGGTATAACAGGTGTCTGTAATCCCCCTCCAGTACTCGCATAAATCTCTCTTTTTCCTGTACGACGTGTTGAAAGGTAGTTGAGGGTAAAGATCCTTGTTTCCATCTGGGGTCTCATAATCTTTATAAATTTATCTTCTATGCGATAGGTCCAACCAAGTGGTGAAAGAATGGCATCCAAAGCCTCTTTCAATGTAACTCTTTTTAAATCAATGGTTACTTTGCCACTCAATTCAGGATCCATGATAATGTTATAATCTGTCTCTTTAGAGAAGGCGAGAAGTATATCCTGAACATTTAAATCCCTTGCATAAAATGAGTAAAGTTTTTCTGGAATCTTCTTTTGCTCCTCTTTCTGTGGGACGACAATTTCTTTGAGTCTTTCCTCTTTAGGTGTCTCAATTTTTTGAGCTTCAATCCTTTGAGATGGCAGAGTCACTCTTTCTTTCTTCGGGGGTGAAGCACAGCCCGAGATTATTAAACCAATGAATATTGGGATGATTAAAAATTTATTTCTCATTTCTTTCTCCTTTTTTATTTATGCTTAATGTTTTGTTCTACCGTTATCTTTAACGGATTTTGATCGAGTAAAATGGTTCTTCTTTTTTCTCCTTTACCTAAAATGACCCGATCAGATTGAATATCAATGACCTTCTCACCGTTAATCTCATCTCCAATAGTCAAAACCTTTTGGTCGATTGAAGCCAACCTGATATGTTCACTTATGAGTATCGCTTTTAGCTTCAATGGAATTTCTTGTGGTTTTATCGTTTGAGGTTTTAACTCAGAGATTGATTCAATCTTTTTCTCTTTTTGAGGAACAGTTTCTTTTGAGAGATGTCGGATTCCAGAAGGTAGGGCGAAGGGGTCCCTGAGGGAAGAAGAGAAATTCCTCTTAATTTGTGCATTTACGAAATTCTCTTCATTAAAATTATTAAGAGAGAAAAGAAATAGAAGAGCAGAGATCAAACCCAAAATTATTTTTTTGTATACCATCATCTTTTCCCCCTATTTTGAAGAGCCATATAAATACTTATATTTAGATTTGCCCTTAAAAAAGGGTAAATCTCTTCATTCCTTTCTAACTGGAGATAATCTATATAAATAAGTAAGGGAAGGTTTGAAATGCTTTTTAAATAATTCTCAAGCCTTGAGAATGTTGAATGAAGAATAAGTTGTATATTTAATCTTTTTAGGGGTAGGCCTATTTCAACTTCTGTTTTTGCTATGTCTGTTTCTTCAATAGGTTTAATAGATATAATCCTCATTCCTATTGGTTCGCTTTCTTTTGCAAGGTGATTTAGGAAAACTCTAAATTCATTTCCCTTAAGCGTCTTTTCACTTATTCCTTTTAGTTTGTTCTCAAGGTTTTCTAATTTTTTATCAATGTTTTCCATTCCCTTTGTTAATAGGGTAAGTTCTTGGAGTTTAAGTTCCGTGGCCTTAATTTCTCCCTCCAGTGCCTTTACTCTTCGACTCCTTGGTGTAAAATAAAACAGGTCAAAGATATAGAAAGAAATGGCTATCAAACCTAAAACTAATAAAATTTTCTCTCTTTTTTTTAGTCTCATAACCTCCAAACCTTTCTTTTATGGTACTTTGTCTTGTAAAGGTTCCATAGGTGGCAAAATATCACAGATGATTTCGAATTGGGCTGAAAACTTGTTATAAGATTTATTCTCATTTGTGGATAATAATTTTACATTCTTAAATCTTGGCAACTGTTCGAGGCCTTCAATAACCTTTGAGATAGCCGAAAGAACTTGAATATCATTCCCAAATGCAAGTCCTGATAAGTATAGAATTCTTTTTTCATCATCTGGAGATTTTGCCTCTTTTAGTTTTGAGGATTTTAATTCAAACTTTGGGTTTTTGGTTTCAGAAGTTATTTCCAAGGAAGTAAGGCTTACATTTGGAGGAATCATTTCGCTTATCTTAATTAAGATTTCCTCATAGTGAATAGGCTTTCCAATAGAAGAGGGCAAAATGGATAGATCCCTTTTTATCTTCTCCTCTTTTTCTTTAAGTTGTCTAAATTGAAAAACCATTGATTCAAGTTTTTTCAATTTTTCCATCCTATCTTTTTGGTCTCTTTCAAACTTTGCCAATTTAGTTTCTGTTTGCCAAATCATAAGAATATAAATAAGGATAGTAATTAAAGGGATACCAATTGAGACGATTTTATCAAGGGGAAATCTCTCCCAAAAATAGAGTTTCGGGGAAAGAAAATCAATCTCCTTTGGTTTTGAGAGAGAAGCACCAAATGATGTCGAAAAAGTTGATCCCATTTGCTCAATCAGATTTGAATCAACATTTTTGGGATCATAAAGAATTTCTGATAGAGGATTAAAATGTTTAACTGGTATTCTAAGTTCACGCTGTAGATAAGATGAAATATTTTTTAAATTTGATCCTCCTCCACAGATAAGCATACGGTCGATATGCTCTCCGTAGAATTGGGTTCGATAGTATTCAATAGATAGATTGATTTCAGAAATCCACCTCTCTAAGATAGGTCTAATAATGAATAATAATTTGGAAGGGTCGATAGGCCCAATTTCTTTTTTAATAGAAGGAGAATCTAAAGGGATTCCAATTTCTTCCTTTATCCTCTCTGCAGCTTCAAACTGAAGATGAAGGTCTTCTTTAGAAGGAATCTCTTCCATTATAGCTCTTGTTAAATCATCACTGCCTGGTGTAAATTCTCGAGCAAACTGAATGATTCCATCTTTAAAAATGAATAGATTTATCTTCTTTGCCCCAAAATCTAAAAGTGCAAGTGTTTCTCCTATCTTTGTTTCTTCAAAAAAAATCAGGGCATTCCACAGTGAGAATGCCTCAACCTCAAGATGTTCGACCTCGAGGCCTGCATCCGAAGAGATTTTTAGTATTTTTTCAATATTTTCCGAAGGGCAGGAAACTATTAAAAGATCAAGCTTTTTAGCTTTATCCTGAGTAAATTGATCAATGATATGATAACGAAAGGTTGCCTCTTCAGGCGGGTAAGGGAGATAGGCTTTCATTTCCCACTTGATAGCTTCCGTCAATTCATTCTTAGGAATCGATGGCATGACCATCCTTCTTAGTTGAATCCCAGGGCTTGATAAAGTTAATTTAATTTTTTTACTTTTTATACCTTCATCTTCCATAAGAAGTTTAAGAATTGAAGAGATTGCTCTTACATCTTCTTGGTCTATTCCTTTAGGGATCTTTTTAATAGCTAAGTGACTTAGAAATGGTCCTCTCGATGTCTTTTTTAATCCTAAAAGTTTTATGGAATGTGAACCAATATCTAAGGTTATAATTTCTTTCATGTTAAAACCTCAAAATCATGATTAACAACCTGGAAAACCGTCACCTTCTGAATCGAGATTAAAATTGTAATTATTGCCTCCATTGTCGTATAAAATAACGACCATACTTCTGAGATTGTTTACAATCATTGTAAACCAAATAGATACAGAAATTGTTTCTCCCGAATTAATAGTATGTAATGAATTAAAAGGTTCTGGAGAGCTGCCATTTTGATAATTTCCGTTGTATCTTAAAATGCCACTTAAATATATTCTTTGAATATGACGAGTCGGAGGATTTTGAACCCAATTGGACTGAAAAGCATTTAATATAATGTTTGAAGAACTAAGATTTTTTATATAAAAATTAACGACTGTAACTGTTTGTTTTCCAATTGTCTGGGTCGTTTGGCATGGAGGTGGACGATCAGGATCAATAATTAATCCAGCTTTACTAACAAACTGTGTTAAGTTTGATACTGTTATTTGTCTCTGACTAATATTTTGGATTATACCTCTTGAAGTAAGTCTGTCAGTTGTGCTGTCATAGATGAGACTGAACTGTCCATCTCCAAGACTTTTCGTAATGCCATTAAGATTATTAAGCTGTGAGGGTGTTGTCCAGCTATTATCTGATGCGTATCGGATAGCAAACTCCACTCCTGACTGAGCAATGAAAAATGCCTTATGAGAGCTCAAGATTAAAGAGATGGACTTCTGTTTGGTTGGGATTAAGTAAGTAAAGAAATAACCAATTGAAACCATAACTAACATAGAAACTATTAGGAAAAGCACAGAGATGCCTCTGGATTTCCTTAAGAATGATATCGATTTGTATCTCTTTAGATATAAAAAAATATATAAAAAAGTAAGTTTCTTATTTATCAAATTTTTTCTCAACTACTTAAATCCTCCTTCCAATTTCCAAAGAAGTTTTTATAGATTGAACTCGCTGAAAGATTCTTTGGATAGACCTTTGTCTGTAAAGTTATATTTTCTCCTGTATTAAGTGAAAGTGTAAGTTGTAATGTAATCTCATCATTTCCCCCTGTTTCTCTTGTTACTAAAAATGAGGAGACATTTGATGCAAGCAGACTTGTTACTGAAGGAGATGTTTTAACCTTCTCCAATCTATTCCCATTAAGTCTATATGTTAAATTTTCATCAGAAGAGTCTCCTCCTGTTGGATTTGTCCTCTGAAATACAATTGTGTTTCCAGAGCCACCAGAGATAGGTGTTGTAATAGTTTTTGCATCCCTTATATCTCGACACATCCTTTCAAGAGCCAATTTTGCTTCCTCGTATATTGTTTGTTGATTGGCACTCATCGTATAGATTTTCAGACTATCGATGAGAAATTTTATTGTGATTACTGATATAAGGGATAAAATAACAATAACAATAATGATCTCTACAAGTGTAAAACCCTTTGATTTCCCCACTAACTTACCTAATATTTTAAATTCAATCTTTAGCTCATGAATCCTTGACACCTTGAATCCTCTTAATTACGGAAATTTTGTAACTACTGAATATATCTCATATGTATCGTTTTGGGGATCCTTTACACGAACTAATACCCTTTTATATCCTTGATCAGAAGCTGATTGGATAAAATTGTTATCAACCAAGAGGATCTCCCATTGCCATTCATAACCCGAATGCCCAGAAATTGGGGTATAGGGTGTAAGTGGCGTTGGATTTAAATTTGAATCATCATATTGATATTTCATAAACTCTTCCATTTTTTGATGGGCAAGATATATTGCCCTGGCAGCCATCTCAGGTTTTGTTGTTGCTTTAATCCCAGTAATAAAAGGCATTATAATAGCTGGTATAAGAATTGCTGCCAGCACAATCAAAATAATTATTTCAATAAGTGTAAAACCTTTAAAGTTATTAACTCTCAATTAAGGGTCACCTTACCTGTATAGTTTTCGACGCTAATAGTTTTAGTTCCTTCAATTCCACTAATAATTAATGAACCATCCCCTACCTCAAAGGTTGGTTCACCTAAGGAATTGAATTTAATCGTTAGGTTTTTACTAATCGATATTCCTGAAGGTAGTCTTCCAGAAGGATCATATTGACTTGAAGGACTAAAGGTATATGAATTTGGGTTCGATGTTGAGAAGACGATTCTTTTTGAAGTTCCTGTTACCATTGCCAATTCCTGTGTATATCGAATATCTGAGGCAATCATTAATGAAGCCCCTTCAAGAGAGGCCTTTTCAGAAGGAATAGACCCAATCTTTGGAATGGCTGTAGCCGCAAGTATGCCAACAATAACAATGACTATAGTTGTCTCTATAAATGAAATTCCCTTTGTATTTAAAATATTGTCTTTAGATTCTTGAAATTTTTTGAGCCTAAGATTCATCATCTGTTCTCCAAAAAATTACCGAAACAGAGATGCCAAATTCCACCAAGGAAGAAAGACAGCCAATGCAAGAAAGAGAACAACCACTCCCAATATAAGCGTTAGAGCAGGTTCGAGATAAGTTGGAAGTTTCTTTAATGCATTGTCAATTTCTATATCATAGTATTCTGTAACCCTCATCAACATCTCATCCAATGCCCCTGTTGTTTCTCCAACAGATATCATCTGCACTACAAGGGGAGTAAATAAGCCACTCTCTTTAATGGCATTAGATAAGGTGTTTCCCTCCAAGACTCTACGGCTAATCTCTTCAATAGATTGAGAAAGAATCCTATTATCAACTGTCTTAGAAGTTATTTCGAGAGACTGTAAGATTGGGATACCACTTCTATTTAGAATTCCAAAGGTATAAGAGAATCTTGTAAGAGCAATCTTTAAAAAGAGAGGTCCAAGAATTGGAATTCTTATTTTTAATTTATCCCAAAAATATTTCCAATCTTCTGTTTTTGAAAATCTTTTTATGGATATTATGCATCCAAAAATTATAATCAAAACTACATACCAGTATGAATGAAATAGTTTGTTAATCATTATCATGATTCGAGTTGGAAGTGGAAGGGGTGTATTAAATTGTTGAAATGTAGCTGAAAATCTTGGTATGACAAAACTTATCAGAATCGCAAAGGCAATAATCACAGAGATAATTACAATCTTCGGGTAACGTGTTGCTTCTTTTAGTCGTTGACGAGTTCTTAATTCACGTTCTCCAAGACTAACAAAACGATCGAGAGATTCACCCAATCTACCAGATGTCTCACCAGCCTTCACCATATTGACAAAAATGGAAGAAAAGGCCTGGGGATATTTAGACATCGCACCATGAAGTGTATTTCCTGCTTCAATATCCTTACATACCTTATCTAATATCTCACTAAATTTTTTATTCTCAATTTGATCTTTAATACTTGAAAGACTTGTTAGAATTGGAAGTCCAGCTTTATAAAGAGTTGATAATTGTTGACTAAAAAGCAAAAGGTCTTCAAGGTGAATCTTCTTCAGGCGATCGATAAAATCTGAAAATGCAAATGAGGCTTTATCTCTAACTTCTTCAATCGAGATAGGAAAGTATCCAAGACGATAAAGCTCGTCTCCTGCAATCTCCATTGAGGGAGCCTCTATTGTTCCCTGAACTGCCTTTCCAGATCTATCTCTTACTCTATACTTAAAATTAGTCATTGAATGAGTCCTATCAGCTGTTTTTTTAAAATTTTTTACCTATTCAAGATAGCTTTTTATCTTATTAATCAACTCATCGATTTCAAATGGTTTTGTAAGATATTCATTTGCTCCTGTTTCCAGGCCAAGGATCTTATCCTTTTCTTGAGTCTTTGCAGTTAGCATAAGGATTGGAATATGTTTATATCTTTCGTCAAATTTTAGTAATCGACAGACTTTATATCCGTCGAGCTTTGGTAGCATCAGGTCAAGAATAATAAGATCCGGATTCTCAGTTCTTGCCTTATTTAAACCATCCTCACCATTGTAAGAAGTAAGAACCTGATAGCCTTCCATTTCAAGTGGAAATTTAAGTGTTTCCACAAGGTCAACCTCATCATCAACAACCAAAATCTTTTTATTATTCATGATTTAACCTCCCAAGCGTTCTTTCGCTTTCCTGAAAAGTTCTGTTTTTGTAAGTGCCTCTTCAGGATATGTTGCAGTTCCAACTTTTATAGTTATTGAAGAACCATTTTCTTTATTAAAATGAATCTTTCCAACATCCTCTATCCTTTGTTTTATTACCTGGGTCCCTTTTAGATCGGCCTCACACAATGCCGCCAATATTTTTTCTTGCTCCCGCCTTAATAGTACATCTGCTCTTCGGCAGAGGCATTGTTTTACAACATCCTCTAATTGGTCAAATAATTCCTTTTTTACCTCTCCTGTGTTGTTTGATATTTTTATTAGAAGAAGACTTAGAGGAGAATGATTTTCCTGGGCACGATGGAATTCTCTATCCAAAATGGCTCTAAAGTTAGGTTCTCTTCTTTCTCCCTCTGAAATAGGTAAGCTAAAGGTAAAAGTGCTTCCTTTACCAAGTTCACTTTCCACCCAGATCTTTCCATAATGTGCCTCAACTAAACCTTTTGTAATCGCTAAGCCCAATCCTGTCCCTCCTGTTGTTCGATGCATAGAGTCTTCTACTTGATGAAATTTTTCAAATATCGCCTCTAAGTGCTCTTTGGGAATTCCAGGCCCATTATCTTTTATAGACACAGAAACCATTCTTCCATGATCTGGATCTCCTTCTTTGTAGAAGGGTTGTGCAAAGATTTGAATCTTTCCACCATTGGGAGTAAACTTAATGGCATTTCCTAAAAGATTTATTAAGATCTGTTCAATCTTTTCAGGGTCACCATAAACAGGAGGAAGGGATTCGGATATGTTTAATTCTATATCAATCGATTTTTCATCTGCTTGAGGTTTCAGGGAGGCAGCAACCAATTCAATAAGGTTTTTCAGCTCGATGTTTTGGAACTTCATATTCATTCTTCCTGATTCAATTCTGGATAGATCAAGAAGATTATTCAGAATGTTTGTCAAACGATTAATATTTCTTTCTGCCATAGTTAGGAATTTATTCTGCGTCTCATTGATCTGGCCTGTTTTTCCCTTAAGAATTAGCTGAATAGCATTTTTGATTGAGGCAAGAGGAGTTCTTAATTCATGAGATGCAATAGAGACAAATTCTGATTTAACTTGATCAATTCTCTTCAGCTCTTGATTGGCCTTTTCTAATTGTTCAATATAATCTTTCATCTTTAAAAATCGTTGTTTTTCTTCAAGAACCTTCTTCAATCGAAGGACCATTTCATCGAGATTAAGGGGCTTAGTTATATAGTCACTTGCCCCTTCTTTCATAGCCTCAACTGCTGAGTCAATTGTTCCATGACCTGTCATTAAAACGGTAAGGATTTCAGGACGTTTTTTTGATATTTCTTTAATTAATTGTAATCCGTCTATATTGGGCATCTTAAGATCTGTTAGAATAAGATCAAAGTTTTCTTGCTCGATTTTCTTTAATGCCTCTTTTCCATCAATTGCTTGATCTACCTTGAAGCCTCCCATTATGGTAAGGGCCTTGGATAAAAAGTCTCTAATCTCCTTTTCATCATCAACGACCAGAATTCTTCCTTCCATATCTTATACCTTTTCCCTTGGATTCATAGCTGTTTTCCCTGATAACCATTCATCAAGGGCATCTTTTTTAAATCTCCAACTTCCACCCACCTTTCTGCCAGGGATTTCTCCTTTTTTTGCAAGTCGGTATATAGTTCTTACATGGACACTTAAATATTGAGCTGCCTCACGAGGAGTTAGAATCTCCCTTGTATAAAGTTCAATTTTTGGGGGTTGAACTTTAGATTCTAATTTCATTTTTCAATTTCCTTTCATCTCTTAGTTCAATATTTATTAAAGAGTTATAGGATCTTTCCATTTTTATCCTTACCAATCCAAAACTTCTCGAACCTTGCGGGCAAGCATTGATGGTGAAAAAGGTTTTTCAAGAAAAGCCATCCCTATGTTCAATATTTTATGTTTGATAGCCATATGATCAATATATCCAGAGGTGAAAAGAATTTTTATTTGAGGCAACAATGGTTTGACACGTTCAGCAAGTTCAAGACCTCCCATTTGTGGCATGACAATATCTGTAATAATTAAATTCAACTCATCATTTTTATAAGTCTCCAAGATTTTTAATGCCTCATTTCCATTTGAGGCTTCAATTACACAATAACCCTGATCTTTAAGCACACGGCTGGCAAAATTGCGAACCAAAGGCTCATCTTCAACGAGTAGGATGGTTTCTTTTCCTCTCGGTAAGTAACCAATTTCATCTTTGAGGGGAAGACTTCTTGGTTCCTCTTCATCTCTTGGAAAATAAATTTTAAAGGTAGTTCCCACTCCTGGTTCACTATAAACCATAATATGGCCATTAAACTGCTTCACAATTCCATATACAGTCGAAAGGCCTAAACCAGTCCCTTTACCTGGACTTTTAGTTGTAAAAAAAGGTTCAAAAAGATGAGCTTTAATTTCTTCAGTCATTCCAACACCAGTATCACTAATAGCAATCATCACGTACTTACCTGGAGGAATTATTGAATGACTAAGTGTATTTGCGTTTTCAAAAATAATATTTGATGTTTCTATGACAAGTTTTCCTCCTTGGGGCATAGCATCTCTTGAATTAACAACCAGATTAGCAATTACCTGTTCAAACAGACCTGGATCTATTTTCACTGAGACTTTATCTTGCGAAGGGATAATGATGAGCTCAATATTTTCTCCTATCAGACGTCTAATCATTTTATCCATATCCAAAAGAATCATATTTAGATTGACTGTTTGGGGATTTTGAGGTTTTCTTCGAGAAAATGTCATTAGTTGTCTAATCAATTTAGAGGCACGTTCAGAGGCTTTCTTAATTTCGAGGAGGTCTTCATAAATGGGTTCGTTATGAGATAATGTTTGAAGTGCTAATTGAGTATACCCAGCGATGGGAGTGAGTAAATTATTAAAATCATGCGCAATACCTCCTGTTAAACGACCTATAGCTTCCATCTTTTGGGCATGGCGAAGTTGTTCCTCAAGGGCAGAGATTTCTTTTTCTGCCCTTTTTTGTTCCGTAATATCATTGATGATAACTACAGAGAAGTTTTCAATTTCTTCTCCCTTGTTGTATTTTTTTGTAACAATGGGACGGAATTGAATATGGAGAAAACGATTGAGTATTTTGTCCTCAACTTCTTCTTCAGAGGATTTTCCTTCGATTACCGTTTCCCATGCCTTTACCCAGAATCTTTTTAAATAACAATCAGGATCATTACACTGAGGATGAATCAGCTCATGAAATTCTTTACCTTTGACTTCAGAAACCTTGCTAAGATTCCAATTTTCTACTGCACGATTTGCCCTAAGCACTTTTCCTTGATGATCAAAGATACAGATAATTTGTGGAAGTGAATCAACAGTAGATTCCCATTCTCGTTTCGCCCTTCCAATAAGCAGGAGGCTTTCTTTTAAGGATTCTTCCAATTGCTGACGTTCTAAAATCTCCTGTTTTAGCTTTTTGTTTGTCTTTTCAAGTTCCTCAGTTCTTTCCAAGACCCTATGTTCAAGTTCTTTATGAGATTTCTTAATAGCCTCTTCAGCCCTCTTTCGTTCTGTTATATCATGCAATATAATTACTTTACCTTTAATATGATGATACTTATCGTATATAGGAATTAATCGTAATTCAAATGAAAAGCCTTCTTTATCTATCTCTATAGATGTTTCTTTTAGGAAATCCAGTTTAAACTGATCCCACCATGGAGACAATATATTTTTCGCTTGTTGCCCAATGATTTTAGAAGAGTGGCCAAAAAGTTTTTCTCCAGAGGGATTTATATCTACGATTAAATTCTGGAGATCAAGAACTAAGATTGCATCACTTATGTTTTCTATCACCATATCATGGGCTAAAGGAACTACTTTAAATAGTTGGAATCTTAAAAGACCGCAACCGAAAGATACTCCTGTTAGGCTAAAAGCAAAGGGAGTGAGATCCAAATTGGAAATGGGGGTCAATTTGATAAGGTATAGAATATTTCCGATCCATGGAGCCAATATGCCGACCAGTATTGATATTATCTGTCCTTTATAAATATGAGGGGAATTAATTATATTTTTTATAAGAAAGAAAGTGCCCCAAAAAAGGAGGATATAAGAGTAAAAAATATAGAAAATGAACCAGGGGCCATAGGTTGATGCCCGTATCAATAGGCCATTATCAATTTTTAATGAATGATAACTCCAAATTAATCCGTGCCATTCATTCGTCCATGTTAAGAATAAAGAGAAAATTGGAATTAGTGAGATAAGTAAATAGTGTCTCTTTTTTAGGGCTTCTTTTTTTTGAGTATATTGGTAGGAAAAGGTAATCCAAAAAAGAGGTATGCTTATGACTCCTAAGTATTTTATTTTAGCCCAGATAATTTTAGTATTAAGATCTAATGCTCCAAGTTCAAATGAGTAAGCCAATGACCATATTATGCAGGAAACTAAAAGCAGCATGAAGGATTTTTTTCCAGGGGAAAAACACCTTCTAAGAATAGAGATTAGGATGATGATTAAAACCAATGAAACAGTGATTAAAAGAATTTGAAATGGTTTTAAGATCATAACAAATCTTTATTTTGCAATTTTTATTCCTAATTGTTCGGAATTTTCATAAATAGTTTTATATCTTACGATTTTTACAATAATTTTTTGAATTAAAATATGGATAAAGAGAGGAAAAAGAGGATTTTTTTTGACTTTAAATTGAACAATTTTTAATAAATTTTGTCAAAAAGTGACAATTTTGCACTATGTTCTCTTTTTTAGTTCAGAAAGAATCTTTTCAGGAGTTATTGGTAGGTCTTTTATTCTTACTCCAATAGCGTCATAGATTGCATTTGCTATTGCAGGGGCTGTTGGAACAAGGCCTGGTTCGCCTATACCCTTTGCCCCAAAAGGTCCATATGGATCATCAGTTTCTACAACAACAGTTTCAATATTAGGTACATCTTTAGCTGTAAGAATTTTATAATCAAGGAAGTTTGGATTCATAACTTTGCCATTCTGAAGAATCAATCTTTCCGTTAAAGCATAACCTATTCCCATTAATGCTCCACCGAATACCTGACCTTCGAGGAGCATAGGATTTATTGCCTTTCCAACATCATGGGCTGCGATATATCTTAGAATTTTCACTTGGCCTGTCTCTTTGTCAACCTCTACTTCCACCCCATGGGTCCCATAGGCATAGGTAACTGAGAGATTCCCTTTAAACTCCTTATCAAGATTTTCATTTTGAGGGTCGTAGAAATACTCAGCCATCACCATGCTACCCCCAGTAGTGTAATGGCTTGCTCTTAATATCTTTCCCAAAGGAGACTTCTTTTCAGGATCAATTTTTGAGTAGACAAATCGATCCCGAATCTCTAAATTTTCAGGAAGCTCTCCCAAGGATTTGGCTGCGACCTCAAGAATCTTTTCTTTTATTTTTCGAGCTGCCCCTCGAGCCGAGTTACCTGCTACAAATGTCGTTCGACTTGCATGGGCTCCAACATCCCAGGGACAAACATCAGTGTCTGTATGGATAACAACAATATCTTCAACCCTTACTCCGAGTTCTTCTGCTACAATCTGAGCAATAACTGTATCGGCTCCCTGTCCCATGTCAGTTGCTCCGGTAAATACATTCACTGTTCCAAAGTCATCTATCTTAATGATCGTTCCACACCCATCTGATTTATAAACCCTTGCCCCTCCACCTACATGAATCATTGATGCCATTCCGATACCCCTTCCATTCCCTCTACCATGGTTTTGGCGCCAATCGAGTCTCTGAGCAACTGCATCAATACATTCTCTCAATCCACAGGTTTGAACCTTAAACTTCTGAGGTGTGATTTCTCCTGGGGTATTGGCATTTATTAATCTAAAATCGAGGGGGTCTATTCCAGCCATTTCTGCAAGGATGTCAATCTGAGAATCAATGGCAAAGGTGGCTTGGGGATTTCCATATCCTCTCATGGCTTGAGAGTAAGTATTATTGGTATAGACACATTTAGCAATGTAACGGACATTTGGAATTTTGTATAGAGAAGATATGGGCATCATCATTACCGAAGGGGTAGTTGCTCCCCAAGAGGTATAGGCACCATTGTCCAGAATCATCCTCACATCCCGAAAAGTAAGTTTTCCTTCTTTTGTACAACCTTGAGCAATATCAATAATAGCAGGTTGACGTGGAGAGGTAGCAAAGAATTCTTCTTCACGGGTAAACACAATTTTAACAGGTTTTCGAGTCTTATAGGCTAAAAGAATAGCAATATATTCAAATGCGTAGGTATCGAGCTTACTCCCAAAGCCTCCTCCAATGGTCGTTTTAATGATTCGCACCTTTTTCCCTGAAAGTCCCATTGCAGTTAGGGCCTCTGTAAAGTCTCTCTGAGCAAGCGAAGGTATCTGCGTATTGGCATACATCGTCAAATTATTCTTAAGATCGAATTGGGCCAAACAGCCACTTGTTCCCATACAACAGTGAGTTACCCATGTCACCTTAAAGCGATCCTCTGCCACAAAGGCCGAGTTTTTTCTTGCCTCCTCGACATCACCTGCTACTAATCTCCATGGAAGGTTGAGAATATTTGTTGGTTTTTTTTCTTTTCCTCCTAAGTGTTCTTCATGGATTAGAGGAGCTCCTTCTTTCATTGCTTCCTCTGGGTCAAAAACTGCTGGAAGGATTTCGTATTCCACCTTGATAAGATCGATTGCTTCTTCAGCAATTTCTGGGTCAATAGCTGCTACAGCTGCCACTTCATCCCTACAAGATCGAACCTTATTTGCCTTTAGAGGAGTATTATCTTTATAAAAACCAAACTTAATAGGAGGAATATTATAACCAGTTAAAATTGCTTTAACTCCTAAAAGTCTTTCTGCTTTTGATGTATCAATATTGAGAATTCGGGCATGAGGATGAGGACTATAAAGAATCTTTCCATAGAGCATACCTGGAATCTTAAGGTCTTGAATATATATTGCCCTTCCTGTTGCCTTCTCCTCTGCATCCAGCTTTGGTATCCTTTTTCCAACATTTATCAACTCTTCCATGATTCCTCCTCGTTTTAAATGGCAAAGGACATTTATCTTAGTTCATAGCTTTTTTCTATATTGAATCGTGTAACAAAATCCTATTTCTTTTTCGTTATGCTATGGTTTGCTCGTAGATTTAATTGCCTGAATGATTTGGATATAACCAGTGCATCGGCATATGTTTCCTGCAATTCCATTCCGTATTTCTTCCTCGGTTGGATTTGGATTCTCGTCAATTAAGGCCTTTGCAGAAAGGATCATTCCAGGCGTACAAAAACCACATTGAATAGCTCCATATTCAATGAAGGCTTTCTGAATAGGATGAAGATTACCTTGTGGATCCAATAATCCTTCTATTGTTGTAACCATCTTTCCATCAACTTCCATAGCCGGATAGATACATGAATTAATGGTTTTTCCATTTAACAAAACAGTACATGCTCCACATTCGCCCATTCCACAGCCTTCTTTTGTCCCTGTCATCTCGAGTTTATCTCTTAATAATCTTAGAAGTGTAAGATGAGGTTCAATCTCTATTTGAACAGGTTCACCATTTAAAAAAAATTTTATAAGCTTTTTCATTCATCGCTCCCCTTTTTCATCATTAGAAATTATTTATTATTTTTACCATTGTCTTATCGGAGGAACTTCTTCTGGTCTAAGGATTCTCTCGATACATCTCATGGCCATTCTTTTTACATAAACTCCTATCATTTCTCTCCTATACCATGCCTCTCCTCTCATGGTATCCCTTGGTTGGGACTCTTTCATAGCTATCTGAGAAACTTCCTCTATTAATACTTTACTTAATTTTTGTCCTCTGATTAACTCCTCTGCCCTAAACATCCTTATGGGCGTTGGAGCGGCAACTCCTAAAGCAATTCGAAACTCTTTACAGATTAAATCTTCTTTTTCAAGATGTTGAAGGATTGTAGAGATATTTTTTTCTGGGGATAAGATTTCAGGAGAAGATATAGTAGAGCGATTCAATGAAATTAAAACTGCAATCCCAACAATTGGAAGATCTAAGGCTTGTCTTCTTTGGTGTTTCCAGTATGAAGAGCCAGTGTTTGGAAGGGGTTTAGGAATATATATCTCTGTTAAGATTTCTCCACGTTGGAGCACTGTTTCTCCAGGACCTGTAAAAAACTGGTGAATAGGGATTATCCTTTCCGACTTTAAAGACTTTAGTTTTAATTGTGCATCCAAAACAAGCAGGGGTGGAGCAGTATCGCATGATGGAGCAGCATTACATATATTCCCAGCTATTGTACCAACATTTCGAATCTGAATCGATCCAAGAACATCTACAGCATCACTAAGGGCCGAAAACTGCTTACGAATCAAATTTGATTTCTCAATCATACGATGGGTAACCAAGGGACCGATCTTTAAAGCCCCATTAAATTTTATTTCATCCAACCCTTGAATACCATTTAAGGAGATCAGGATATCTGGTGAAATTTCATTCTTTTTAATCATCACCATGACATCGGTCCCCCCTGCAATCACAACTGCCTTCTCTCCATACTGACTGAGGAGTGAAAATAATTCATCCATTGTCTTTGGTATTAAATAATCGAATCTTTTCATCTCAAATTCCTTCAACAGATATACCTGTCTCTTTTTCAGGCAGGGGAATAATAAATACAGGTTTTCTCGTTCGATCAAGAACCGAACGGGCAACGCTTCCAAGGAAGGTTTCCATGAGAAATCCTTTGCCATGGGTTCCAAGGACAATAACATCACATTCTTCATCTTCAGCAGTTCGAATGATCTCCTCAACAGGATAGCCTGTCTTAACAATAATTTTAGATACAAGATCAATACATGGTATTCCGGTTTGGGATTCCCTTTTACAAAAGTTTTCTAACCTTTCCCTAATGCGTTTTGCTGTTTGATCTTGTTCCTTTTTCATCTTTTCTTCCCATTCTGATTCGTCTTCAAATGGCATTACATAGTGCCTTACATAGGGAGGTACTGGCTCTATTGCATGAAATATCACAATCTTTGCATCATGCCTCTGTGCTAAATCTATTGCATAACGAAATGCATAGGCTGAGTTTTCACTTAAGTCTGTAGCATAAAGAATTTTTTTAATTTGTTTAATCATGGAATCCTCCTTTAAATAAATTTTTTAAATTATTTTACTAAACTTGGTAAAAAGAGAACAATCTTTGGGAAGATCATAATTATTACCATGGTTACACAATATGCAGGAATAAACCACATCACGCCTTTAAAGACAATAGACAAGGGGATGTCGTCAGACATTCCAGAAACTACATAGGCACATATTCCAACAGGAGGAGTTACTGCTCCCATTGTAGTGACCACAGTTAGAAGACATCCAAACCATATAGGATCATAACCCAACTTTACTGCAATTGGGAAGAAGATAGGGATAGAAATCAAAAGAAAACCAAGGGCATCCATGACCATCCCTGCAATTCCATAAATTATTAAGATTGAAACTATCACCCAATAAGGTGCAATTTCAAGGTTTGAAACAAGGTCAACAGCCATAAATGGTAGTCTGCTTATTGTTAGAAAACGGCCAAATATTACAGCTCCCCATACAATCACAATAACCATACAGGTTACCCTAAGGGTGTCAAGAATAGATGAGACAAATCCCTTCCATGTAAGCTTTCTTCTTATCAATATTGCGATCAAAAGAGCAAAGAATGTTCCTGCAGCACCTGCCTCTGTTGGTGTGTACGCCCCTGTGTAGAGACCACCCATTACCAATCCAAAAAGAATAATCATCTCTGCCGTACCTGGGATTGCTTTGATCTTCTCGATCAAGCTCACCATTGGTCCACCAGGTCCCCATTCAGGTCTTATTAAACACACGATATATATCGTAAGCATAAAAAGAATGGCCATCAAAATTCCTGGTAGTGTAGAACCCCAGAAAAGTTTTCCAATGGATTGACCTGTTTGAATTCCATAAACAATTAAGACAACACTTGGGGGGATGACAACTCCTAAAGTAGAACCACAGGCAATTGAGCCTGAAGAAAGTGCTTTATCATAGTTATATTTTTTCATTTCGGGTAAGGCTACTGTTGACATGGTTGCTGCAGTGGCATTGTTTGATCCACAAATTGCTGAGAATCCTGCGCATGCCATAATAGTTGCCATTGCAATTCCACCTCGGGTTCGACCAAACCACTTATATGCTGTATCATAAAGTTTTTTATTTACCCCAGAATAAAAACAGATTGTTCCCATAAAAATGAAAAGAGGGATCACCGTTAGGCCATAGGAAGAAAAGTTTGCCCAAGTATCTGTGCCAATCATAGATAGGGCAGATTTTATGCCTGTTACATACCATAATCCACAGAAGCCCACAATTGCCATTGAAAAACCTACAGGCATTTGTAGGATTATCATTACTCCCAAAAGGATAAAAATTCCAATAAGACCTATCACTTATTGGATCTCTCCTTTGTTTGAAGTGATGGTTCTTATAAAATCAAATAAAAGAATGAGTGATAGAAGCAGTGAGCATATTGCCAATACATAAACAAATGGGTAATAGATGATTCTTAATGTTTCAGAGGTTTCCCCTCTTTTCCAGATGGTAGTGGCATATTGTGTGCTTTGCCAAGTTACAGTTATAAAAAAGATTGTACAAAGAAATGAATTTATTGCATTGATTATTTTTTTTGTGCGTTTCGAATAATAGGGCAGTAGGATATCTACTGAGATATGGCTTCGGGATAGTTGAGTATAAGCAAGCGGTAGTGCCACAACCATTGCGCCAAGAAATCCAACCAATTCATAGGCACCCTTTAAAGGATAGCCAAGGGGCCTAAAAGCCATGTTTATACAGGCAATTGCAGTTAATGCCAAAAGTGCAACTCCTCCAATTAGCGTAAACCACTTACTAAGATTTCGAAGAAATCTTTCAAAAACAAAGATCATTTTCAATTCCTACTTGAAAGGATTGAGAGGGGAGTGAGAATAAAAGCGATAATCCCCTCCCCAATAACAGGATCTTTAATATAAATCATTCTGGAAATTCCTTGCTATATTTTTCTTTTAGATTCATCACTTCGTTGAGGATTTCCTGTGCTGGTAATCCTTTGCCTGAAACATCTTTGATATATTTATCCCTCATGGGCTTTAAAAGAGCATACCATCTTGAGATCTCTTTAGGAGAGAGTTTATATACTTGCACAGGTGGATTTTTGTAAGTTTCAATTGACCATTTCATGGCCTCTTTTACATGGTTATCCACATATTTTCCTGTCCAGATAGCTTGTTCTTTGGCAAGATCATCTATAATCTTTTTAACATCTGCTGGGAGTGATTCCCATTTGCTTTTATTCATAACCACTGCAAATGAAACTACAAAGAGATTAACATTGGCTGTTACATGACGGCAATATTCAGCATATTTAAAATCTTTCATCACTTCAAGGGAGGAGACGTTTCCTTTAATGACCCCTTTCTGTAGTGCTTCTGGAACATCTGATTGTGGCATTGCCACTGGAGCAGCACCCAAAAGTTCAAGGATTTTTGCACCCGTTCCAGAGGCCCTGAGTTCATATCCCTTTAAGTCTTCGAGGCTAAGTATTGGTTTCATCGACATGATATTTGCAGGAGGACAGGTAAACATAGTAATGATTTTAAATCGTTCGAGTTCCTTTGGTTTATATTTCTGCACAAGATCAAAAAGGGCTGCACTTGCAACTGTTGCACTTGGCCAACCAAGTGGAAGATCCACCGCTTCTACCACAGGGAACATTCCTGGAAAGTAAGAAGTACAGGTACACCCAATGTCTGCTGTACCTGCTGCTACCCCATCAAACATATTCTTTGCATGAAGCAGTGTCCCACCCGGATAGGTATCCACTTTCACCTTTCCCTGTGTTCTCTTTTCAACCTCTTGTTTCCATCTTTCCATCTGAACACATGGAAAAGTTGGAGCAGGTGGGAAGTTAGCATAACTTAACTTAATCTGTGCCTTTGTCGTAGACGGGAAGATTCCTATGATCAAAGAGATTGATAAGATTAAACCTAAAACAACTAATAATTTATTTTTTCTTTTCATCTTTTCCCTCCTTTCAAATTTTTATTTCTTTTTTATAAAAGATGTTTTGAGTTTATTAGTTTTTTTACCACCTCCTTTTATGATTAGGAATTAGAATTCTCGATGATCAAAAACACGTTTACTCTTTCTTTCTGACCTTGGTAGTGTTCCATAATCCACTACCTCGACCTTTCCACTAACGAGGATCTGTTTTTTGATCTCCGCTTCAATTTTTTCTGCAATTAAAGTATCTTGAGCAGGATCTCCTCCTTCTTCCCTTTCAACTTTAATCGTCATGTAATCTTTTCCGTCCTCTTTCCGTTCCAAGTGTATTTGATATTCACTTCCAACACCCTTCATATTAGAAAGGATATGATCAATCTGACCTGGGTAGATATTCACCGCTCTAAAAATAAACATATCATCTGTTCGACCTAAGAGTCTGTCATGCATTGGAAAGACAGATCCGCAAGTGCACCTTTTGGGAATAAGTTTTGTCAGATCCCGAGTGCGATATCTTATAAGTGGAGCTGCCTCTTTCCGAAGTGTAGTCACTACCATCTCACCGACCTCTCCAGGAGAAACAGGTTCAAGTGTTTCGGGATTCAGGATCTCTAATATATAATAGTCAGCCCAATAATGAATCCCTTCATGATAAATGCAATCAAGACCTGTTCCAGGACCATATAGTTCTGTCAGACCAGGAATATCAAAGATATGCTCTACACCTAAAAGTTCCTTCATCCTTGATCTCATAGCATCACTTGAACGTTCAGAACCCATAATCACTTTTTTCAATGCAATCCTTTCTTTAATGCCTCTTTTTTGAACCTCTTCTCCCAAAAGGAGGGCCATTGAGGCTGTGGCACAGAGGACAGTGGATTGAAAGTCCTCAAGAAATTGACATTGCATATCAATATTTCCTGGTCCAATTGGGATTGACATTGCTCCAAATCTTTCACAACCAAGTTGAAAACCCACCCCAGCAGTCCATAGACCATATCCAACAGCTATTTGAACACGATCCTTTTTGTTAAGGCCTGCCATCTCATAACAACGAGCAAACATATTTGCCCAATCATTAATATCTTTTTGAGTGTAACAAAGAACTTTCCTTTTCCCTGTTGTTCCAGATGATGCATGTATTCGAACAATCTTTTCAAAGGAAACAGACCTAAGTGGAAATGGATATCCCTCCTGAAGATCTTGAGCTGTTGTAAAAGGAAGCTTAGATAGGTCCTTTAGAGATTTTATATGATGAGGTTTTACACCTACTTCATCAAATCTTTTTCTATAAAATTCTGAATTTTTATAGACATGATTTATTGTCCATTTCAGTCCGTCAAGCTGAATACTCCTTAGTTCTCTCTCAGTTCGAATATTAGGCATAAAGGTCTTTCCCATTTTATACTCTCTAATAGCCTCCTAAATATATTATTAAAATCTAACTGGAAGTGTCAAATTTAAAAATAAAATTTTCATAACTTTTACGATAGTTTTATCACACACAAACAATTAAAATTGATATTCCCACCATCTTAATCCTCACTCCTAATAGTCTCTCTTAATAATTTAGTTGCTGGCTTATCCACTTTAAGGGTATTTGGATCAATTACTACTCCATATTCTTCTCTGGCCTTTTCTATACTAACATACCCTTCTAAAACATCCTTCTCTACCAATTCAGGATCTCTTTCAAAAGGATTTCCATAGCCTCCACCTCCCGCTGAATCAATAGTTACAACATCACCAGGCTTAAGCATCGTTAGCTCGTAAGGATTTCCTTTAATTCCATTAATAAGAAATTGGGCCTTTGAACCAGGTTTTCCTCCAAATAGTCCCTCGGGTGGATAGATATATCTCCCTGCCTGGATTCCTAAATGTATGGGCGGTATAGGTGCATATTTGTCCTCAGGAATTCTAAATACTTCTCTTTGTCCGAGTCCACCTTTCATTTTTCCAGGTCCCCCTGAATCTGTAAGGAGTTCTCTTTTTTCAATGATAAGAGGGGTATCGCTTTCAAATATTTCAACAGGTGTATTTGCTCCATTAGCAGGAAAAATAAAGACATGATTCCCATCGCTCATAGCGCTTGCTCCCATTCCACCACCTCTGATAATTACAGAATGCCAAGGTCTTCCATCATGTCTTTTTCCATAAAAGACATTCATTTGTGCAGGTGTTCCTCCAGAGGCTGCAATAACCCTATCTGGAACAACTTTAGACAATGCCCTATATATGATTTCTGTGAGAAAATGGCCTATGACAAGGCGAGCTGCCACAGCAGCAGGAAACTTACAATTAACAACACTTCCCTCTGGTGCTTTAAGGATTAAAGGCCTTGTACAACCTTCATTATTTGGTATATCAGGCCCAAACATGCTTTTTATGGCCATGAAGACATAAGCATAGGTAAAATTATAGACCACATTTCCTCCCCAATCCACTTGTGGAGAAGAACCGTCAAGATCAACAATAATATCGCTTCCTTTTACCTCAACCCTTGCTTTTATAACAACGTCTTCCCTTCCTTTCATCTGCTCGATTAGTCCTCGAGCTTCATATACCCCATCAGGGATTTTCTCAATTTCTTCACGCATTCTCTTTTCAGTTCGATTAATTATCTGTTCGGAAAGATCATCAAGATCCTCTAAATCGTTTTCCTTTAGCATTTGACATATCTTTTCTGAACAAACATAGTTAGCTGAGATTTGTGAACGTATATCACCAATGACCTCATCAGGTGTCCTTACATTCCATCGAATTAAATCCAAAACAGATTGATTTAATACTCCACCATCATAGAGTTTGATTAAAGGAATAAAAAGTCCTTCTTCAAAAACCTCGTGGTTATCCGAAGAGACACGACCTCCTATATCAGAATGATGAAAAACACAAGCAGTAAATGCTATTAGTTTTTCCTTATAAAAGATCGGACTAATCACACAAATATCATTAAGATGACCTGCCAATGCCCATGGATCGTTAGTAATGAAGATATCGCCTGGTTTATAGATATCGGGGGGAAGCTTGTTAACCAGGTTTTTTATTCCTAAAGCCATTGCGCCTGATTGTCCTGGAGTAGCAAGAGACCCCTGAGCCAATTCTCTCCCTTTCTGATCTGTAAACATACATGTATAATCATGGGCATCCCTAAGTAGACTTGAAAATGCTGTTCTGGAAACAGCACTGTCTGCTTCATCGACAATAGAGATGAGTCTTCGCCATAAAATCTCCAGGGTAATAGGATCAAATCTTTGATTCATCTTCAGCCCCTTTTATTTCTATCCATAAAAATCCAAAATCATCTACCCTAACTGTAGCATCCTCACCAACCACAGTGGTTGATTCCCTTTCCTCTATAATAGCAGGCCCATTAAATTTGGCAGAAGGATAAAGTTTGTATCTATCATATACCGTATATGGAATGAAATCACCTACTTTTTGGGAGTATGCCAATCTCCTTCCCTTTATGGCTATATCAATAGAATCAGATATTTTTTCAATTTTTGAAAACTTAAGAAATGCTACAGGGAGTGAAGCCCTAACTTTGAAATTTATAAACTCCACTTCTGAATCCGGATATGTTCTTCCATAAAGTCTTTGATACTCTTCATCAAATAATCGTCGGATTTTTTCTTTTTTTAATCTTTTAAAATCTCTTTCCGAGATCGGAATATTGATTTCAGAACCCTGGCCAATAAATCGCATATCCATGGACCTTTCAATCTTTATCTCCTCTTTGGTCTCTTCATTCTGAAGGATCTTTCTTCCCTCACTCTCAAGCTCATTAAATATCTTTTCTATTTCCTCAAAATTGGCCTCTCCTAAAGGAACTTTATGGCTTCTCAGTAGGTCAAAACTTCTTGGTGCTGTAAAGAAACCAAGGGCAGAGCCAACCCCTGGAGTTGGTGGAATAAGAATTCGAGGGGCCCCAAGCTTTTTTGCAAGCCCATAGGCATGAACAGGACCTGCCCCACCAAAGGCAATAATTGTAACTATCTTTGGGTTTCCTCCTTTTTCTGCAATATGGGTTTTCGCAGCAGCAGCCATAGTCTCATTAATTAGATCATGTATTCCCCATATAGCCTGAACAAAAGGTACACCTAATGGTTTTGCTATTCTTTCTTCTACTCCAAGTCTGGCAGCTTCCTTATCAAGTTTCATCTCTCCACCAAGGAAATAGTTTTCATCAAGGTATCCAAGTAAAAGATCAGCATCTGTTACACAAGGCTCCACTCCTCCTCTTCCATAGCAAATTGGGCCTGGGTCTGCCCCTGAGCTTTCAGGTCCAACCTGAAGAGTACCCATTCGACTAACCTTGGCAATACTTCCTCCCCCTGCTCCGATCTCCATTAGGTCAACAACTGGAACTTGAATTGTTAAGCCACTTCCTTTCATAAATCTTTGTACACGGCCAACCTCAAAGGTCGGAACGATTCCAGCAACTCCTTTCTGGATAAGGCATGATTTTGCTGTTGTTCCTCCCATATCAAAGCAGAAAATCTCTGAGAAATTAAAAAGTTTCCCATAATATTGTCCAGCGATTACTGCTGCAGTAGGACCTGATTCAATGATTCTCACAGGAAACTTTGCTGCAGTTTCAACTGAAGTGACTCCACCACTTGAGAGCATTATAAAAAGTCTACCTTTAAAACCAATCGATTTTAGTCGATCAGCTAACCTTGAAAGATATTGATTGGTCAAAGGTTTCACATAGGCATTTGTAACGGTTGTACTTGTTCTTTCATATTCTTTGATTTGAGGAAGGACCTCAAATGAAATCGAGACTGAAATCTCAGGGAATTCATTAATAATTAAATCTTTTATCATCAATTCATGCACAGGATTTTCAAAGGAATTTATTAGACACACTGCGATTGATTCCACTCCCATATCTACCAATTTATGAATGACCTTTTTTGCCTCTTCGATATCTAAGGGTTTTAATACTGTTCCATCACTTCTAACCCTTTCGTCTACTTCAAGGCGAAGATGTCTTGGGACAAGGGGCTTTGGAAATTCAGCAAAAATATCATAAGGGGCATAACGAATTCCCCTCCCAATCTCCAAAACATCCCTGAAACCCTTTGTCGTTATCAACCCTGTCTTTGCTCCTTTTCTCTCTATAATCGAATTTATAACGAGGGTTGTACCGTGAATTAATTCACTCAGGTTCTCAACAAATGGATGTGTCTTTTTCTCAAGCTCTTTTAGTCCCTGCTCAACAGCATCGGATGGGTCTTTAGGAGTGGTGAGACATTTATGAACTTTTAATTCTCCAGTTTGATCATTTAAAAGTACAAAATCAGTAAAAGTTCCACCAATATCACATCCCAATCGATAAATGTTTTTGTTCATTTGTTCTCCGCTTAATGATCTATATTAAGCATGGACAAAGTTAGCATTAACCTTAGCTCCATGTTTTAAAAAGTTTTCCATTCCAATCCTCATATCTTTTGTCAACCAACACTCACCAAAGAGTTTTGCCTCAAGCTTCAAACCTTCATAAAGTGTCATTTTTGCACCTTCGATGATTGCCCGCTGAAGTAAACTGTCTATCTTTTTACTCAGATGGCCAATATCAACCTCTGGAAGTTGAGCTGGGATGGGGATAGGATCTTTTGGGATGGCAGGTATTTTGACTTCTCCAGAGATAATTTTTTCTAAGAGCTCAATAGCAGCTTCCATTAAATCCCCTTCCACTTCTTCATATATTAATCCATACTCTTTAGCTTGAGCTGAAGAGATTGGATTAGCTGTTCGAAGAATCGGCCATGCCCTTTCAATGCCAATCAATCTCGGAAGTCTCTGGGTACCTCCATTGCCAGGAATAATGCCGAGTCTTGGTTCAGGTTGTCCAATGAATACCTTCTGCCCTTTTCTTGTAATACGAGCCGTGCAAGCCATGGCGAGTTCGTTTCCTCCTCCAAAGGCTAAACCATTCATAGCACATACAACAGGTTTACCAAGATTTTCAATAAGGTTTAATACTGATCCGCTTTCCAAGGCCATGGCCTCAGCCTCCTCAAGTGATTTTTTAGAGGCTAACATTCCAATATCCGCCCCTGAAACAAAGGCCCTTGTCCCAAATCCTGTAAGTATTGCACCCTTAATTTTAGGATCTTTCTGTATATCAAGGAATATCTCTCTTAATTGTTCCATTACTTGTTCATTCAGTGCATTTAAAACCCTTGGTCTCCTAATTTTTACAATGGAAATAGAACCTTTATCTTCCCTTAACACATAAGGGATTTTCCAGGGGAGATTAGATTTTGCCTGTATCTTTAGGATTTCGGCTACCTTAAATCCATTATTTTTGCTTGCATAGTTCTCAACTATCTCTAAAGATTTTCTTATCCCAATTTGGTTCATCATTGAGAAAGGTGGATTCATTGAGAGCCCAATATCAATAGCCATCTCAAGATCACTTATATTTGTAATTCCACTATCAATTATTTCACAGACGATACCAAAATAGGCTGCCGTGATCTCATTTGAAACAACTTCGTATGTTTCATTACTATAGTCAACTTTTTCCCCTTTTTGGGCTACATCCCATGGTTTTTTAGATTTTATTTGCTCATCGAGGATTTTAGGTGATCGAAACCATGGCATAATTCGATAATGCATTTCAGAAAGTCCAAGCTGAGTAAGATTGTTTCCGCCCCCAAGGTTATGGGTAGTAAATGGGCCAATACCCATACCAAGTGACTTTTGTGCTATGGAATCTACTTGTCTGACACTGGCAAGCCCCTTCTCAACTGCAAGTGCAGAGGAAAGAAATAATCCCTCAAATACAGGATTCACTGCATATCCATAACGGCTTTTCACTTTTATTGGGGCCTTTCCTATGAATTCGTAAAATTTCATAAGATATTCAACCAAAGAGGGGTCGGTTTCAGAACTTGGGACAATTTCAATCAATGGATTTCTTTCTGCTGGAAAGAAATAATGGATAATTAGACATCTTTTCTTATTTTTTAACTCTTTAAATATCTCTTCAGGAACCATATGCGAGGAGTTTGAGGCAAGGATTGTGGCCTCATGGCAAATATTTTCACATTGGTTAAATATCTTTTGCTTTACGTCTATCTTTTCATAGGCTGCCTCAATCACCAAATCAGCATCGGAAATATTATTATAATCAGTTGTAAAAAGCATATGTTCTAAGATCTTATCTGCTAATTCTTTTTTAAAAGAACCTCTCTCCAATGCCTTTTGAATCTTTGATTTAACCTTTTTTAAACCTTCATCAAGAGCACTCTGAAGTATATCTACGATCACAATTTTCACTTCATAAGGCGAAAGATTTTGACTGAAATGAAGGGCAATATCAGGGCCAATATTACCAGAGCCAATTATACCAACTTTCTGAATTTTTCTTCCAAACATCGTAAATGCCATATTGTATCCTCCAAACCATGATTGGAATGATGGAAAAAATAGAGTAATTTTTTATTAAAATATGTTGGGTTCTTTAAATTCTCCATAGACCTCTTTGAAGACTTTTGTCATCTCTCCAACTGTTGCATAACCCTTACAACATTCTAAAAGATAGGGCATTACATTTTCACCTTTTCGAGCTGCCTTTTCAAGATTTTTAAGAAGCTCGGCTACCTTTCTGTTATCTCTCTGCCTCCTTATCTCCTTAAGTCTTTTAATCTGTTCTTCAGCTGATTCCCATCGATACTCATGAAGTTCTACTTCCATTTCTTCACCTTCAGTGTATTTATTTACTCCCACTTTAATCAATTCCCCTTTTTGAATGCCCATTTCAAATTCATAGGCCTGACGCGCCACCTCCCTCTGTACATAGCCTGTTTCAACTGCCTTTATCATACCTCCTATCTCATCAATCTTTTTCATCTCTTCAACAATCTTTTCCTCCATCTGTTTTGTTAAAGTCTCAATGAAATATGAACCAGCAAGAGGATCGACCGTATCCCTCAATCCTATCTCTTCCATTAGGATTTGAAAGGTTCTAAGAGAAAGAAGCGCTGCTCGTGGGGTGGGAATGGTATAGGCTTCATCAAATGAGCAAAGGGCAGTGGTTTGGGCCCCCCCTAAGGCTGCAGCAAGGGCATAATAAGCGCCTCGGATAATATTGTTTTCTGGCTGTGCCTTTGTCATTCCATATCCGCCACCTCCAAAAATCCCACGGAGGAAGAGAGATCGCTTATCTTTAGCTCCATAGCGTTCCTTTAAATTGATTGCCCAAAGTTTTCTTGCAGCTCTAAATTTTGCTACTTGTTCCCAAAGATTCCCAAAAACATTTAGATTAAATGTAAATCCCCTTACAAAATCATCAATCTGATAACCACGATTTAATACTTCTTCAATATATGTATTGGCAATTTGAAAGGCATAGGCAATCTCTTGGGCGGGAGTACAGCCTGATTCTCTGATATGGTATCCACAGACACTCACAGGATTAGTTCTTGGAAGTTCTTTCATACAATATTCAATTACATCACCAATAAGCCTTACAGATGGTTTTACTGGGAAGATCCAAGCACCACGGCCAATCATTTCTTTAAGGATGTCGTTTTGTGGAGTTGCGCTAATGCGATCTTTTTTATATCCAAATTTTTCAGCAGTTGCTTGAAACATGGCTAATATAATACTGGCCACAGCATTGATCGTGAGTCCAACTCCAATTCTATCAAGGGGAATGCCTTCAAAGGCAATTTCGAAATCCCTTATGGAATCAACCGCCATCCCAACCCTTCCGACCTCTCCTTCAGCTAATGGATCGTCTGAATCCAGACCCATCTGAGTTGGAAGGTCAAAGGCTACATTCAACCCAGTTTGTCCATGTGAAATCATTAGCTTAAAACGTTCGTTTGTCTCCTTGGGTGTTCCAAAACCTGTATACTGTCTTGTTGTCCATTCACGGCTTCGATAACCAAGGGGATGGATACCACGGGTAAATGGATATTCACCAGGAAGGGCAAGATCCTTTTCAGGATCAAAACCTATATCTTCTAAATCTTTGTTGGTATAGACAGGTTTTACTCTGATTCCTGATTCAAGGATAACCTCGAGGATTTCATCTTTTTCGTTTTTAATATATCTTGCTACTCCCATAACAACTCCCTTAAAGGATCAAGATTTAGATTTAACATTCTCCTTAATCCATTTTATAGATTCTTCGAAAGGTGTTCCACCAGGGAAAATCCCTTTTATCCCCATTTGTTGAAGAAGGGGGATATCCCTCTTAGGAATAACTCCTCCAACAACAACAATGATATCTTCTATATGCTTCTCTTTCATTTTTTTCATAAGCTTATCACATATAGGAAGATGGGCGCCAGACATTATAGAAAGGCCAATAACATCAACGTCTTCTTGAATAGCCGTATTTAAAATCTGGTCAACTGTTTGATGAAGACCAGTATAAATGACCTCCATACCTGCATCCCTTAGTGCTTGGGCCACAACCTTTGCACCGCGATCATGGCCATCAAGTCCTGCTTTAGCGATTAGTATGCGTATCTTTTTCTCCACCTTTTTCTCCTTTTTAAGGAATACTTCTTCCAGTTTTTATTTCATGAAGTATTATCTGTTTTCCTATTTCAAGGTGTTTTCGCACCAGTCTTTCAACCCTTCTTGGCTTTTTTTCTCTCATTGCCTCAAGCATCTTTTTATGACTATCTACAGAATATCTAAATCCTTCTTCTGTCCGAAGGAGAGTAGATCGATAGCGATAAAAATAGTCTCTAAAATTATTGATCATATCAATTAATTTTTTACTTTTACATGACCTATAAAGAAGATCATGAAATTCTGTATTAAGTTTAACCAACCTATCATGATCACCATTTTTTAAGGCCTGCTCTGATTCCTCAATTTTTTCCTCAAGGGCTGATAGTTCTTGGGAGGTAATATGCAAAGTGGCTAAATAAGCAGCATAACTTTCGAGCGCACTCCTTATGCCGAAGATTTCTTCCACATCCTCTTTTGTAAATTCTTTTACTGCAAATCCACCCTTAGGTAATCGATAGAGCAACTCATCCTGTTCAAGTTTATGAAGGGCCTCCCTAATGGGTGTGCGACTGATCCCAATTTCATGGGCTAAGCTTTCTTCTTTAAGACGCTGTCCGCCCTTCAGTTTGCCTTGTAGGATACTCCTCTTTAGGGATTGATAGACCATCTCTCTTAAGGATTTTTTCTTATTGATTTTAATACTATAATTCATAGAAGCCTTAGATTTTTCATTTCGCTCTTTAGTATCTGATTTATGTATACTGTATCCAGAATTTAAGAACTTTTATACGCCAAGGGAAAAGACTTGTCAAGGATTTTTTGTGAGAACTCTTTTATGTTTTTAAAAATGTCTTTTAAGAAAGTTATTGACATTCTTCTAAAAATACTTAAAGATATAATCAAATTGTTAGATTAGAGGGATAGTCTAATGCCCGAAGAGGTTTTTGGAGAAAAAAAGGCCCTTGATCTGGGAACTGAAATGCCAATTGTGGAGGGAGTTGAATCGGACGAGGAATTAATGCTCGCTCGTGACTTAACCAGCTCTTTTATCAAGACAATTAAGGCATTTCGATTCTATCCTCCTGATAATCCCACACTCAAAGGATTTCGAGATCAACTCTTTAAAAAATTTCAATTTTTCCTAAATAAGTATCACTCCTTTTCTCTCCAGATTGGGGAATATGAACTAATATTTAAAGGCAAGGTTTTATATGAAAATAGAGATGTAAAGACGAGTTTAGCCTTCCTTCTCTATAAAGATGGTCTGAGAGAGCTACGGTTTACTAAAGATCTTGAAGAATGGGAAATCCAGGGGCTTCTTGATGTGATAAAACAGGTTGACAATATCAATCAATTTGAGGACGACCTGGTTACATTAATATGGGAAAAAGATTTTCTGCATATAGGTTATTTGGCAACAGATGATTTTCTTGAAGAGACACCAGTGGTCATTCCAGAAAATATTGATCAATTTCGGAAAAAGTTAGTTTTTAAACCCATTGCCCATCATGTAGAAGTGGACCTCCTTGAGGAGGAAGGAGATGAAGGAGTAAGCATAAATGAGATTCTTTCTAAAGCGGTAGAAGAACCTTCACCATTTATATCGAATCGAAATGTTTATCTTCTTACACAAGAAGAGATTGAAGGATTAAGAAAAGAGGTTGAATCCGAAATAGACCCAACTTTTGTCTTTAATATTACTGATATCCTTTTTGAGATCTTAGCCCTCGAGAAGGAAAATGAACCCTACGAGCTTGCAGCAAATCTCCTTCTTAAAATCCTTGATGCCTTAATTACACTGGGAGATTTTCAGAAGGCAACAGATCTTCTAAAGAGGGTTTATATTATTATTAAAACTTATGAACTAAAAGATTGGCAAATAGAAATCATCCGTAAACTCATTATCGAAGCAGGGGAAGAAAGTAGAATAGAAAGAATTGGGAGGATAATAGAAAGGGATGAGAAAATAAATCTCGATGATCTCAATAATTACCTAATCCTTCTTCAAAGAAACTCTATAAAGCCTCTAATAAAATTATTAGGGGAACTTAAGAACTCAAAGGCGAGAAGGATATTCTGTGATGCCCTTTCTGAAATAGGAAAGAATGCTATTGAATTGTTTATTCCTTTTCTGGATGATAAGAGATGGTTTCTGGTAAGAAATATTATTTATATCTTAGGTCGGATAGGAAAAGAACAAGCTATTCCTTATATTCAAAAGGTTTTTAATCATCCAGAACCTCGAGTAAGAAGGGAGATTGTTCAAGCCTTGGGTCTAATCGGTGGACCCAAAGCCATATCCTTACTCTTTAAAGCTATAAACGATGAGGATCTCAGGATTAGAACCATGGCGGTTATTAACCTTGGTAAGGTTGGAAAGAAAGCAGCTCTTTTACCTCTTTTGGAAATAATACAATCTAAGGAATTTGCCAAAAAAGAACCATCAGAGATAAAGGCCTTTTTTGATGCAATAGGGATGATTGGGTCAAATGATGCGATTCCTATACTTCGTCAACTCTTAGAAAGAAAAAGCTGGTTTTCAAAGGGAAAAGTTGATGCAATTCGGGTAGGGGCAGCAAATGCCTTGGCCATGATAGGTTCACCAGAAGCGAAGGCCATACTTGAAGCAGGTGCAACCTCTAAGGATGAAACTATTAAGGAAATCTGCCAACAGGCACTAAAGGGTCTATTCGCATAAAGAAGAGTAAAGAAATGATTGGTGAAGAGAAAGTAAGTTCTGTAAAAAAAGAAGATTTTAGTTTGACAGGCCAATATCATGAAGATCTTCCAACAAAGTTTGGGTCAGAATTTATAATGAGATTCTATAGACTTTTAAAAGGTACAGCCCTTTATGATAAAAAGAATGTCATCATTGAGCGTTTAACTGAAGAATGTGTCAAGACAATTAATCAAATTATAAGTTCAGAAGGATTTCTTTACCTAAAGATTGTTCGTGATAATCTTTTTTTCAATAATGTAAGAATCCAGATTCGGGCGGATAAATATCCAATCTTTAAAGGTTTTTTGCAGGAGATGAGGAGAAGATGGATCGGTGAGGTTGAATTCTCTCAGGAGGTTAATGGAGAAGAGCTCAAAAATTTTGTATATCTAATTTCAGGACTTGAGGAGAATAACGAGAGTAACTACCTGTATGTGAAGAAGCAATTGGAATTTCTAAATATTGGTGGAATAAACGTAGGTAAACTTGAATACTTCAAAGATGAAGAAATCTATATAGATTCAGAGGATCAAAAACGTTTTTCCAAAGAAATCTATTTTAAGACTATTAATTTAGTTAAGGAAATTACGGAAAGCATAAATAGTCAGAGGGCTGTCAATATTCGTAAGGCCAAGAGACTGATTCAGAATGCCGTCAATGCCATTATGCAAGATGAATCAACCCTTTTGGGATTGGCCAATATTAAGAATTATGATGAATATACCTTTAATCATTCAGTAAACGTTGCAATTTATTCCATTGCCTTAGGTCAGAGAATTGGAATTCCCAAAAAGCATCTTTCCCATTTAGGGATGGCAGGTCTATTTCATGATATTGGAAAGACAAGAATCCCAAAAGAAATTCTGAATAAAGAAGATAAGTTGACTCCTGAAGAATGGGCTATCATGCGAGCTCATCCCTTGATTGGTACAGAAATCATTATGAAGATGAAGGAATGGGGTGAACTCTCTACCAGGATGATCAATGGAGCATTTGAGCATCACCTCAGATACGATTTAAGTGGTTATCCAAAGCTTACAAGGAAGCGCAAGCTTACTCTATTTGGAAAGATTATTACTATTGCCGATTTTTATGATGCGCTTGTTAGACCCAGGGTCTATAACCGTTTTCCATATGTTTCAGAGAAGATTTTGGGAATCATGCTTGATCGTAGTGGAAAGGATTTCGATCCTGCCTTGGTTAAGGTTTTTATTAATATGATTGGTATATTCCCCATTGGTACACTTGTATTACTAAATACGAATGAAATGGGTATTGTCGTTCAAATTCAAGAGGATAGCGAGCTTTCAGATAGGCCAAAGGTTTGTCTACTTTACTACAGCAATGGTGAATATAGAAAGGCGAAGGTTATCGATTTAAGAGAGAGGGATGAATCTACAGGTGAATATCGATGGAGTATTGTTAAAACACTTGACCCAAATGAATATAACATCAATGTCGCTGAATTCCTAATTTAGATTTTCTCTTGGCCTCCTCCCAAAGCTTATCCATTTCCCAAAGGTTTGATTGAGAAGGTGTTTTGCCACTTTTTTTTAACGATTTTTCAATATAATTAAATCTCAAAATAAATTTCCGAATCGTTCTACCAAGTGCCCTTTCAGGGTCGATATGAAGAAAACGAGCTATATTGACAAGGATAAAAAAGAGATCTCCGAGCTCCTCAGATATCTTTACTTTCTTTTTTGTGTCAAGCGCCATTTTAAACTCGATTATCTCTTCTTCAAATTTTTTTAAAATGCCATCAATATCTTCCCAATCAAAACCTACCTTGGATGCCTCTTCTGTCAGAAGATAGGCCTGTTTGAGAGAGGATAACCCTTTTGGGATTTTCATCTAAACCTCCTAAAAAATTATTCAATGAGCTTCCTTTTTAAGATAATTCAATTTAATACCATTTTTTTATCATTGATACCAGAAGATTTTAATTGAATATTTATTAAAAATTTGATAACTTGATAAAAATTAAACAGGGAAGGAATTTTGAGGATGGATAAAGCGTTAATCTCAGCTTTACTGAAAGAAATTAAAATTCTCGTCATCCAGGAGATAAGATTATTAAAACTTAAGAAGACATTTACCCCAGAAATCTTAATTGATGATCTTTTAAGGTCAATCCATGATACAAAGAGAGAGATTGTTAGATTAAGCCGGGGGATTCCTTTCAAAGAAAGAAAAAAATTACTTCAAAAGATGTTAAAAAAGGCTATTAATGAAGAGATTGATCAAGTTATAAAATTTAGAACCAATAGGTGTATAAGATGCATCCATGGAAGATTTTATGATTATTCAGAGATTGCATATGAAAGACTTCCTTATGATTATCATTTAATCAAAGGCATTGGATGTGATAGAGAAAGGGTATCTTCACCAATGAAGTGTAAGAGATTTGTGGAACTTTCTTCATTCAGTCTCGAAGATTATCTTAATGATTTGATCTTTTATTATGAATTCAGGGAATGGATTGACCAAATTGAAGAAATCTGGCAGGAATATTTTCTTATCTGAGGCTTTAATTTGATTTCCATTAGTTAATTAGATTCACCCATTGCTTCTCCAACCAATTCTGTAATATCCATCACTTTAATCCTTCCTTTTTTCTCTTTTCTTAGTCTTGATGAAGCAATCTGAAGATTTGATTTACAAGCAGGGCAAGCAGATACCACAGTGTCTGCCCCAACTTCAAGTGCCTCTTGCATCCTTTGATAAGCAATCTCAGATGAAAGCTCTGTATCAAAGGCCTTTACCCCTCCTCCACCTCCACAGCACTTTGCAAGGAGGCGATTATTTTTGAATTCAATTAGGGTAACACCTGGGATGCTTTTGATTAATTCCCTCGGAGGTTCAAAAACATTGAGATGCCTACCAAGATCGCATGGATCGTGATAGGCAATCTTCATTGGAATTTCTTTCTTAAATTTGATCTTTCCTTGTTCGATTAGGTAATTCAAATATTCTATGGCATGTTGGACTTCGATATCAAACGGTTGGATTTTTGGATAGAGTTCTTTAAAAGTTTTATAACAACCTGCACAGGTCGTTATAATTCTTTTTGGTTTAAGTTTTAAGAAGAATTCGATATTTTTCTCAGCAATCTCACTAAATCCCTTATCACCTACAAGATAGGCAATGTAGCCACAACAGCTTTCTTCTTCTCCCAAAGGCCAATAAGAAACATCTGCTTGATTTAGGATTTTTAAGATATTCGGAATGATGTGGAGATCCTGGTAAGAAGTGACGCATCCGAAAAAGAGGGCATTTTCTACAGGTTCGGATTTTTGTTTAACAGTTGAAGGATAGACATCTGTTCTTTTACCCCTTGGTTCACCAAATGGATTTCCAGTCTTCCTAAGGTTCTCTATTAACTGCTTATGTATTTTTGGAAGAAGTCCTGCTTCTACGAGTCTTTCTCTTACTCCTTTCACAATATCAGGAACAAGGATTCCTGCTGGGCAGACAGATTTACAATTGAGGCAGGTAGTGCATCGGTAAAATCGTTGTGCTATTTCTTGGGAGGGTTTTAGCCTTCCAGTAAGGAGATGATATGCTTGTATGACGCGGCCTCTTGCGTTGTTTGATTCCATTAGGGTCATGCTATAGGTTGGACATCCTGAACGGCAGAATCCACACATGATACATGCCATAATCTCATTGTCAAGTGATTCTCCAAAACTCTGAATCTCAGCAAATTTCTCAACCAGGGGTTGATAGGCAAAGTATTCATAGATATCTTTAATAGAGTCGTCAAATCCCATCTTCCCTGGATTAAGAATATTGTTTGGGTCAAGGGTCTTTTTTATCTCTTTCATAACTTCAAGGCTTTCACCAAGTTCCTTTCTTATGTAGGGGGATTTTGCCATTCCAATTCCATGTTCAGCAGTAAGCGTTCCCCTCAGTCTAATCGTAAGATCGATTAAATCCTTTGCAGCAGCCTTGATTTTTTCCCATTGCTCCTTATCTCGGGGATCAGACATGACAACAGGGTGGAGATTACCATCTCCAATATGACCAAATGTTGAAATAGGAATTTTATGCTTTTCTGATATTTTATTTATTTCCATGATAGCCTCTGGAATCTTTGTAATAGGTATTCCAGGGTCATCTACGATGGACTGCATCCTCGATCCTCGCTTAACTTTTGAAAGTGAGGCAATGATACCCTGTCGAGCTGCCCACATCTTGAGACGCTGAGAAGGGTCATCCTCCCAACGATTCCCAATTCCATTTTGTGCCTCACAAATTTTATTTATTTTCTCTATTGCCTCTTGGACAGCCTTCTTATTTCCATCAATTTCAATAAAAAGAAGACATCCAACCTCATCAGGTATATTAAGTCCCATTGCTTTATTCACAACATCAATACATACGCGATCAAAGATTTCACAAGAGGATAGAGCTATTCCTGAGGTTAAAATATCAGTTGCTGCTCTGCCTGCATCCAATGTAGTTTTAAATCGAGCCTCTCCAAATGCAATATATTCAGGTACGGGAAGGATCTTTAAAATAATTTTTGTAATAATCCCAAGAGTTCCTTCGGATTGGGTAAAGAGATGAGTTAGATCATAACCTGATGATGTTTTTCCAAGGATTGACCCTGTATTAATCACACGGCCATCTGCTAAAACAACCTCTAATCCAAGCACATAATTTTTTGTTGTTCCATATTTAAGAGCCCTGTTACCACTGGCATTTGTAGAAACCATCCCTCCTAAGGAAGCCAGATTGGCACTTGCTGGGTCAGGAGGAAAGAAATGCGTAGGTGCAAGGGCAAGGTTTAATTGATTACAGATCACTCCTGGTTCAACGATGACGTATCCATTTTTCTTATCAATCTCCAGAATACAATTCATCCGACTAAGATCCAGAAGGATTCCACCCTTTGCTGCCAAAGCCCCTCCAACAGCACTTGTTCCTGATCCTCTTGGTGTCACTGGGATCTTTCTTCTGTTAGCAAGGCTCAATATCTTAGAAACCTCTTCGGTTGTTTTAACAAATACGATCACATCAGGTATAGCTTCGTGTACAGAAAGGTCTCTCGAATAACACAGACGCTCGATCTCTTCGGTTTTTACATTGCCTTCTCCCACTATCTCAATTAATTCTCTTATATAGTCCATAATTTTACCTCATTAATTATTTTACATTATCTTCGATGAAGATATAATTGATCCAATAACTAAAAATCTTTTTGCTTTAAGCCCTTTAATTACCTTATAATATTTTCACTTCTTTTTTTCAATTAAGATTTATTTTTAAGATAATCTTTGTTATTTATTGAATTGGTCAAAAAATCGAAGAATTGATTTTAAATGCTTAAAATTAGAGGATTTAAAGGTTGGTAAAGTTTACCTACAGGTGAAACAACAAAGATTTAAACCCTTAAACCCTTTTTAAAATCAAGAAATTTAAAACTTGAATAAAGATTCTTTTAAACGATCATGCTTCTTTCATCTTTTTAACCCGCATGATCTCTGAACGAATGAATTCGATGAGGCTTTCTCCTTTCATTAGATTTTTAAGATCCTGTTCAAGATTGGTAGGTTTTACTTTAAATAACCATCCCTTTTCGTAAGGACTTTCATTGATAAGTTCTGGTGAATCCTCCAGGTCTTGATTGATTGATTCCACTTTTCCAGAAATAGGGGCATAAATCCTCCCAACCCATTTTCCTGACTCCATAGATCCACAAGGTTTATCCTGCTCAACCGTTCTTCCCACAGCAGGTAATTCAACAAATACAATTTGGCCAGCCAGCTTTTGGGCAAAATCAGTTGTTCCAACTATTACACTTTCTCCTTCTGGTTTCGCCCAGAAATGCTCTTTGTGGTAATAAAAATCGTCTGGGAAAAAATATCCTTCAATTTCCATATTCTATTTTCCCCCTTTGGAATAGTTTTTTACAAAAATCAGTTAATCATTATGAGCCATATTTTTATATACAAATTCAATAATGTCAATAACAGAGATTGGAAGCTTTTTCCTACGTGCAGTTGTTAAGATAGTCCTTACACATTGTTGACAAGCTGTAACAACTATTTCTGCACCAGTAGCCCTGATTTCTTCTATTTTTGAGAGGGCCAAGGCACTTGAAAGTTCAGGATCAATCATTTCAAGATTCCCACCCCCGCCACAGCAGACTGATTGGTCTTTCGTATTTTTCATTTCTATAAGTTCAACTCCTGGGATCGTTTTTAGAATATTTCTTGGTATTTCATAAATTCCACTTGCCCTACCAAGATCACATGGATCGTGGTAAGTAATTTTGACCTTATTCTCTTTAAATGTTATTCGTCCTTCATTTATTAATTGATATATGTATTGAGTCGAGTGAAATATCTCAATATCAGACTCTTTACATTCTAACCATGTATGATAACAGGATGGACATGAGAAGATGATTTTTTTGGCTCCCTTTTCTTTAACCTTCATTAGATTATGTTTTATAAGTGATTGGGCCTTTTCTTCCATCCCTGCTGCAATCAATGGAAATCCACAGCACCATTCCTCACCTCCAAGAAGAGTAAAATCCACTTCTGCATTTTGAAGGATCTGGACAAATGTTAAGGGAATCTTTTTTGTCATTGGGAAAAGAGAGGCAACACAACCTACAAAATAGATAACCCTTGCCTTTTCTTTATCAAATCTGTGCTGGGGAACACCACTTAATCCTTCCAACCATAATGTTCGATTCTCATTGGTTTCACCCAATATATTGTGAACTTTATTTAGATTATCGAGCAATCTTTCAATATTTTGTGGATAAAAACCTTTTTCTACCATAAATCTTCTTGTTGCAATTCTTAACTTTTTCGTATCGATTAGTGCAGGACATACAGTTGAACATCTCCCGCATAGGGTACAAAGATAAGGTTGAATAGAGAAATCCTTTATTGGATTAATCGCCAAGGAGGTATGTAAAATTTTTTCTGGAATTCCATATGTTTTTCTTAAAAAGGATTTGACTAAATTGAATAGTCCTCCCATAGTTATTTCTAAATTTTGCTTTTGGCCAAATACAGGACAGAGATTAACACAGCTTCCACACTTAACACATGAATCAATAGAGATAAGTTCATCAAGAGAAAAAGGAATAATAATTTTTTGGGGGCAGTATTTAAATACCTCAGTGGGGATTAATTTTATGAACATAGTTATTGGAATGGTTACAATATGCCATAATTTCTTATTGAAAGGAATAAATCCAACAAGACTTCCAATAAGAAGTCCAGAAATTGACCAGATAGGATAATTTATAGAAGACCAGTTAAGGGGAATTGGAGCAAAGATTTTACTTAGTCCAAAAGAGACGAACCAATATTGAGCTACAGAATCAGGAATCGAGAAAGCAAGGATACTTGTAGCCTCACAAAGAAATCTTAAAATAAACCAACCCCCAAGAAGATTGACAGCAATGATATCGTCCAAAGTTGTTTTAAAAATAGAAGTTTTTACAATAAATCTTCTAAAAATAGCTATAAATTCGCCTGATAATATCATGGCTCCAAAAAGGTCAAAGGATATTGCAAAGAGAATCTCCTCTGTGGATAAGGTATAATTTTTTATATCACGGAAGAAATAAAAATCGCAGAATGGTGCATAAAAGAATTTTATAATATGGGAAAATCCTTCAAACTGTTCCATGCTTTCAACTTTAAGATGGCCTGAAATGATGATTGAGGGATATCCAATCATTATTAAAATCTTTGTTAGCCATCTGAGTATATCTTGGCGTAGGAGTCTTCGCTGAAGTATTCCGTCAAGGATTAATATCTTTAAATATTCAAAGAATCTCTTACTTAATAATGTCGAGATAATTCCTTTAAAGACGGGTAAAAATTTCCATCTTCCTTGCAAATAAAATAAAAATTTCAATATGATCCCAAACAAAAAGACAATAGAACCAAACATAAAAAAGAGAACAAAGAGTGGATGGTTCTCCATTTTTGCCTCTTATAGCAAGTGATTTAGTAATGAAGTTTAAACATTTAAATACTAACATTTATTCTTTTTTCTTTCCATAAAAAATTTATATTATAGCCATTTTATACGTTCTAAGAAAAAAACTTGAAAAAATTTTTAAATTATGGTCAAAATATCTATATAAGTTTTTAAAAATATTATACGAGGGAGGGAATAATATGACGATAAGTAAGTGGATGACAGTGGGAACAGTTCTTAAGATGATGGCGCTTCATTATCCTGAAAAACAGGGGGCAGGAGACAAGTTTCGGAAAATGACCTTCAAGCAATGGAATGAGAGAAGCTGCCGTTTAGCTAATGCACTAAACAATATGGGAGTAAAGAAGGGAGATCGGTTTGCTATCTTGGCTTATAATTGTGTGGAATGGATGGAAATCTATGCTGCTGCGGCAAAGGGAGGACAAGTGACTGTTCCTATACTATTTAGGCTTGCTCCTCCAGAAATTGAATATGTAGTCAATCATTCAGAATCAAAGGCCTTTTTTGTAGCTAAAGAATTTGTTCCGGTTGTGAATTCCATTAGAAATAAGCTTTCAACTATTCCTCCAGAGAATTATGTTTATTGGGGAGATGATAAGGTTCCAGAGGGTTATCGATCTTATGAATCTCTAATAGCAGAGGCATCGCCAGAGGAGCCAGATGTTATTGTGGATGCTGCTGATCCCTGGAATTTAATGTACACCTCTGGCACAACAGGTAAACCAAAAGGTGTTGTAAGAACCCATGAAGGAAATCTTGGACAGTATCTTTTAAGCAATCTCAATATGGGGGTAAGGCCGGATGATTGTGTAATGTTAGTGATGCCCATGTGCCATATAAACTCAATCTTTTATTCCTTTGCCTATACCTATGTGAGTGCAAGGGTATTTGTTTATAATATGATAAGTTTTGATCCAGAGGATCTTCTTAGGACAATTGATAAGGAAAAGATAACATTTACTTCTCTTGTTCCAACTCATTATATAATGATTCTTTCATTGCCCGATGAGGTAAAGAAGAAATACGATGTAAGTTCAATCCGTCAGCTTTTGATCTCTTCTGCTCCGGCAAGAAGGGATACTAAACTTGGGATATTAGAATATTTTAAAAATGCAGAGCTTTGGGAGGCATATGGTTCAACAGAAGCAGGCTTAGTCACTTTGCTTAGACCTGAAGACCAACTGAGGAAATTAGGTTCTATCGGAAGAGAAATATGGGGGACAGATACCATCAAGATATTAGATGAGAATGGGAATGAAGTCCCAAGAGGACAAGTAGGCGAACTTTACTCGAGGACCCCTTCTATTTTCAAAGAATACTGGAAGGATCCCGAAAAGACAAAATCTGTATTTCGTGGGGAATGGTTTTCAGCAGGGGATATGGCTTATAAAGATGAGGATGGATACTATGTATTGGTGGATCGTAAGGCAAATATGATTATTACAGGGGGAGAAAATGTATATCCATCAGAGGTAGAAAACGTTGTGGGATCTCATCCAGCAGTTAAATATGTAGCTGTTATAGGAGTTCCTCATGAAAAATGGGGTGAGGCAGTGAAGGCAGTAGTTGTCCTTCATGAAGGAAAGACGGTTACTGAGAAGGAACTTATTGAGTATTGCAAGGGAAGGATTGCAGGCTATAAGGTACCAAAATCAGTGGATTTCATTAAGGAGGAGGAGATGCCAATGACTCCAACAGGGAAAATACTCCATAGGATTTTGCGTGAAAGATATGGGAAATGGAGTGACGTAAGATAAATTTATTCGTTAAGAAAGGGTCCAATTTTTCCTTGCAAAATCAGTCTCTATAGGCTATGTTTAATAGGCCAAGGGAAAAACCCCTTGGCTTAATTTTGTTATAAAAAAGGGGAAGTCATCTATGCTCAGAAGTCTTAAATGGAAATTAATTTTCTATTTAGCCATTGTTGTTTTTGCAATTCTTTTGCTTATGCCAACACTATCCTCTCAAATTCCAGGCTGGTTCTATAAAATCATTCCTTCAGATAAGATCCATCTTGGTCTCGATTTACAGGGTGGAATGTATCTAATACTTGAAGTTGAAGCAGAAAAGGCCATTGAAAGCTATGTGGAGAGGGTTAAAAATAATCTTAAAGATGACCTAAAAGATAGAAATATTCCTGCAGGACGGCTTGAAAGAGAAAAAAAGGATCAGATTATTCTTGAGGTTTCAGGCGAAAAATCAAGAGTTGATAAACTACTTAGCGAACGTTACAGTATGCTCCAAGAGCTTTCCTCTTCTGAAATAGGTGGTGGAATATGGAGAATCTCACTTATCCTTGATAGTAAGCAGGCTGATTATATTAAGAAGAATGCTATCGATCAAGCTTTAGAGACAATCAGGAATAGGATTGACCAATTTGGTGTTTCAGAGCCTGAGATTACCCTTCAAGGGACAGACCGAATAATGATTCAACTTCCAGGGATTAAAGATCCTCAGCGTGCAAAGAGTTTAATCGGAAGAACAGCCTTATTGGAGTTCAAACTTGTAGATGAAGAAGGAGATATAGAAGAAGCCTTAAAGGGAAATATTCCTGAAGGGGATATCATCCTTTATCAGAGGACAGTGGATCCAAAGACAGGTGGAGTAAAAAAGATTCCCTATCTATTAAAAGAAAAGACACTTATGACTGGTGAGGTCCTTAAGGATGCACGCGTAGCCATTGATTCACAATTTCATGAGCCTTATATTGCCCTTGAATTTGATGATATTGGAGCAAAGCTATTTGAACAAATAACAGGAGCCAATGTAAAAAAGAGACTTGCTATTATCTTAGACGATAACGTCTATTCTGCTCCTGTAATTCAGGAGAGGATATCAGGAGGAAGGGCACAGATTACAGGACGTTTTAGTATTGAGGAAGCAAATGAATTGGCCATTGTTTTAAGGGCAGGAGCTTTGCCTGCACCAGTAAAGATTATTGAGGAAAGGACAGTAGGACCTTCACTTGGTCAGGATTCTATAAGACAGGGAATGATCTCTATAATTATCAGTGCAATCCTTATTGCAGTATTCATGATTTTTTACTACCGATTGGCTGGTGCGATTGCTGATATTGCCTTGCTTCTAAACATAATTTTAGTTTTGGCTGTACTTTCCCTTTTCCGTGCAACCCTTACCCTTCCTGGAATTGCTGGATTGGTCCTTTCAGTTGGAATGGCAGTGGATGCAAATATCCTAATTCACGAAAGGATAAAGGAGGAGCTAAGGTGGGGAAAAACCATAAGGGCTGCTATTGATCAAGGTTATCACCGGGCATTTACAACCATCATAGACTCCAATCTTACTACAGTTATCGCTGCACTATTCCTTTATCAATTTGGCACAGGTCCTGTGAAGGGTTTTGCAGTTACTCTATTTTGGGGGATTGTAGCAAACATTTTTACAGCAGTATTTATTACAAGATGGGTGTTTGATTATCTCACACTCAAAGTAAGAATCAAGAAATTAAGTATCTAAAGGAAGATAGAGATGGATATTATTAGACCTGATACAAGATTCGATTTTATAGGGAAAAAGAAATTTACGATATGGATTTCAATTGTTGCAATCCTTATTAGCTTTGGTTCAATCTTTTACCATGGTGGGCTTAAACTTGGAGTGGATTTTGCAGGAGGAATCCTGCTACAGATTAAATTTTCAAAACAAATTAATACGTCAGAGGTGAGAAATGCTTTCGAGACTATAGGGTTAAAAGATGCCATGGTACAGAATTTTGGGGGAGAAAATGAATTTTTAATTCGGATTGAAAAGAAATCTGAAGATTTAGAAAGACTTTCAAGAAGTATTCAGGATTCTCTTAAAGAAAAATTTAAGGACAAGGCATTGGAGATCAGAAGGGCTGAGGTTGTTGGTCCAAAGGTTGGAAAGGACCTGAAGACGAAGGCAATATGGGCCACTGGGCTTTCATTTTTAGCTATGCTCGTTTATGTTGCTGTAAGATTTCGTCAATTCTCTTATGGCCTTGGAGGGATTGTGGCTCTCGTGCACGATATTATCATCACTTTTGGAGCCATATCTATTTTGGGACTCGAATTTTCATTGTCACTTTTGGCAGTTATCCTGACGATTATAGGTTTTTCTATCAATGATACAATTGTCATTTTTGATCGCGTGCGGGAAAATATTAAGAAGATGAGGAAGGAGAGTCTTGAAAATATATTCAATATTAGTATAAACGAAACATTGGGAAGAACGATATTAACCTCTGGGACAGTTATGATGGTCGTATTGATTCTATTCTTTTTTGGAGGGCCTGTGATCCATGATTTTACGTCTGCAATGATAGTAGGACTAATTTCAGGTACATATTCAACCATTTATATTGCAAGTCCTGTTGTTCTTTTTTGGCATGAACATTTCATAAAAAAGAAAAAGAAGTAAAAAGGTTATATTGACATTTTATAAAAATATATTAATATTTATTTTTTAAAGGTGAACTATGAAGACTTATCAGGCAAAGAAAGGTGAAGTTGAACAGCGTTGGTTTTTGATTAATGCAGAAGGAAAGGTATTGGGAAGGTTGGCCTCTTCAGTGGCAAGAATATTAAGAGGGAAAAACAAACCTGTTTATACTCCCCATGTAGATACAGGGGATTTTGTCGTTGTGGTTAACGCAGATAAACTTAGATTAACTGGAAAAAAGCTCAAAAATAAAATCTATTATCATCATACTGGTTATCCAGGTGGAATAAGAGAAATAAATGCTGAGAAGCTTCTTTCAGAAAAACCAACTGAATTATTAAGGGTAGCCGTAAAAGGGATGCTTCCTAAGACAAGTTTAGGAAGGAAGATGTTAAGAAAATTAAAGATATACGCTGGTCCAAATCATCCGCATGAGGCCCAGAAACCAATCTTAATTCAAATTTAATAGGAGCTAAGACGTGCCAGAACCAATCTATGCAACAGGAAAAAGAAAGACATCCATCGCAAGGGTTTGGCTTGAACCTGGTGGCGAAGGGAATTTTATCGTAAATGAAAGGGCATTGAGGGATTACTTCGGTACAGAGACATCTGAATTGGTGATTTTACAGCCTTTTGACATTACTAAAACCCGAAATCAATTCAATGTAAGAGTCAATGTTCAAGGCGGTGGAATTTCAGGTCAAGCAATTGCTATACGTCATGGGATTTCAAAAGCCTTAATTCAATATAACCCTGACTTTAAGGATATTTTGAAAAAGGCAGGCTTTCTCACAAGGGATTCAAGGGTTAAAGAACGTAAAAAATATGGGTTGAGAGGGGCCAGAAGAAGACCTCAATATTCAAAACGATAATATGAAATCGGATTTTAATAAAAAGGAGGTCATATGACCTCCTTTTTTTTAATTTAAAAGAAAAGGATAAGAAAAATGAAAATAAAAGTAGCAGTAATTGGTGCAACTGGTTATACGGGCATCGAACTTATTCGGATTCTTCTTGGACATCCAGAGGTTGAACTTACGGTTTTAACTTCTCAGAAATTCGCAGGCATGGCGATAGACCATGTTTTTCCCTCTTTGAAAAAGAGGATCTCTTTAGTCTGTGAAGAACTTAATCCTATTGAGATTTCTAAAAAGGCAGATTTCATCTTTTCAGCGCTTCCTCATAAAACAGCTATGGAAACCATTCCATCCTTATATAGCGAGGGTAAAAGGATTGTTGATTTAAGTGCTGACTTTCGTTTTAAAAACCCAGCATTATATGAGAAGTGGTATCAAAGGCACAGTGCACCCGGGCTTTTGGCAGAATCAGTATATGGTTTGCCTGAACTTCATCGGGAAAAGATCCGTGAAGCAAGGCTTGTAGGTAACCCAGGTTGTTATCCTACAGGTGCCTTGATAGGTCTCATTCCTTTAGTTAAAAACAAACTAATTCAGCTAAATGGGATAATCATTGATTCAAAGTCGGGGGTCAGCGGAGCAGGTCGTGATGTTGTGCTCGAATCGCTTTTCTGTGAAGTTAATGAAGGTGTAAAGGCATATAAAATCTTTTCTCATAGACACACACCCGAGATAGAGCAAGAATTAAGTGAGATAGCGAAGAAATCTATCAAAATAACTTTTGTCCCGCATCTTATTCCAATGGATCGTGGGATCTTAACCACCATCTATGCCCATTTGGAAAGAGAGATGAAGACTGATGAGATTTTAGAAGTGTTTCATGAATCATACCGGCAAGAACCCTTTGTGAGAATTTATCCGAAAGGTAGATTTCCAAATACAAAGGATGTAAGAGGCTCAAATTTTTGTGATATTGGTCTAATGGTAAATGAAGTTGATGGAAGGGTTGTAATTATAACCGCCATTGATAATCTTATAAAGGGTGCATCTGGAGAAGCAGTGCAAAACATGAATATTATGCTTGGCTATAGTGAAACGATGGGCCTTGAGCATATTGCTTTGACTCCTTAGATAAACTTTTTTTATTCAAACCTTTACTTTCCTTGAAGGATTCTTATTTTACATCGTAAAAAGTTTTTGTTAAATTATCTTTTATGAGCAAGACTAATTTAACCCCAATGATCAAACAGTATCTTCAGATTAAGAGTCAGTATCCAGACGCCATCGTCTTTTTTCGAATGGGTGATTTTTATGAGATGTTTTTTGAGGATGCACATATTGCTTCCAAGGAACTTGATATTGCCCTCACTTCACGGGATAAAGGCCAGAAGGATAGTGTTCCACTTTGTGGTGTGCCTTATTTTACAGCAGAAAATTACATTTCAAGGTTACTTCAAAAGGGCTATAAAGTAGCCCTTTGTGATCAAGTCGAGGATCCAAGATTTGCAAAGGGAATTGTTAAAAGAGAGGTGGTTAGGGTCTTTACTCCAGGCCTGCTTACTGATTCAGCCCAATTAGGGAAAGGTGAGATTAACTATCTTATGGGTTTTTATTCAGAGGGAGAGGTTTTTGGTTTGGCCTTTTTGGATATTTCTACAGGGGAACTGAAGGCTTGTGAAATTTCGGGCTTTGATGCTTTTATAGGAGAGGTTACCCGGAATGAACCCAAAGAGATATTATCTTTAAAGATTTTTCAGTCAAATCCTTTTTTTGAGAAGTTTAAAAAGATTTTTGAGAATAATTTAATAACTTATTTGGAGCAAATCAACTTTGAAAATCCTCCTGAGAAACTTGAAAACCAATGGGATAATTTAATGAAGAATCTTCCTTTGGCCACAAAGGCCATAAAGATGGTCCTCCATTATGCTGAAGAGAATCAGAAAAGACCTATAACTCATATACGCCCAATTAATATCTATCGTGTTCAAGATTTTATGGTCATTGATGATATGACAAAAAGAAATTTAGAACTTACACAGTCATTATTTGAGCAAGGGAAAAAGGGAACCCTTCTTTGGGTTTTGGATGATACAATGACAATGATGGGAAGTAGAATACTTAGGCATTGGTTAAACTATCCTCTTATGGATAAGGGAGAGATTGAGAGACGTCTTGATGGGATTTCAGAACTTAAGGAAAGGAAGATTGAAAGAAAAAGACTAAGGGAGTCATTGAAAGGGATTCAAGATATCGAACGACTAACATCAAGAATATTTCTTGGTCATGCAACTCCACGGGACCTTGCAGGATTAAAAAATTCACTTTCACGGTTGCCCGAGCTTAAGGAAAGTCTTAAATCCTTTAGCTCAAAAATTTTAGAGAATCTTTTTTCAGAGATAGAAGATTTTGATGAACTTTTAAAACTTCTTGAATCCTCTATTGTTGAGAATCCACCATTAACTGTTAGAGAAGGCGGGATTATTAAGGAGAATTATAATAAGGAACTTGATCAATTAAGAGCTTTAAGTCGTGAAGGTAAGGGATGGGTTTTAAGATTTGAGGCAGAAGAAAGAAAAAGAACAGGTATTTCGTCTCTTAAAGTTCGATATAATCAAGTGTTTGGATATTACATCGAAGTGACAAAGAGTAATCTTCATTTAGTTCCTGATAACTATATAAGAAAACAAACCCTTGTTAACGCTGAAAGATTTATTACGCCAGAGCTCAAAGAATTCGAAACAAAGATTCTTGGAGCTGAAGAAGCTATCTGTCAATTAGAATATAGAATCTTTGAAGAGGTTAGAAAAAGGGTATCTGCAGAAACACCAAAACTCCAGAAGACAGCCTCGGCGATTGGAGTGGTAGATGTACTTAGTACATTGGCAGAGGTTTCAGACCGATACAACTATAATAGACCTATAATTGATGAAGGAGATGAGATTCTAATTAAGGATGGTAGGCATCCTGTTTTAGAGAGGATGGATCTTTTGGAGAGGTTTGTTCCTAATGATACCTATTTGAATACAAGGGAGCAACAGATCATAATAATCACAGGACCAAACATGGCAGGTAAATCAACCTATTTAAGACAAGTAGCCCTAATTGTTATCATGGCCCAGATGGGTTGTTTTGTTCCAGCTACTCATGCAAAGATTGGAATTGTTGATCGAATATTTACTCGTATTGGTGCACTTGATAATATTATGAGAGGTCAAAGCACATTTATGGTAGAGATGATGGAGACCGCTCGTATTCTTAATCAAGCGACCTCAAAAAGTCTGGTTATTTTGGATGAGATTGGAAGAGGGACAAGCACTTTTGATGGGCTTAGCATTGCTTGGGCTGTGGCAGAATATCTTCATGATCATCCTTCCATTAAACCAAAGACCCTTTTTGCCACTCATTATCATGAATTGACAGAACTTGCCCTCACAAAAGAGAGGGTAAAGAATTATAATGTAGCTGTTAAGGAATGGGCAGGAGATATCATCTTTCTTAGAAAGATTATCGAAGGAGGGACAAACCGTAGCTATGGCATTCAGGTGGCGCGATTAGCAGGTCTTCCAGAGAAGGTAATTGATCGAGCAAAGGAAATACTTTCAAATTTAGAAAGTGGAGAGTTGGATGCTATGGGATTGCCTAAAATTGCAAGGCAAAAAGCCTTATCTCAAAGATCAAAAGTTCCAGTTCAATTGCCTCTCTTTTATGAACCCGATTCCTTAAGATCCGAATTAAGAAAGGTTGAAATTGAGAAGATTACTCCTCTTGAGGCCCTCAATATTCTCAATCAATTAAAGAGGAAGGCAGAGGAAGGTTAAGTAAAAAGGTATTTTAATGATTGATTTCCCAAAAGCAAGACTTAAGATGGTTGAAGAACAAATCATATCAAGAGGCATCAAAGACCCTAAGGTTATTTCTGCAATGGCAAAGGTTCCACGTCATCTTTTTGTGGAAGAAGCACTCCAGACTCAGGCTTACAGTGATTATCCTCTACCAATTGGAGAAAGGCAAACCATCTCTCAACCATATATGGTAGCATTGATGACAGAGGCACTTCTTTTAACAGGGAAAGAAAAGGTTTTGGAGATAGGAACAGGTTCAGGATATCAAACAGCGATATTGGCGGAACTATGTGATAAGGTTTTTTCCATCGAGAGGATTCGTTCTTTGGCAATAAAGGCAAGAAAGATATTATATGAGTTAGGATATTATAATGTAGAGATAAAGATTTCTGATGGAACAACCGGTTGGCCTGAAGAGAGTCCTTTTGATGCTATAATCGTTACGGCAGGAGCACCGAATATTCCAGAACCTCTTTATGAGCAATTAAATGTAGGTGGAAGATTGGTTATTCCAATTGGGGATGCCTTCAGTCAAGATCTATTTCGCATTATAAAAAGAGAAGATGGGATGAAGAAGGAAAACCTCGGTGGTTGTCGATTTGTTAAGTTAGTAGGAAGATATGGTTGGAAGGATGAAAATGGAGAGGCTTAAAGTAAAATGGAAAATAAAAATTCGCAAAGTTTTTAATCAGATGTTATATTAATTTTTGTTTTAATATTATTTTGGAGGAAAAATAATGTGGAAAAAGGTTTTTGCAATTTTTTTAACAAGTCTCATAATCTTTACTATATTATATATAACTTCATCTTTGGCAGAAATCCCTGATAAGATAGATAGATTACCCCAAATAGATCTCCCAATTCCTAAAGTTCAAGAAGAAAGAGACTATTTAGGCTTGTCAAATCAAGGGACCTTTAGAATACCCCAGATTAAGGCCAGTTTAGTATTTATTGAAATTTTCAGTATGTATTGTCCTCATTGCCAAAAAGATGCACCAAGAATAAATGAACTATATCAATTAATAGAGAATGATCAAGACCTTAAAAAGAATATAAAGATGATTGGGATTGGAGTTGGAAATACTCCCTTTGAAGTTGAATATTACAAAAAGACTTTTCAAGTTCCTTTTCCACTCTTTCATGATAAGGATTATAAGATCCATCGTGCATTAGGTGAAGTAAGAACTCCTTTCTTTATTTTAGTAAGGATTTATGAGGATAAAAGTCACAGGGTTATATATAGACAACTTGGCCAATTCCCTGGAGCCAAAGCTTTCTTAGAGATGATGTTAAAATTATATACTATGGGAAAAGAGGAGAAACTATGAAGAAGATTTTTGATCAATTAAAATTGGGATTGGGTTTCATAATTATTATTTTATATTTTACATCAAATGCCTTTTCAATCTCAGAGATTTTTAAGGATAATATTTATCCACTAAAAATGGAAAAGCCAAGAGATAGTGTTCTAAAGGTAAAGGTGGGTAATTTAGCCCCAGATTTTATTCTTCCATCCATTTCAGGTGAGAAGATTTCACTAAAACAGTTTCGAGGTAAAAAAAATGTGGTACTTTCTTTTGTGCCTGCAGCATGGACTCCTGTTTGTTCAGACCAATGGCCAGGCTACAATATAGCAAAAGAGATTTTTGAGAAACATGATGCTATTCTTCTCGGGATTACTGTGGATAATATACCAACTCTTTTTGCATGGACAAATCAGATGGGTAAGCTATGGTTTCCTGTACTTTCAGATTTTTGGCCCCACGGTGCAGTGGCTAAGAAGTATGGTGTTTTAAGATCAAATGGAGTTTCAGAAAGGGCATTATTTATTATCGATAAAAAAGGAATCATAAGATATATTGATGTTCATGATATCAATAAAAGGCCACCACTTGAAGATTTAGTAACAGAGTTGGGAAAACTAAGTCAATAAGAATAATGCTTATCTTAGCCATTGAAACCTCATGTGATGATACAAGTGCTTCTGTTCTTTTGGATGGTAGAAATATCCTTTCCAATGTTGTTTCATCTCAAATCTCTATACATCAAAAATATGGTGGAGTTGTTCCTGAACTTGCCTCGAGAAAACATATTGAGTCTATCGTTCCTGTAGTAAAAGAGGCATTAAAGATTGCTCAGGTAACTTTAAAAGATATTGGAGGGATTGCTGTTACACAAGGACCAGGACTAATTGGTTCACTCTTAGTGGGAGTCTCTTTTGCTAAGTCATTAGCATTTTCAGCACAAATTCCATTGATTGGAGTTAATCATATTGAAGCCCATCTTTCTGCAATATTTCTTGAACATGAAGCTCCAAGATTCCCTTATTTAGGAATGGTTGTTTCTGGTGGGCATACTGCTATTTTTCGTGTAAATGGTTTTGGTAGCTATATCCTTTTAGGACAGACAAGGGATGATGCAGCAGGTGAGGCCTTTGATAAGGTGGCAAAATTCCTGGGATTGGGTTATCCAGGAGGGCCAGTTATTGAAGAATGGTCCAAAAAGGGGAATCCAAATGCTATAAGATTTCCTAAACCCTATCTTGGAAAAGATTCGTTGGATTTTAGTTTTAGTGGAATAAAGACAGCGGTTGTCAATTATATAAAAACCAATTATGGTGTGAAAGAAAATTTTCCAGAATCTTTAATTAAGGATGTTGCTTCAAGTTTTCAAGAGGTAGTGGTTGAAATATTGGTTCAAAAAATATTGAAGGCTGCTAAGGCTCAAGGATTAAAGAGAATTGTCCTCTCAGGTGGGGTGGCTGCTAATCAATACCTTCGCCAGAAGATTAAACAGGAAGCTAAAGAGGAGAAGTTAAAGATATACATTCCATCACCTGGCTTATGTACAGATAATGCAGCAATGGTGGGTGTTGTGGGATATGAGTATTTAAAGCGTGGCTTAAAATCTTCTACTACACTGAATGCATACTCAAATATTAACATTTAATAAAAAACCTCTTGGGCATTAAGTTTTCTTAGAGTATAATTCCCATTATGGTTTCAATCTTAAGAGAATTGAGGCAATTTAGTGTTAAGCCTAAAAAAAGTTTAGGTCAACACTTTCTTATTGATAGAAATATTTTGAAAAAAGTAGTTCAAACTGCAAAAATTAATGAAGATGATGTGGTTTTGGAAGTAGGCCCAGGACTGGGTGAAATGACAATGGAGTTATGTAAGAAAGCAAAAAAGGTAATTGCCATTGAAATTGATTTGAATCTTATTAAAATTCTGAAAGAAAAATTATTAAAATATCCGAATATAGAGCTTATAGAAGGAAATATTCTTGAGATTGATTTTTTAAAAATTTATAAAAGTGAAGGCAAACCTCTAAAAGTAGTGGCAAATTTACCTTATAATATATCTACTCCTCTAATATTCCATTTTATTGAAGAAAGAAAATATTTCTCTGATCTTACAATCATGGTTCAGAGGGAAGTTGCTGAAAGAATAGTTTCACCTCCGGGGTCGAAAGCCTACGGAACTTTATCCATCTTTGTTCAACTTGTAGCTATACCTTCTATCAAATTTTTTATAAAGAGGTCTTCGTTTTTCCCTCCTCCAAAGGTAGATTCAGCTCTTGTTCAAATAGTGTGGAGAAGAGAGCTTTGGTTTGGAAAAGAATTTGAAAAATGGTTTAAAGAGGTGGTAAGAGGAGCTTTCAATTATCGCAGAAAGACCCTACTCAATGCTCTAAAGAATTCTGAATTACCCCTTCCCACAGACTTAGATGAAAAAATTAGGCGAGCAGGGTTAGATCCTAAAAGAAGGCCTGAAACTTTATCCATAAAGGAATTTATAAGATTAGCAGAAGCTCTAAGGTTTGAATAAGTCTTTAATATTTAAGATAATTTTGAATTATTTGAAAAAACTAAAAACAATGATTATCTTTTTATCAAAAGTTCTAATCCCTCCTATTCCTTTGGCTTTATGGGAAGGGAGGGATTATTAATATTCAATGATACAGTTAAGGATTCTGGATCATTGGAATTTAGAAATTAAAAACGGAGGTCTATAAGGATGTTACAACTTGATAAATTTACGCTTAAAGCACAAGAGGCACTTCAGAGTGCAAAAACAATAACTGAGATGAAGAATCATCAGCAGATGGATGTTGAACATATGCTTTTAGCTCTTCTTTTACAAAAAGAAGGGATTGTTGTTCCAATTCTTCAGAAGTTGGGAGTGAAACCAGAGTTAATCATCTCACAGGTAGAAGAAGAATTAAATAAGGTTCCTAAGGTGATGGGTTCAGGAGCAGGACAAATTTACATATCTCCTCGATTAAATGAGATTTTTAATATAGCCTGGAAAGAAGCAGAAAGGATGATGGATGAATATCTATCTACAGAGCATATTTTGATTGCAATAGCCGATGAAAAGGGAGGGCCTTCTTCTCAAATTCTTCATCGATATGGAGTATCAAAGGATGCTATCTTGAGGGTACTGCAGGATATTCGTGGTCCTCATCGAATAACAGATCAAACTCCAGAAGAAAAGTATCAAGCTTTAAAAAAATATAGCAGAGATTTAACTGAGGAGGCAAGAAAAGGAAAGCTTGATCCTGTAATTGGTAGAGATGATGAAATTCGAAGGGTAATTCAGGTTCTGTCAAGGAGGACGAAAAATAATCCTGTTTTGATTGGTGAGCCTGGTGTTGGAAAGACAGCTATTGTTGAAGGCTTGGCCCAGAGGATTGTTAAGGGGGATGTACCTGAAACCTTGAAGAATAAGAAGCTTGTGGCCCTTGATTTAGGGGCTTTGATTGCAGGGACAAAATTTAGAGGAGAATTTGAAGAAAGACTAAAGGCAATCCTTAAAGAGATTACTGCGGCTTCAGGAAATATCATTCTTTTCATAGATGAACTCCACACATTGGTTGGAGCAGGGGCAGCAGAAGGTGCAATTGATGCATCCAATATGCTTAAACCTGCCTTGGCAAGGGGAGAGCTTAGATGTATTGGTGCCACTACCCTCAATGAATATAGAAAGTATGTGGAGAAGGATGCAGCCCTCGAACGAAGATTCCAACCCATATATGTTGCTGAACCATCTGTCGAAGATACAATAGCAATTCTCAGAGGATTAAAAGAGAGATATGAAGTTCACCATGGAGTAAAAATTAAAGATTCCGCCTTAATCGCAGCAGCTGTGCTTTCAAACCGATATATCTCAGATCGTTTTTTACCTGACAAGGCTGTCGATTTAATCGATGAGGCTGCCTCGAGGTTAAGGATAGAGATAGATAGCGTTCCGATGGAGATTGATGAAATCCAGAGGAAGGTGATGCAGTTAGAGATTGAAAGAGAGGCCTTAAAAAAAGAGAATGATCAAGCATCTCAAGAGAGGCTAAAAAAACTGGAAAAAGAGCTTTCTGAATTAAAAGCTGAGGTTAAAGAAAAGATAATCAAATGGGAAAACGAGAAGAAGGCCATTTCAAGGATTCGAGAGATTAAAGAAAAGATTGAAAAGACCAAACAGATGATGAAGGAGGCAGAAAGAGAAGCTGACTATTCGAGATTGGCTGAATTACAGTATGGGGAGATGATACACCTTGACAAAGAGCTAAGACAAGAAGAAGAAAGACTGGCTGAGATTCAGAAGGATGGTAAAATGCTGAAGGAAGAAGTGGATGAGGAGGATGTTGCTGAAGTTGTTTCCAAGTGGACAGGTATACCTGTGGCTAAGATGCTTGAAGGGGAAGTACAAAAGCTCATCCATATGGAAGAAAGATTGAAAAGGAGGGTTGTTGGACAGGATGATGCGATTTTGGCTGTTTCAAATGCAGTAAGGAGAGCACGGGCAGGATTGCAGGATCCTAATCGACCAATCGGATCTTTTATCTTCATGGGACCAACAGGCGTAGGGAAAACAGAATTAGCAAGAGCCTTGGCAGAGTTCCTTTTTGATGATGAACAGGCAATGGTAAGAATTGATATGTCTGAATTTATGGAGAAACATTCTGTTTCCCGTCTTATTGGAGCTCCTCCAGGATATGTTGGATATGAGGAGGGTGGATATTTAACAGAAGCCGTAAGGAGAAGGCCTTATTCAATTGTTTTACTTGATGAAATTGAAAAGGCCCATCAAGAGGTCTTTAATATCCTTTTACAAATACTGGACGATGGTAGGTTGACTGATGGGCATGGAAGGACAGTCGATTTCAAAAACACTGTGATTATAATGACTTCGAATATTGGAAGCCAGTGGATTGTGGATTTGGGAGAAAAAGATTATGAAGAGATGAAGCGACGAGTAATGGAAGCTGTGAGAGCCCATTTTAAGCCTGAGTTTCTAAATCGAATTGACGAATTTATAATCTTTCATGGACTTGGGATTGAACAAATCAAAGCCATTGTTGATATTCAAATTAAAAAACTTCAAGAGAGACTTAATGAGAAAAAGATCCAATTAAGTATAACAGAACAAGCAAAAGAATGGCTTGCTAAAGAAGGATTCGATCCAACCTATGGAGCAAGGCCTCTTAAAAGGGTGATTCAAAAAGAGATTTTGGATAAATTGGCACTAAAATTATTGGAAGGTGTTTTTAAAGAAGGAGATAATGTTACGGTAGATGTGGATCGTAAGAAAAACGAATTAATATTCAGGGCAACGTAATATAACTTAAGAATTTTCTTGACAAAATTAAAAAAACCTGTTATTGATACAAAAGATTTTTGAAAGGAGGAAAAATCAAAGGAAGGCACGTAGCTCAGGGGGAGAGCGCTACCTTGACGCGGTAGAAGTCTGGGGTTCAAATCCCCACGTGCCTACCATTTTAATTCTTCTAATCTGAAGTGAAACATAACCTATTGAAAGTCTTGAGATTCTAATTTATGCATAATAAAGAGGCATCATTCATTGAAAATATGAATGATGCCTCTTTCACTTCTTTTTAAGATACATAAAAATTATGGTTGAAAGAGAAGAAAAAGTAAGAATCACTTTGCCAGATGGCATAGTGAAGTTTATAGAAAAAGGTAAATCTTACCAAGATATTGCAGAAGAGCTTGGCAAAGATGCCATAGCTGTTCAAGTCAATGGAAGATTGATTGACCTTAGCCAAAAGATTGAAAAGGATTCAGAAATAGCATTTATATCTATTCATTCAAAGAAGGGATTGGAGATTCTTCGTCATTCAACCGCTCATGTTATGGCTCAGGCTGTTAAGGATCTTTTCCCTGAAGCTAAATTGGCATTTGGTCCTGCTACGGAATCAGGTTTTTATTATGATTTTGATTATAAACGTCCTTTTACACCAGATGACCTTAATATGATTGAAAATAGGATGAAAGAAATTATTGAGAAAAATGAACCTTTCAGAAGAAGTGAGGTTTCAAAAAAGGAGGCTCAGGATATATTTGAAAAGATGGGTGAAACCTATAAAGTAGAGCATCTTCAAGATCTTCCTGAGCAAGTTTCTTTATATGAACAAGGAAGTTTTTTAGACCTTTGTGAAGGACCACATATTCCTTGTACTGGAAAGATAAAGGCATTCAAACTGTTAAATGTCTCTGGAGCTTATTGGAAAGGAGATGCTAAAAACCAGGTTCTGCAGAGGATATATGGTACGGCTTTTCCAGATGTATCAGAATTGGAAGAATATCTTAATATGCTTGAGGAGGCAAGGAAACGAGACCATAGAAAATTGGGAAGAGAGTTAGATCTTTTTAGTATCAATGAGGAGGCTGGTTCAGGTCTTGTAATCTATCATCCCAAGGGAGCAATGCTGAGACTAATTCTTGAAGACTTTGAAAGGAAAGAACATCTTAAACGGGGATATCAGATTGTAATTGGTCCTCAGCTTCTCAAATTGAATCTTTGGAAACAATCAGGCCATTTGGAGAACTACCGTGATAAGATGTATTTCACTAAAGTGGATGATGAGGAATATGGGATAAAACCAATGAATTGTCTTGCCCATATGCTCATATATAAATCCCAAGTTCGGAGTTACAGAGACTTACCACTTAGATATTTCGAACTTGGAACGGTTCATCGTCATGAGAAATCAGGAGAGCTTCATGGACTTCTGAGGGTAAGAGGGTTTACGCAGGATGACGCACATATCCTTTGTCGTCCGGATCAGCTTAATGATGAGATATGTGGTATTATTGATTTTGTTAGTGATGTAATGAAGATTTTTAATTTTGATTTTGAGGTTGAGTTGAGCACTCGTCCTGAAAAATCTATTGGAACAGATGAGGATTGGCAGAGAGCAACTCAAGCCCTTATTCAAGCACTAAAGAATAAGAACCTCATTTTTGAAATTAATGAGGGAGAAGGTGCTTTTTATGGTCCAAAGATTGATATAAAATTGAAAGATGCCCTTAGCCGAAGGTGGCAATGCGCTACCATTCAGGTAGACTTTGCAATGCCTGAGCGTTTCGATCTTACCTATATTGGAAGTGATGGTGAGCGGCATAGGCCTGTGATGCTTCATCGTGTTATTCTTGGAGCGATGGAGAGATTCATTGGGGTATTGATTGAGCACTATGGAGGGGCTTTTCCTGTTTGGCTATCACCCATTCAAGCTATCTTACTAACAGTAACAGAAAGAAACCTTGATTATGGGGAAGTAGTATTTAAGGAATTAGTTTCAAGGGGAATCAGGGTTGAGAAAGATTTTAGGAATGAAAAATTAGGCTATAAGATTAGAGAGGCTCAGCTCAATAAGATACCCTATATGCTTGTAATTGGGGATCGTGAGCAAAAAGAAGGGACTGTTTCACCAAGAAAGAGAAGTGGTGAAACAATGAAAAGCATGGGCTTAGATGAATTTGTTAAATTGATCGAGTCAGAATATCCAAGAATTTAATTAAAAGAGGAGGTGGTGTTTATCATCAAGGATGTAAGGGTGAATCGCGAGATTCACGCTAAGGAGGTTAGGGTGATTGATCCAGATGGTAAACAATTAGGAATATTACCATTAGTTGAGGCACTTAGAGCAGCTGCAAGTTTAGATCTTGATCTTGTTGAGGTTTCTCCAAAATCTGATCCTCCCGTCTGTAGGATAATGGATTATGGGAAATTCAAATATCAGCAGAGTAAAAAGGCTCATGAGGCAAAAAAGAGACAAGCGATTCAGCATATTAAAGAAGTAAAATTGAGACCTAAAACAGAGGAACATGACTTTCAATTTAAACTAAAACATATAGAGCGATTTTTAAAAGAGGGGAACAAGACTAAGGTGACCATTGTTTTTAAAGGCAGGGAGATGGCCCATCCAGAGATGGGGAAAAATATATTAATTAAGGTCATTGAAGGAACCAAAGAATGGGGCAAAGTGGAACAGGCTCCAAAGTTAGAGGGAAGGAATTTTACAATGGTTTTGGCTCCAATCACTGGAACAAAGGTTCAAACTAAGGAAAATAAGGAAGAAAAACAACAAAAAGAGGAAAACAATAAATAGAATTATAAAAAGGAGGTTTCTGTGCCAAAATTAAAAACCAATCGAGGAGCAGCAAAAAGATTCAAGAAGACTGCTACAGGAAAGATTAAAGCTAAAAGGGCTTTTGCACGGCATCTACTTACAGGTAAGTCTTCCAACAGAAAAAGGTCTTTAAGACAACCTAAATTCATAGAAAAGACAGATAAAAAAGGGGTAAAAAGGCTATTACCATATCTCTAATTTAATTAGGTTTGCTAAATAGTAAATATTATAGGAGGATAAATAAATCATGCCAAGGGTGAAAGGTGGACCAAAGACAAGAAGGAGAAGAAAGAAGATACTAAAAATGGCAGAAGGCTATGTGGGAGGGAGAAGAAGACTTTATAGAACTGCAATTGATGCAGTCCATAGGGCCCTTGCTTATGCCTACAGGGATAGAAGGGCAAGAAAGAGGGATTTTAGAAGACTTTGGATTGCAAGGATTAATGCAGCAGCTCGACTCAATGGTATCTCTTATAGCAGGCTCATGAATGCTTTAAAGAAAGCCCATATTGAACTTGATCGTAAGATATTGGCAGACTTAGCTGTAAGGGATCCAAATGCCTTTTCAAAAATTGCCGAAATGGCTAAGATGAGTGTCAATTAGATTAAAAGAAGATCGGGGAGATCATTTTTGTGAAAGAGGATCTAAAAAATTTAAGAGAATTCACAATATCCTCACTTAATAAAGCTCAAACGGAAAGAGAGGTTAATGAAATTCGAGTAAAGGTTTTAGGTAGAAAAGGGACTCTAACAGGTATCCTTAAAAGTATTCCATCATTAGCTCCTGAAGAGAGAAGGGAAGTAGGCAAAATAGCAAATGAGATCAAAAAGGAACTCGAAGAGAGAATCGAAGAGGCACTTGTTAGGATTAGAGATCAACAAAAGAGGGAGGCCCTTGAAAAAGAGAAAATAGATATCACCCTACCTGGAAGAAGAATTCCTATGGGAAGATCTCATCCCATAAGTCAGGTTTTAAATGAGATTATTGGGATATTTTCTCACTTAGGCTTTGAAGTGGTTGAAGGACCAGAAGTGGAGCTTGATTATTATAACTTTGAAGCCCTTAATATACCAAAAGGTCATCCTGCAAGGGAGATGCAGGCAACTTTTTTCATTTCTGATGATGTGGTTTTAAGAACTCACACATCACCAATGGAAGTAAGGACAATGGAAAAACAACCTCCGCCAGTGAGAATCATCTCCCCAGGTCCGGTCTATAGGAGGGATTCAGATCCAACCCATTCTCCAATGTTTCATCAGGTTGAAGGACTTTTAGTTGATAGGGGGATTACCTTTTCAGATCTTAAAGGAGTTCTAACATACTTTGTTCATCAGATGTTTGGAGAAAAAACAAGGTTAAGATTTCGTCCAAGTTTCTTCCCATTTACAGAACCAAGTGCAGAAGTAGATATTGAATGTGTTATGTGCAAAGGTAAGGGTTGTGCTGTATGTTCAAATTCTGGTTGGTTAGAGATTTTAGGCTCTGGGATGACTGATCCAGCTGTCTTTGGGTTTGTCGATTATGATCCTGAAGAACTAACAGGTTTTGCTTTTGGGATGGGCGTTGAAAGAATTGCAATGCTAAAGTTTGGAATTAATGATATCAGACTTTTCTTTACAAATGATATAAGATTTCTTAGACAATTCTGAAAGAGGAAAAGATGAAGGTTAGTCTGAATTGGCTTAAAGATTATGTTGATATTCAAATGGGAGTTAATGAATTAAAAGAGATTTTAACGATGGGAGGACTTGAAGTAGAGCAGGTTATCCCAATAATTGGAGGATTTGATAAGATAGTTGTAGCGGAAATTAAATCCATCAGAAAACATCCCAATGCTGATAAACTTAGTTTAGTTGATGTAGTGACAGATGCTCAGAACTTTTCTGTAGTATGTGGTGCCACAAATATTGCAGTTGGACAAAAAGTTCCGTTAGCCATTGAGGGTGCTCGACTTCCAAATGGGATGGAGATAAAGAAGTCTAAGATTAGAGGAATTGTATCTGAAGGTATGCTTTGTTCGGAGTCGGAACTTGGTCTTGGTGAGGATTCAAGTGGGATTATGATTCTTTCAAAGGATTTAAAATTAGGGGCAAATCTCGGTGAGGCATTAGGATTAACAGACACTGTGCTCGAACTGAGCATTACCCCAAATAGGCCTGATTGTCTTTCAATTATTGGAATTGCAAGAGAAGTGGCAGCCCTTACCAATCAAAAGGTTAGGTATCCTTTTATTCCAGATTATCCCAAGGAAGGTGAGATTCATAAAAAAACATCTGTAACTATTATAGATCCAGATCTTTGTCCACGTTATGTAGCAAAGATGATTGAGGGAATCAAGGTCGGTCCTTCTCCATATTGGATGAAAAGTCGTTTGGAGAAAGTAGGGATTCGCTCAATAAATAATGTTGTTGATGTTACAAACTATGTGATGATGGAGTATGGTCAGCCACTTCACGCCTTTGACTTTGATTTATTAGAGGAAGGAAGAATTGTAGTAAGAAGGGCTAACGAAGGCGAGGAGTTTGTAACACTCGACGGGGTAAAAAGGAGATTGGATTCAGAGATGTTAATGATTTGTGATGGTGTTAAGCCAGTTGCAATTGCAGGTGTCATGGGTGGACTTAACTCAGAAATCAGAGAAGATACAAAGAATGTTTTGCTTGAGAGTGCTTATTTTAATCCTGCCAATAATCGAGAAACCTCAAAAAAACTTGGTCTCGAAACAGAGGCTGCATTTCGGTTTGGAAGAGGAATTGATTATGGAGCTTGTCTAAATGTTGCCAATAGAGCAGCTATGTTGATTAAGGAGCTTGCAGGAGGTAGAGTGGTTGAAGGAGGAATTGATGCCTATGTAAAACCTATCCAACCAAAGCCAATCAATCTAAGAATTCAAAGGGTTAATCATGTGTTGGGGCTCGAGATTCCAAAAAGAATGGTGAGAAAATATTTAGAAAATCTGGAACTAACCATTGAAGAAAGAGAAGATTTCTTAGTAGTTACACCTCCTACATTTAGACAAGATCTTGAAAGGGAGATCGATTTAATAGAAGAGGTTGCAAGGCTTCATGGTTATGATAAAATTCCTGTAACACTTCCAAAAAGTCCTCCATCTTCTCGAACAATTAATAGAAACCTTCTGCTTGAGCAAAAGGCCATAGAGGTTTTGATTCATCACGGATATCATGAGGTGATTACATACAGTTTTATTTCACCTTCCTTTGGAGACAGGATTCAACTTCCTCAGGATGATATCCGAAGAAGGTCAATTAAAATCCTCAATCCTCTTTCAGAGGAATACTCAGTTATGAGGACAACTCTTATTCCAGGCCTTTTAGAGACTGCACGCTATAACATAGCGAGGAAGAATTCTAATTTAAAAATCTTCGAGTTAAGAAAGGTTTTTATACCTAAAGAGGGAGAAAAACTTCCAAAAGAGATAAAGTATCTTTCTGGATTGGCTATGGGATTTGATGGATATCTAAGTTGGACATCACCTCTAAGAGAAATTGATTTTTTTGATATTAAGGGATGTCTTGAAGACCTATTAGAGGCTTTAAGGATTGATGGAGTAAGATTTTTGAGGGTTGAAAATGTGCCCTATCTACATCCTAAAAAATCATCAGCGATGGTTTTGAACGGAGAAAATTTAGGGGTTTTGGGCGAGCTTCATCCTGATGTGCTTAGCCGTTATGAAATAGATAGAAAGGTCTACCTTTTCGAAGTAAATTTTGATAAACTAATAGAGAATTCGAAAGAAGAGATAAGATTTAGCCCTCTACCGAAATTTCCAGCAGTTTATAGAGATTTATCATTAGTGGTAGATAAGGAATTAGAGGTAGGGAAAATATTTGAGGCTATAAATGCATTTTGTGATCCATTTATCAATGAGGTTAATCTATTTGATGTTTACGAAGGATCGCCTCTTCCCGAGGGGAAAAAGGGTGTTTCCTTCAGAATAAAATACCAATCAAAGGAACGAACGCTAACTGATGATGAAGTAAATCAGGATCATGAGAGGCTCATTTCAAAGTTGAGAGAAGTGTTGAAAGTAGATTTAAGGCAATAGGTCATCAGAGAAAGGAGGGGCCATTAGATGACAAAGATTGATCTTGTTGAAGCTATTTATGAAAAGGTAGGTTTTTCAAAAAAAGAGGTAGCCAATATTGTTGAAACCATCTTTGATATTATCAAGGAGCATCTTCAGAAGGAGGATAAGATCAAGATTTCAGGGTTTGGAAATTTTGTTGTGAGGAAAAAAAGGGCGAGAAGGGGACGAAATCCACAGACAGGAGATGATATCGAGATTAGCCCAAGAAGGATTTTGACCTTTAAGCCGAGTCAGGTTTTAAAGGCTGCACTCAATCGTCCTGAATCTCAAGAGTAATTTTTGATTTTAAATAGGCCGGCCCAAAAAGATTTCTTCCTGACTAAAACCAGGAAGGGGAAAAAGTAGGAGGAAAGGACTTGTCGAAGATTTTAATGGGACAAGAGGGTGAACATCCTAATTCCTACAACCGGCTATACTATCGGATTGGAGAAGTAAGTCGACTCACAGGTTTAAAACCACATGTTCTTCGTTATTGGGAATCAGAGTTTAAAGTAATTAAACCCTATAAAGCTGGATCTTTTCAACGACTCTATCGTAAGAAGGATGTTGAAACGATTCTTAAGATTAAAAAATTGCTTTATGAAGATGGATACACCATAGCAGGGGCAAAGAAAAAGATCAGAGATCTTGAGAAGATAGATACCCAACAAATAAAATCCCAGCCTATTGAGAATCGGCAAGAGTCAAAAGAGCGGGAATTATTGATCGAGATTAGGGAGGAGCTTAAAGATATAAGAAAATTATTGGAATGATGAATTTGTAATGTTAAATATTGGGATAGGGGAAAGTAATGAACTGGATTGTAAGTTGTTCGGTTTGTAATAGCTCTTATGTTTATACTTCTGGCCAGGGCCTTCCAGATATCTGTTCGTCTTGCATGGATAAGGGTAAACAAGAAGTTAAAAAATTCTTAGAGAAAGAACATAAGAGAAAAGAGATAATTGCTATTACATCTTCTCGGTTTGAAGAAAGAAAAATAGTTAAGACATTAGGAATGGTCTCTCATGAACATGTTTTTGGAATGGGATTGGTTCAGGATTTAGACCTTCAAAAATTTAATGGAGGTATTTCCCTCTCCTGGGAAGAAAAGATAAGGACTGGAAAAGAACTTGCTCTTAGATATATAAAAGATGAGGCCATAGAAATGGGAGGCAATGCTGTTGTGGCTGTAGATATTATTTTTAATGTTTTAGGGATACATGGGGATGTGGTGATTGTGCTTGTTGGAGCTAAAGGTAATGCTGTAGTTGTTGAATAAAACATAATTAAGAGGGTTAAACCCTCAATGTGGACTTTTTACTAAAAATTGAATATATTTATAATATAAATACGGGGCGTGGCGCAGCCTGGTAGCGCACTGGCATGGGGTGCCAGGAGTCGGAGGTTCAAATCCTCTCGCCCCGACCATCCTTTTTAAGAAAAATGACAGAAAGAAAGAGAATTCTTGTTACAAATGATGATGGAGTTCATTCTGAGGGGATAATAATTTTGGCTAAGGCCCTTCAGGAAGTAGGAGAAGTATATATTGTAGCACCTGACAGAGAAAGAAGTGCTATTGCTCATTCTCTTACATTACACCGCCCTCTAAGGGTAGAGAGAATTAGAAAGAATGTTTATTCAGTGGATGGAACACCTGCAGATTGTGTGCATCTTGGAGTACATGCTATTTTGCCTAAAAGACCAAATTTAATTGTTTCGGGTATCAACAAAGGGGGGAACCTTGGAGATGATATTACCTATTCTGGTACAGTATCTGCTGCCTTTGAAGGAACACTTCTTGGAGTTCCATCCTTTGCCATCTCCATAGTCTCAAGAAGCAATTTCAGATTTCAAACCGCAGCAAAATTTGCTGTAAAAATGGCAAGATTTATTCTCAAACACGGTCTCCCTAAGGATACTTTATTGAATATTAATGTTCCAAATCTTAGTGAGAAAGAGATTAAATCCTATAAGATTACAAAGCAAGGAAGGTGGATACATAATGGAAATGCTGTTATAGAAAAGATTGATCCGAGGGGAAAGAAGTATTACTGGATTGGAAGTGGAGAACTTATATTTAATCAAGATAAGGATACAGATTTTGAGGCAGTATCGAATGCATATATATCAATTACCCCCCTACATCTTGACCTAACAAATTATGCCTCTATCAAACAATTAAAAAGATGGAGGATTTAAGTCTTTTAAGCCAATTATTAACTCTTTTATAATATTAATCTGGGACCTTTTTATTTAAAAATCAAAAAAGGAGATCGATATGAAGACAACATTAACTGTAATTAAGGCTGATATTGGAAGCATAGGAGGACATATCCGTCCGAGTGAAAGATTATTGAAGGCAATAAAGAATTACATAGAAGATAGAGGAAAGAATATAATCTCTGATTTCTACGTCAGTCATACTGGAGACGATATTGCAATTCTATTTTCACACTTCCTTGGAAAGGCTAATGAAAAGGTTCATGGTTTGGCCTGGGATGCATTTGTAGAAGGGACAAAAGTAGCCAAAGAGCAGGGGCTTTATGGAGCAGGACAGGACCTCTTAAAAGACTCTTTTTCAGGGAATGTGAGAGGTATGGGACCTGCAGTTGCTGAGATGGAATTTGAGGAGAGACCAAACGAGCCGTTCCTTTTCTTTGCTGCAGATAAAACTGATCCTGGTGCATATAATCTTCCTCTTTATTTGGCCTTTGCAGATCCAATGTATAATGCAGGTTTGATTCTTAGTCCTTCTATGAATAAAGGATTCAAATTTGTCATTATGGATGTAAATTATACTGAGGGCGATAGGATTATTGAACTTAATGCTCCCGAAGATCTTTATGATATTGCAGCTCTTCTAAGAGACAACCAGCGGTTTGTCATAGAGGCGATTTATTCAAGAAACAATGGAGAGATTGCTGTTTCTGTTAGTACTACAAGGCTTCATAATATTGCTGGTAAGTATACTGGGAAGGATGATCCAGTTATGCTTGTGAGGGTTCAGGGAGCATTTCCTGCAACAGGTGAGGTTTTAGCACCTTTTAATATTGGTCATTATGTAGCAGGTTTTATGAGAGGAAGTCACACTGGGCCATTAATGCCTGTAAGAATCAATTCAGGGATTTCTTATTTTGATGGCCCACCTATTGTTGCATGTCATGCCTTTTGTGTCCATCAAGGCAAATTAACCGAGCCAGCAGATGCATTTGATCATCCATACTGGGATTGGGTGAGAAGTAATGTTTCTCAAAAGGCAACTGAGATGCGAAGACAAGGCTTCTCAGGAGCAGCTATGCTACCTTATAATGAGCTTGAATATGGTGGAATTGTTGAGAAGATGAAGATCTTAGAAACGAAATTTAAAATACGGAGTTGATTAATATCTTAAAATGGAAAGGCGAGTTTATATAGAGACCTACGGATGTCAGATGAATGAAAATGATTCTGAGAGGATCTTAAGGCTTCTTGAGAGAAAGAATTACCAGGAAACAAAGGAGCCTAAAGAGGCAGACCTTATCCTTATAAATACTTGCAGTGTAAGAGAAAAACCCGAACATAAGGTATATAGTGCACTTGGAAGGTTTAAAAGTTTAAAGGAAAAGAAGGGTGTAATTGTTGGGGTAATGGGTTGTGTTGCTCAGCAGGAGGGGGAGAAGCTTCTTGAGAAAGTCCCATACCTTGATATGGTTGTTGGAACACAAGCTATTCCACTAATTCCAAAATTGCTCGATAGAATAGAGACATCTGGAGAGAGAGTTTGTGAAGTAGGATTTGATCCAGACGGTAAATATCTTGAGGCACAACTTCCTCAAAGACCCTTAAATCAAGTAAAATCCTATGTAACTATAATGCAAGGGTGCAATCATTTCTGTTCATTCTGTATAGTTCCATATTTGAGGGGAAGGGAGAGGAGTCGTCCAAGTAAAGAGATTATTGAAGAAGTTAAACATCTTGTTCAAATGGGTGTCAAAGAGGTCTGCCTTTTGGGACAAAATGTGAATTCCTATGGGAAAGGGATTGAAGGAGAACTAAAATTTTATGAGCTATTAAAAGAGATTAATAAGATTGAAGGACTTGAGAGAATTCGTTTTACAACTTCTCATCCTGTTGATTTGTCTAACGATTTGATTAGGTGCTTCTCAGAGCTTGAAAAACTTTGCGAACATATTCATCTTCCTTTTCAATCAGGCTCAAACAAAATTTTAAAAGCTATGAATCGAGGTTATACTCGTGAGTCCTATATTGAGAAGGTTGAAGAATTAAAGAAGGTTTGTCCCTCGATTGCTATCACCTCAGATGTGATTGTTGGATTTCCAGGAGAGGAAGAAGATGATTTTAAAGAGACAATTGATCTTATAGAAAGGGTTCAGTTTGATGATCTTTACTCTTTTAAATTTTCTCCAAGGAAAGGAACACGTGCAGCCCAGTTTCAAAATCAGGTGGATGAAACTATAAAAGAGAAGAGACTCTCCATTCTTCAAAAGATTCAAAAGGAGATTACATATAAGAAGAATAAATCCTATGAAGGGAAAATCACCGAGGTTCTTGTGGAGGGTCAGAGTAAAAAGAGTGAGAAAGATCTAACTGGAAGAACAAGATCGAATAAGATTGTAAATTTTGAAGGAGATAAAAATTTAAAAGGAAGTTTGGTTTCAGTTCGAATTACACAGGCTTATCAACATTCCCTCCGCGCCGAATTAATTCAAAATATATAAGATTCTTTTAAATCAACCCAACAAACTCAATAAACTTCAATATTAAGAATAATTAAGGAAGATTATTTTCTTTTTTAATCCCTCCCTGCCTCCCCTTAAAAAGGGAAGGAGTATTATTTCCACTTTATTTCTAATTTTCCCCTCCTTTTTAAGGAGGGGTTAGGGGAGATTATAAACTTTATTTTATTCTCTTTTCCAATTCAACTCAATAACTCAATTAAACCAATTAACTTAATATGTTTTCCCAAACTCTTCAGCGAATAAAGCCAAATCATCTTTATCTACATCCCCATCACTATCTAAATCTCCATAACATGGATTCGAAGGATTGCAATCTGTCCTCCCAAATTCAGAGGCAAAAACAGCAAGATCCAATCCATCCACATCCCCATCTCTGTCAAAATCCTCTTTTAGTGTTATTCCAATATATACATCATCAAAAAAGGCTTCAATCATACCTTCCTTTCCTCCAGGATTTCTTATTATAGTGGTTAATTCCCTTCGAGGATTATTTGGAGGATTTACTGATGTAACCGGGCTATAATAATCAACTTCATCATTGATTTTAAAAGTAAACTTACTTCCATCCCATTGTATAAATAGATCATAAGTATCTCCAAGATTTATTGGGGTAGAGAATAAACCCGAAGCAACGGTTTCTGTATTCTGTCCTATGTAATCAGTAAACTTTGATAATCTCCAGCCTGCTGTTGGATTGCTTCCTGATCCACCAATACCAACACTTGCCAACACATCTCCCATATACCCTCCACCTGGAGTCCCGTCATTATAATAGATTCCTCCAATATATGCCGATACGCTTTCAATATCATGTTCGTTTTGGCGATCAAGAAGAGTTGCTTTTGCACTTATAGTATCAATCAAGGATGGATCAATAAACTCAAGCCGATTTGAAATTATATAACTTGAAGCTGAACTACTTCTTACGCCCGATCTTAATTTTCCATCCACAATCTCTCTTACAAATTCATAATTTACCCATTTGCTCGAATCAATTACTTCAGACGAAAAATCATCGTATAAAGAGTTGCTTACATAAACATCATCAAATGTTGAAGAAAGTGAGGCAGTATCTGTTGGGTTATATGCCCTTGAAACAGTACGGAGTCCCTTCCATGGTATATTTGGAGGTCCAGCTCTCGGGGGCAACTCTGACGGCATAACCGTTATAGTTTCAGATTCTACCTTGAAAGTGAATTGATTTATAGAAGGATTGTAATCAATGTAAAGAATATAAGGGGTTCCTACGGTAACTGGTGTTGAAAATGTTCCCCATTTCAAATCCTGCATAGTAGTCCCATCAGGTGTTATATATTTTGCTATATAGTATCGGGCAGATAAGCCATCGCTTGCCCTACGAATGCTCACTTCAGCCCAGATATCACCTACATATCCTCCACCTGATGTTCCATCATTATAAAATCGACCACCTAAGTAGGTATATGTTCTCCCAGTTCCAGAAATATTAGATTCAATAATTGTAACCTGAGCTTGAATTGAATTGATAGAATCAGGGTCAACAAAACCTATATTGTTTCTCACATTATATGGAAATGTTTTCATGACAGTAGTATTTGGAGTAATGGTCTGTAAATAGAGCTTATAATCTCCCCCATTAAATTCCCTTATCTCTCTTACAAACTCACCATATCTCCATTTATTGAGATCTATCTTTTCTCCCGAAAAGTCGTCATAAAGTAGACCCTGTTTCGGAGCCCCACTTACCTCCATAAGAGAAGCGCTCTCATTCCCGCTTGTATCATAAGAAGTAACTGTTATGTAATAGGTGATTCCTGGTATAAGCCCGCTTAGATTATATGCCGTTACATTTCCTACATCGATTGAATTTTCATAGCTTCCCGAAGATTTACCATAATAGACTTTGTATCCTGCCAGATCAGAATCTGAATTTGGATCCCAGGATATCCTGATCGACCCAAAACCAGAACCTGAATATTTAATATTTTGTGGTGGTGATGGAGGTATATTATCTTTTATGGTATGAGTTAATCTATTCCCCGCAGAATCGTAAGTAAACTCCTCCGTTGTCCCATCTCCGTAGACAACCTTTGTAAGCCGATTGAGGTTATCGTAGGTATATGTAATTGTGGCGGAATCAGAGAGATGAGGATAAGCTATTATGAAAAAAGTAAAAACCATTAAACCCCAAAAGTATTTAAATTTTGACTTCATCTTTGTATATCTCCTTTTTTCCGTTTCCCCTCCTTTTTAAGGAGGGGTTAGGGGAGATTATTCCCCTTTTTTAATCCCTCCCCACCTCCCTTTAGAAAAGGGAGGAAATTGAAAAGGAACCTTTTAGAAGGAGAGTGATAGCTAATTTTCCCCCTTTTCTTATTTCCCCTCCTTTTTAAGGAGGGGCAGGGGAGATTATCTCTCTTTTACCCCTCTTTTCTAAAGAGGGATTAGGGGAGATTATCATCCTCCTACAAACTCTCATATATTCTTTGAACACACCCGTCAAGATTCTCAAAGACATCTCGGTCTGAAATTCTCAAAACCCTGAGACCCAAACTTTGTAAGTACTCATCTCTAATTTTATCTTCTTTGTAGCCTTCATCTGTATAATGCTCTCCGCCATCCAACTCAATAACAAGCTTAGATCTGGGACAATAAAAATCAACAATATAATTTCCAATAATTCTTTGCCGATAAATCTGTAATCCTTTAAGCTGTTTTCCTCGAAGCCTCGACCACAAAACCCTTTCAGCATCCGTCATATTTCTCCGAAGCTCCTGAGAACGTCTCTTAAGTTTGGTGTTGTAGAACAACATAGGTCCTTCTCTAATCCTTTCTAATCCTCCTTTATTCTCTTTTCCCATCCTTTTTAAGGAGGGGTTAGGGGAGATTATATTTCTTTATTAATCCCTCCCCACCTCCCCTTAGAAAGTGGAGGAGAATCATTTTCCCTTTATTCCTAATTTCCCCCTCCTTTTTAAGGATTCTTCTTTTTCCCCTCCTTTTTTTAAGTAACCTTCTTTTTCCCCTCCTTCTTAAGGATCCATTTCCATTTCCCCTCCTTTTTAAGGAGGGGTTAGGGGAGATTATATTTCTTTATTAATCCCTCCCCACCTCCCTTTAGAAAAGGGAGGAAATTGAAAAGGAACCTTTTAGAAGGAGAGTGATAGCTAATTTTCCCCCTTTTCTTATTTCCCCTCCTTTTTAATAATCCTCACTTAAAAATTCCTCTCCTTTTTAAGGAGGGGCAGGGGAGATTACATTACCCCCTTAAAAACAGAAAAGCCCGATCATCCAAAAAGAATTGGGAATAGTCGGGCTTTTCTTTTCACCTTTCGCCTCTCAAAATCCCAAAGAGGGAAAATTAATGGTTATTCATTTATTATTGCCTATCCATCAATGAATAATTCTGTATCAAAATTAAAAAATCTTGTCAATAAAAATTTTTATGGAATTTTTTGGTAATCTCCCCAAACCCCTCTTTAAAAAAGAGGGAAATTTGGAAATTAAGAGAAAAATTGCTCCTCACCTTTTTAAGGCGAGGTTGGGAGGGAAATGAATGTATCTTTAGAAAAGAATGGAAAAAGAATTGAAAAAATTATAATCTCCCCTAACCCCTCTTTAAAAAAGAGGGGAAATGAAGGAAGATTTTTTAGAAAGGAGGGGAAATGAGGGAGATCCTTAAAAAGGAGGGGAAAAATTTTCTAATTGAATTATTTTCCTCCGCTTTTTAAGGGAAGGTTGGGAGGGATTAGAAAAGAAATTATAATACCCCGTGCCCCTTTTTAGAATCTTATTTTCTGTTTCTAATATAGGATTCAACGGCTTCTATAAAAGATATGAAATCATCTTTGTTTTCTCTAACCAATGAGAGAAGTTTTTCATCGGAAATAAACCAGTATCTATGGATGAGAGAATTTCGAAAATCAAAAAATGGTTTTATTTTCTGCGAGAGGGTTTCAGAAAGAATTTTTGTTTCACCGGCTCGAATGATGGTTTCTACATACCCTGTGACCGGTTCTCCCATATCTTTAGCAAGGATATGTTGAAGTGTATTTGCCATAGCCTCGGCAATTTCAATCAAAATGTATTTAACTCCCCTTAATATCCATGGATCCTTGAGTATTTCCTGGTCAGTATTTTTCAATAATAATTCTTCGATCTCGTGGTAGCGTGCCTTGATCTCTCCGAGATATCGCTGAATTCTTTCAATATCAATTTTCATATAAGTGAGGCCTCAGCAAGCAATCCGCTACACTCCCGATATTTTAAAGAGACGTATTCAATAATATCTGTTCTTAGATCAGGATTATTGTCAACAATAAGCTTTCCTTCTTTGAAAATTCTTTTAAGGAATGTAAAAGGAGCATTATTTAGTATCTTTACATCAAAAAGATCAGCCGGTAACCCCAAGCCTCTTTGTTTAGCGGTTTGAGATAATGCCGTCTGAATATCGGAGGATATAAAGAAAGGGTTTTCATCTGGATTCTTAATATAAATTCCAATATCAATATCCCTATATTCATCTTCTTTTACAAATGAGCCATAGAGATAGGCAAAAACAAGTCTGTCGTCTTTAATAAGAATATCTCTTATTAAATCAATAATCATCTCTTTTTCCATTTTTAATTTGTCCATTTAAATATCATCAATTTTTTTGACTATTCCGTACTCAGGATATTTACTCAATAAATTTTTCTGCTGCCTTTATATAAACTTTGACTGTATCAACATCTTAAATAAGTCCTCTATAATAGCCCGCAATATGTAATGCATAGTAAATTTTTTCGAACTCTCTTAGAATTTTACCATTTCGTACTGAAAAATATTTTTGCAATACTTTTCTATAAGCATCTATTGATTTGGGAAGTTCTTTTTTTGTTAAACCAACTTTGTTAATGAGGTATTCATTAATAGCTTCTAAAACAGCGAGATAAGCAATCACAAATGCTTCTCGCACAGACTTAATATCTAAATAAGTATTATCCTCAATAGGAACTGACTTCAATATCTTCTTTGCGTTATTTAAATATCTCAATGCCTCTTTCATTCTAAACCTTGATTTTTAAGAATTCATCTATCTTGGATAAAAATTTATTAGAAAAATAAAAACTTGTCAAATTAAAATTCAGAAATACTTGTAAAAGCTGGATTCAAATCCTTGTATTACAGCATTTATCAGTTTTTTAAATCAATTTTCCCATGTTTCCAATCTTTAAGGCATAATCTAATTCCCTATCTATAATCTCCCCTTCCCCCTCCTTAGAAAGGAGTGGTTAGGGGAGAGGGGGGTGTGAGGGATTATATTCTTCCTTTTTCTTGCATGAGTCGTTTTATTAAGTCTTTATATGTCTTCGGTGGGATAATTCTCTTATCCCTTTCTTCCATTTTTATTGCCCGAGAAGGACAAAAATGGGCACAAATCCCACAGCCAAGACATATTTCTTCATCGGGTTTAGGATAATCACCTATCATCCTTATTGCTTTGATCTGGCATCTTTCTTCACATAAACCACAACCATTACACTCTTCGAGATTTACTCTTGCAATATAATTTGTAGTTGTTACGGCATTTTTTAGGTGATGTTTTGTTATTCCTTCAAGCAACCCACAACAACATCCACAACAATTACAAATAAATGTAGTCTGCTCCATTACATTATCTCCCATATGAACCAATCCATAGTCCTCTGCCCTTTTAAGAGCTTCAAGAAGCTCAGAGACCGAGGCTCTTTTAGCAAAGCCATGTTCTACTAAAAAATCTGAGGCTCCTCCAAGGCTCATACAGATATTCTCAATAGGAGCAGAACAATTCTTTCCCAAATGCCATGCTTCATGGCGACAATAACATCTTCCCAAACTTCCACGGCCAGCCTTCCTTATATGTTCTTCTGCTTCATCAAAACTAAGGACTTCACTTCTAACTTTGGAGATAACTCCACTATATAGGTAGGCTTTAGCCCTTGGGGTTTGGGAGAAAAATTCTTTTACAAACTCAGGTGTATTTCTATATGTATACATCAATTCTGCAAGCCTTTTCATAGGAAGAGATTCGTCAGTTCGCATAAAAGTCATCTCAAAGAATCCAGTTACACCTGGAGATAAAAGATATTTAGTTTTTCCATCCTTTAAAGAAGAGTAGACCAAGCCCTTCTTTATCATTCCATTCAATATTTCTTCAAGCTCATCACGATTCATTCCAGTAGATTCTTGAATTTCATCAATTGTTACAAATCCCAATGGAAATTTTGCTCCTACTTCAGCCTCTTTTTCGCTAAAAAGTATTGTAAGAATCTCATATAGAGTGCTATGTTCAGGAAGCCCAATTGGATTGTGATGAAGTCTTTTTTGTAGTTCTTTAAGAATCTCCTCTTTTTTATGAATGTGTCCCATAAAATTTCCTCCAACCAAAATAATCAAACCCTGAAATGTTCTCCAGTTTTTTTTCTTTTCCAACGAACTCTTTGAATAAGAGGGAAATTCAATTTTAAAGCCCCCTTTTTTGGACAATACATAACACAGATTCCACAATACCAACATTCATCTGGAAATAGAATAATAGGAGTAGCCCCTTTTTTGGGATTGGGAATCATTATATCCATCGGGCAGAGATTAACACATCTATTACAACCGTTACATTTTGCTTCATTAAATATAAGGGGCTTATTTGGAGTTATAAGGTTTGGGGTCGCATAGATTTTTGTCTTCATTTTATATTTTTCCTGTTATAAATCCATCTACTTAAATAATCCTTATTTCGAGATTCATAATTCTCTAACAAAGAGCCATAAAAATCAATTGGTAAATAAGAAATCTTCACCTTGCCATCGACCTGTTTAATTGTTATAAATTTTTTCCATTGAGGAGGATCAATCTCAGGAAAATCCAATCGATTAAAACCCAGAAATTTACTACTTGCCTTTCTTGCCAGTGAGCTATGTATAATCATCTCACAGCATGTTAAGATATCAATGACCTCAAGTGTTCGCATTAATTTATGAGGGTCAGGTGCATAAAGTTTTGGGATTTCATTTTTAAAAATATCTTTTATCCATAGGAGTCCAATTTTTAAAAGCTCTTCATTCTTAAGATCTCCACAATAGTTCTGCATGATTCTTGCACTTGCAGCATTTAACTCCTTCCAATTGAGGTTATTTTTTCTGTCATTTTTAGTAAATCCATAGATTCGATTTTTCTCACGGTTAACCTGTTTTCTATTGATTTTAGGATTCTTTGCTTTAAGTGCTTCTAACGATGCCTTTCTTCCAGCATATCTTCCTGTCGAAGCTGCATGGTGATGATAATTTGAAGAGAATAGCTGGTCTCCTGCAGCATATAGCCCCTCAAGAGTTGTCCTAAGATCCCAGTCTGTAATTAGTCCTCCACAGGGACCAACTTCGCCAAAGATTCTCTTTTGAGGAAGATTTGGAGAACGAAGTGGATCAGAGCCTAAAAATAGATAGCTTTGTAAAAGATCCTTATCAGGATTGAATCCTGCCTCCATATATGTTTGATATATTGGAATCTTAGTCTTACCTTCTTCACCTACCATCATACCCCAGATTACACGCCGCTCTTCTTCAGGCATTCCAGGAAGATCAGCATATAAGGGAAGCGAATATTCTCCTTTTTTAATTCTCTCATCAAGATCTGGAATAAGCTGAGGCCTTTTATAAGGATGAGATTGAGATCTTTCGCCTAAGAATTTCTGACCCGATGATGGCATTGAACGCTCTTGTACTGTTTTTAATAGATTCCCATCTCTATCAACCCATGGGATTTCTTTACCATGCGCATCTACCATTGAACATGGATGCCATGTATTGAACGGATTTCCCTGTCCATAGATTGGAAAACCATCACCACTACCCATAATATGTGGAGAAGACTTCTCCATCAAAGTAAGCTCAGCTCCTGCCCTATAAGCCATTGCATGGCCATTGCCAGTGTTTGTCTGTGGTCTTAAAGTATCAAAACCAGTAAGCTCAGATTGAAATTGCCAGATTCTTTGAGGCCGAGAAAGACAAAGGATAGTTGCCTTTGCCTTGAAAATAAAGAATTCACCTGTTCGAACATTTATTGCAGTAGCTCCAATGATTCTTCCTCCCTGTCTTCCTCCTTCGTTAAGTAAGGAAGTTGCCATAGTACGATCAAAAATCTTTACCCCAAGTCTTTTACATTCTTTGAATAGGACAGGTTTAAATGTAGTTCCCCAAACCCTAAAATGGATTCTATTTTTATAATCATAAGCAAAAAGAAATTTTGTCTTTTCATCTCTAAATTGAGCTCCCTTGAACTCATCCTCAGTGTCGCGAATCTTTCCACCAATCTCTTCCAATTCAAGTAGTGTATCAAAACTTTCCCTTGCAGAGATATAAAACGAGATAGCATTACAATAACCTCCAGAATCCTCCAACTCAACATCTACTATCTCTTCAGGAGTTATAGGAGATAAAGGGTTTGGTGTTAAGACCCAATGGTCACAACCTGTCCCACCCGCACCACTGCTAAAGACCGAAGCCTTTTCTACCACCACCACCCTTAGGCCACTTCTTGCAGCACTAATTGATGCCCAACATCCAGCAATTCCTCCCCCAAGAACAAGAACATCTGTTTCAATCTCAGTCTCTTTATCATAGCGGATTGGGTAAGGCCATTTGGGAAGACCATAAAGTTTTACAAATTCGTTCCAGTCCATTTAATTTCTCTTTTTAGGATTTATTATTCATTTTTTATAGGAATTTTTTCAAATCTCCACTGACCATTTTCATCCCTTCTTATTGCAAGAAAGACAAACCAATTCTGATCGTCTTGCTGAGGATAATCACTTCTTCTAAAATCAAATGCCGGCCTACTTTCCTTCCGTTCAATGGAGGATCTTAGGATTAATTCTGCATTATCCATAATTGATTTGACCTCAAGACTTCTCGATAATTCATGAGGATTTTCAGCCCTAATTGGGGCACACATGGCATAGTCAAGCCTCTCAAGACCTCTCCTAAGAAGTCTTTCACCACGTATATCCCCACAATAGAAATCGATAAGATTCTGTATATAGAGTTCAACCTCTTTCCAGTAAAATCCCTTTTTGCAGTTTAACATTTGAAGACAAATCTCTTTCCTCATCTTCACTACATCATCACTTGGTAATAAGAATGCTTTCTGTTGTTTTGCTCTTTTTTTTGCCATCTCACCAGCCCGCCATCCCATTGTCAATGCACCAGGACCCGAAGCCCAAGGAACTCCTCCCACTTCATCTCCTGCTGCAAAGAGGTTTATTATTTCTGTTTCCAATTCGTTATTCACCCAAAGCCCTTTGGCTGCAGTCCCAGAAAGTTCTCGATTCGCCCAACCACCATATTCTTGGCTATTGATTCGTAGATCAAGTCCTTCCTCTTCTTCAAAATAACGCATAAACTGTGTACCTTTACCTTCATTTTTTATCGACCATTTTATATACTCAATCTCTTCATAAGTACCTTCTGAGAAATCGAGAAAGAAAGGTCCTTCTCCTTTAGCAACCCTTTGTGGCAGTGAGGCACGGCCTGACCGCCATTGTATTCTATCTTCAAGCCATTTTTTTCTTGTTTCTATAGGATCGAATTTTTCTTTCCCAAGATTTTCCCAGTCGTAAAACTTAGTCCTTGGGACAATTACATTCCCTAAATCATCAACAATTCGAGCAGCTGGTTGGACTGTATTCCTTGGATCTCCGTAGTTTGGTGCATAGTATCCGCAAACAGATAAGAGTCTTGAGCTTAAAAATTCGATATTTATGATTGGCAAACCTAATCTGATAGCCATTGATGTTCCATCTCCACTTAATGGAGCTGGAAGTCGAGTATTAAAATCAATACCTGATGGATTTCTACTTAAACGATTTGACCTTCCCGAGGATAAAATAACTGCCTTAGCTTTAAAAAAGTAGATTTCTCCTGTTCGAGTCCCAACGCCTACAGCGCCTGAAATCTGTTGGTCTGTTTTAATGAGATCTGTCATTTGAACTCGATTAATTATATTTACTCCTCTCTTTTTTGCTTCGTTTGTAAGTTTAAGTTTTATGAATTTTCCATCAAAATTAAATGAAGAGGGAACACTATGAAATTGATATACAATCCTAAATTTACCTGGAGCCTTGCTGTCTTCATATCTAAAGTTTAATCCAAATCTTTCGAGATCAAGGACTCGTTCATAGATGTTTTCTGCAATTAGGTAGAATAAATCTTTCCTTAAGAAACCAAAGGCTACTGCCTGACGATGGTCTTCAAACATATCTTCCATTGTGTATCCCATCTTTTCATGAATAGGTGGGATATATGCCCAAAGATGATCTATCCCAGATGCAGCGCAACCACTTGCCATTGTATTAGATTTATCTACGAGAGTAACTTTAATATCTTTATCTTCTGCTGCCTTTATGGCTGCCATACATCCAGCCAATCCCCCTCCAATAATCAAAACATCTGTTTCTATAGGAATGATTTTAAGATTCATTAATCTCCTCCAAATTTATTTCCTAAATCCGCCTCTCATAGGAAATGGTGTAATAATTTGAATCGCACCTTTTTCTGCTTGAGGGCAAAATGTAACACAACATCCACAAAACCAGCATTCATCAGGATACATTTCAATAGGTGGTTTCCCTTTTCCTGGGTTGGCTGAAAGGGAATCACACATACAAACATCAACGCAGATATTGCATCCAGTACAGGAATTCTCATTGAAATAGATATGTTTAAAACCCATTTTAACCTCCCATGGTCTCATTACTTCTTTTCCAATTTAAAATTGTAGCAATTAAGAGAAGAAGTAACCCTAAGATAAAAAAGATGATTTTAGATCCCATGACAAAATATAAAAAAAGTAAAACTCCCCCTATCCCTGTTAAAATCCTTTCGAGTAATCGGCATGTGGTAAAGAGATAACCCACAAAGTTTATCTCCAAGGCAAAAAGACATATCATACTTGAAAGAATTGATATTACTCCCTGAAAGAGATCTTTAGATTGGAGTAATAAGAAAGGGGAGTATATGAACATAAATGGGATTAGAAATCCACCTATTGCAATTTTCATGGACTCAATAGCTGTCTTCATATATTGGGCATTTGCAAGTTTCGCAGCTACAAGCGATGCCATGGCTACAGGTGGTGTAACAAAGGCAAAACTTGCCATATACATGACAAAGAAATTTGCCTCTTCAAATCCTACCTTCATCTTTACAAGCGCTGGAACAGCAAATACTGATAAAATAAAATAGGCTGTAAGTGCAGCCCCTGCACAGCCTAAAATAAAACATATTGCTGCAATGATAAGGAGTGCAAGGAATAGATACCCACAGCTCCATGTCATGATTCCTGAAGAGAGTTTTACACCCAAACCACTTAGGGTAAGGGTAGCCATAACCATTCCAATACATGCAGCTGAGACTCCAATTCCTGCGCCTGCCCTGGCTCCATTCACAAGCCCTTCTATGATATCTCCGATTTTTGGACGTTCCTTTTTAAGGAAATTAACAAGAATTGAACTTATAATAGCCCAGAAGGCAACATACATTACACTATAACCCTTTATTAGAAGTGAAAGTATTATAGCAAAAGGTGTTACGAAAATTAAAAGCGATAAAAGAATCTCTTTCATTTCCACTTTCTCATCTGGCATTTTACCTATCTGGAGTTTACCTGATCGTAGATATACATATAAACCTACACCCCAGTAATATAATAATGCTGGAATTACAGCCATTGTAATTATTTTTAAGTAAGGAATACCTGTTAGGCCTGCCATTCCAAAGGCCACAATTCCCATCACAGGAGGCATTATAAGCCCACCTGTTGAAGCAGCTGCTTCAATCCCAGCAGCATGTTCAGGCCTATAGCCCATTTTTTTCATTAGTGGTATGGTAAATGATCCTGTTATCACTACATTTGCAGCAGCACTTCCAGTAATTGATCCTACGATAGAGCTACTAATCACAGCCATCATACCAGGTCCACCTCTTATGCGACTTGCCAATAATCTTGCAAGTATCATAAATATGCGTGTTCCTCCCATGGATTGAAGGACTGCACCAAAGATTACAAACAGAAAAATAAAATTGGCAGAAGTTGGAAGTGCAACTCCAAAAATCCCATTCACCAACCCAATAGAGAGATTGGATATGGTTTGTGGCAAATCATAAGCTGTGCAACGAAAAGGCTCGGGGAGATGTTTACCAATGAAAGGATAACATATAGCTATGATAGTGAGTATGGGAAGAACCCATCCAAACTCCCTTCGAGTTGCTTCTATAACAATAATGATTAGAATAGCACCAATTAATAGGTCAAGATTGGTATTAAAGTAGGCTCTGTTTTCAAGCTCCTTCCAACTAAGTTGTATATAACCTGTTGAAATGAAGGCAATAATAGTTAATGTCAATAAAAATAAGCGTCCTAATTGGTCTTTCCTTTTTAAAAACCCATCTAAAAAAACAACTAAAAGTGATAAGCCAAGGTGAGTATTTAGGTGAGGTTTAGGGGCCTGCAGAAGTATTTGAGAACTAAGCATATGATAAATAGACATGATCAGGCCTAAAAAAATAAAAATAATGTAAGGTTTATTTTTTCTCACCTCTTCAATTAAGTTTGACATTATCTAATTTTTGCTAAGTTAGATGATTAAAATCCAAGTCCTTTGATTTTAATCCCTTTTTGCTTAAAGAACTTCTGAGCTGCTGAATGATAATCACCCTCTGGAATTCCTAAAGAGGCCAATGACTCTTTGTTGATAATCTCAGCCATTGGAGTATACTCCTTCAATAAATGAGCATTTTCATAAACAATATTCAATATCTCCTGTACAACATCTTCGGGCATATCTTGATGGGCACAAAAACCAAGAGGTTTAAGGAGAATTGTATAGGGTTCGGTCTGAAGTGGGCCTAAAATTTTTGGCGGCAATACCTGAAAATCAACAGGATGGCCAGTTTTACTTTTAAATGATTTTATTGCCTTTTCTTCAAAAGAGATGAAGTATACATTTTTTGTTGCAACAAGTTCCGCTGTAAAAGGACTTGCAACATGAAAATGAGGAAGTCTTTTTAATGCAGAACCACTATAAATTACATCTGCCATTCCATCTCTCAATGCAGCTCCAGCTGTTTCTCCCGAGGCATATTGGTATTTCAGTTTGTCAACAGGGATTCCAAGTTCATTTAATATACCTTTATAAACTATCTCACGACCCCCTCCAGGAGTGGAATCAAATATAACCCTTTTACCTACCATATCCTTTAGGGTCTTTATATTTTGATCAAGTGTACATAGTCCATTTCCAGCTACTCCCATCAAAAAGATAAACCTAAACTCTTCATATTTAAAGGGAACCTTTTCAAATGGTCCAAGCTGTTTTTTTGCCTCCCAGATATCCCAGGTCGTATTGAAAAAGAGATAACTCTTTCTTTTTTCAGGTTTTGTAATCAATGTCCTCATATGAACCACCGGACTTCTGCCTTCGATGTGAGTAGCTTTTATAAAATTGCTTTTTTTATTTATTAGATCAGCCAATCCAACCCCTATTAAATATGAAGCAAAGCCTGTAGGGAGTGTTGATATTTCAAGCTGAAATTGTTCCTTCGACTTTATCTGGGCAATTGATGCCGAGCTAAGATATATGAATGCAATTGCAAATATAATAAAAAATATCCCACTTTTTAAATAAAACTTTTTTCGTAACATGAAATCTCCTCCTTTCATAAAGGATTTTAGGAATAGTTTTTACTATTTAACACCTAATCGGGAAGCAATTCGGCTGTTAATTGCTCGAGAATAGGAATCGTCGCCAAAAACTCCAACGCGGATTTTTAAAAGTGTTGTACCAGTTCCTTCTTGAGTGAGAGAAATTTTTATCTTTGTCCCATCATTTCTCCTGGCTTCTATATTTCCATTTATTTTGTCTCTTTCTGTATAAATTACTTTTATGTCAAGATCCCTTAATGCCAAAAGCGTAGCATCCCAGGTTTTATCCAATGATGTAGGATAAGTAGTTTGAAGTTCACCCTTGATGTATGTAACAGTTGCCACACCAGCTCCAGCTCCTGCTCCTGCGGCAAGGAGCATACATCCTTGAAGCAATAGATTAATAGAGAGAAATAAAAATGACATCACCTTTAAGAGATTCACAACTAACACCTCCTACTCATTTTAAGAGATAAGATTTCTATCTAAACTACGATATTGAATAGCCTCTGAGAGATGGTGTGAGAGAATATTTTCTTCACCCTCAAGGTCTGCAATTGTTCGAGCAACCTTTAAGATTCGAGTATAGGCTCGCGCACTTAGGCCAAATTTATCAATAGCCATCTCGAGAAGTCTCTGGCTTGCATCATCAATTTGACAGAATTTCTTGATATGACGATTGCTCATCTGTGCATTGCAGTATATCTTCATTCCTTTAAATCGGTCAAGCTGAATCCTTCTTGCGCGATTCACTCTTTTCTTAATCTCCTCTGAAGATTCTCCAGGCTCTCGACTTGCAAGGTCTCGATATTTTACTGCGGGCACCTCAATATGTATATCTATACGGTCCATCAAGGGGCCTGAAATCTTTGATCGATAGCGTTGAATCTGAGGCAGTGTACATGTGCATTCATTATTTGGATCACCATAATATCCGCAGGGACATGGGTTCATTGCTGCAACAAGCATAAATCGAGCAGGGTATGTAAGGGAAGTCGCAGCCCGAGAAATAGTAACTCTTTCCTCTTCTAAGGGTTGACGCATTACCTCAAGGACATTCTTTTTAAATTCAGGCAATTCATCTAAGAATAACACACCGTTGTGTGATAATGATACTTCGCCTGGTTTTGGAATCTGTCCTCCTCCAATAAGACCTGCATCAGAGATTGTATGATGAGGACTTCTGAAAGGCCTTGTAACAATAAGTGAACTATCAGGAGGGATTAATCCCATTACACTATGAATCTTTGTTGTTTCAAGACTTTCCTCAAAATTCATATCAGGTAGAATCGTTGGAAGGCGTTTGGCGAGCATTGTCTTACCTGATCCAGGGGGACCAATCATAATTACATTGTGTCCGCCCGAAGCAGCCACTTCAAGGCAACGCTTCACATGCTCCTGACCTTTTACCTCATTGAAATCAACAGGATAGTTTGATTCTGTTTTAAAGATTTCTTCAAGATCTACATTAACAGGATCAATATGAAGATTTCCATTTAAGAATTCGACACACTGTGAAAGGGTATCAAGAGGTAAAACCTCTATTCCCTTGACCACTGCTGCCTCTCTTGAATTTGATCTCGGAAGTAAAATCCCTTTCAGACCTGAATCCCTTGCAGCAACGGCAATGGGTAAAGTTCCCTTGATAGGTTTAACCTGTCCGTCAAGGGAGAGTTCTCCTAAGATAAAATAGTCATTGAGTTTATTCTTTTTAACAATCTCTGTTGCAGTAAGAATACCTATGGCCATTGGAAGGTCGAAGGCTGCGCCTTCCTTTTTAATATCTGCTGGAGCAAGATTTACAGTAATTCGTCTTGAAGGGAAATCGTAACCACAATTTTTTATTGCTGCTTTTACTCTATCTTTGGATTCTTTAACAGCACCTTCAGGAAGTCCAACCGTTGCAAAAGTAGGGAGTCCAAGAGAGATATCGACCTCTACCTCAACCACATAGGCATCTATTCCAAAAACTGCACTACTTAAAACACGTGCTAACATAACAGAAAAGATTTATATCAGAATTTCATTCGCGAAGCAAGTAAAAATTTTTAATTTCTCTTTACACCAATAAAAGGATTTGGTATAAAGATACTTGGGAGGCAATTTAAACTTGGATGAGAAAGTAAGAGAGGATCGCAAGATAAGATTTTTAAGGTATTTGGTTGATTTTTCTATTCTCTCCATTGAACAGGATGACCTGGACCTTGAGGCTTCATTAAAACTTGTGGAGGATGTAAAGCAAGCCGCTTTGAACCTATTTCCTGATAAGGAGAATGTATTTGAATTAATCTATCGTCCAAGATTTCAAAGGATTATAGAGGAGAGATTTGGAGTCAAATTAGAAAAACCAAAATTTTAATTCTTTATTCTTATTAAATGTAGATAATTCCATCTTCTACATTTGTGAGTCGCTCGACCCCGATTTCAGTAACAACATAATCATCTTCAAGGGCAACCACACCTATCTCAGGGAATATGAATTTTGGTTCAAAAGCAAATACCATTCCAGGTTGTAAAGGTTGGGAAAATCCTCTGGCAAGAAGTGGAAGTTCGTCAATTTCCAAGCCAATACCATGTCCAACGAATGGAGCTTGATCCTTTTTTGTTCCAATAAAGTAATCTTCTAACCCTCTTTTTTTAACAATTTTTGAACAAATAAAATAAATCTCCGAACAGAGGAGACCTGGTTTTGCAATTCTTTCCATTTCATTTCTAAGCTCTAAGCCTACTTGATATGCATTTTTCAATTTTTCAGGTAAAGAGCCAATCGCATAGGTTCTTGTTCCATCCGTAATATAACCCATATAAGCAATACTAAAGTCAATTTGGATAGGAACATTCTTTTCAATTTTATTAAAACTTGATCCCTGAGGAAAAGCAGGGGATATTCCTGGACCTATCACAGAAACATCTAAGTGAGTCAAAACTGTGCCTGATTTTCCTGAAAGTACAGATGCATTTACCATGTCCTGATTCCACGCCCTCATGCGTGTAATGCCTTGGTGGCCTCTTTTTCGTCCAAATTGAATTAGGATTGACTCAACATCAATCTCTGTCATTTCAGGTTTAATAACTTTTTTTGCATATTCAAAGACTTCATCAAGAATCTTTGCTGAGTGCCTAAGTAATTCAATCTCATAGGGAGATTTAATCATCCTTATCTGTTTAATTCCTTTTGAGATATCAAAAAATTCTGATTCAGGGAGGATTTTTTGAATCTGGTTGAAGACATTTACTGGTAAGACATCAAATTCAAGTCCAAGCCTTCGGTGTGCTCTGTGCTTTTTTAAAACCTGAGAAAGAAGCCTCGGTCTTTCAAGATGGACTATATTTTTAATTGGAGATTCATTTTTTGCACGCTCAAAATCCTTTTGAACAAGGAGGATGGGATCATCTTCGCTGGGTATGAAAAGATAGGCTTTCTGAATTGTTCCAGAGAAATAGAAAAGATCAACATTTTGCATAATGAGACATCCATCCATCCCTTCCTTCCTAATGTAGGATTGAAGGCTTTTAATCCTACTTTGAATCTCTTCAGATGAAAGTGATTCCATTTTAGCCCATTAATTCTTTTGAGATGATTTTTTCAATCTCATCAACAACTTTCTCTTTTTCTATTAGAATAATTTCGCCAGTCTTTCTCTTTTTTATTTCCACCAGTCCTTTATTTAAATTCTTTTCTCCCAAGGTAATTCTAAATGGAATTCCAATGAGGTCTGCATCTTTAAACTTCACTCCCGGTGTTTCATCTCTATCATCATAGAGAACCTCTATCCCCCTTGCAATTAGGTCATGATATAGTCTTTCTGCTGTTTCTCTAATAATATTGATTTTAATATTTATAGGAATGAGGATGACATGAAATGGAGCAATGGGTATTGGAAATATTATTCCATACTCATCGTGGGACTGTTCAATCGCTGCAGCAACTGTTCTCCCTACTCCTATTCCATAGCAACCCATGACAATCTCTTTCTCATTTCCTTTTTCATCAATAAATGTGGCACCCATAGCCTTACTATATTTTGTTCCAAGTTTAAATGTATGACCAACCTCAATACCTTTGTCCATTCTGGTTTCAGACCCACATAGAGGACATCGATCTTTAGGGGTATATTTACGAATATCTGCAAATTGTGAGACCTTAAAGTCTCTATCAATATTTACATTTATATAATGAGCATCCTTTTGGTTTGCTCCAGTGACAAAATTAACCATATGTTTAATATCCAAGTCTGCTATAATTGGAATCGAGAGCCCAATTGGACCAGAAAATCCCTTTGGAGAATGGGAGATTTCTTCGATACTTTTTTCATCAGCAAGTTGAATATTGTTTACCGAAAGAACATCTTTTAGCCTTTTTTCATTGATCTCATGGTCTCCTCTTACAAGCACGGCAACATAGCCTTTATCGGTTTCAAAAATCAGTGTCTTTACCAATTCATTTGCCGATACGCCAAGGAATTGCGTAACCTCTTCAACTGTTTTTCTTCCAGGGGTATAAACTTTTTGGATGGGTTTTAAAATAGAAGAATCTGGTTCAATTGATTCCCTTTTGAATTCTGCCTTTTCAATATTAGCCGCATAGGAACATTTAAGACAACTAACAATTGTTTCTTCCCCTGTTTCAGCTAAGACCATAAATTCATGGGAAAATGTTCCTCCAATTAAACCTGTTTCAGCTTCAACTGCCTTGAACTTTAACCCACATCGAGTAAAGATTCTATTATATGCATCTATCATTTTCTGATAGCTTTCATCTGCACCTTTTTCATCCACATCAAAGCTATATGCATCCTTCATGATAAATTCCCTTGCTCTCATGACTCCAAACCTGGGTCTTATTTCATCTCTAAATTTTGTCTGAATCTGATAAAGATTTAGAGGCATTTGGCGATAGGAGCGGATCTCCCTTCGGGCAATGTCAGTAATCACCTCTTCATGGGTTGGTCCAAGACAACAATCCCGATCATGGCGATCTTTAAATCTTGCAAGTTCCTTTCCATATTCTTCCCATCGATGGCTTTCCTGCCAGAGCTCTGCAGGCTGGACAAATGGTAAAAGGACCTCTATAGCACCTGCTCGATTCATTTCTTCTCGAATTATTGCTTCAACCTTACGTATAGCCCTTAATCCAAAAGGAAGGTAAGAATATATACCCGATGTAACTTTGCGAATCATACCTGCACGATACATCAATTGATGGCTTGGTACTTCTGCTTCAGAAGGAATTTCTCTCATCGTAGGAAGAAAGTATTTTGAATACCGCATTTTATCTCCTCCTCTCAAAAAATCATTTTCATTTCTGAAAATTATTCTGGTTAAAATTGTTATAAAAAGGTTGATTTTTTCAATCCACTAAGGTATAAAAAATCTTCACTTATGAAAAGATTTACTCCTGTCCAGGGATTAACCTTATTTTTCCTTATTTGTCTTTTATGTTTGACCATCTTTTTTCATTCAAGAATACCACTTTGGCATTCCTTGGTATTACTTTATTTTATGCTATTAGCCATCCTTTTTATTCTAAAATATTCTTTTGATAGAAAAATTGGAGGAAGGCTTAGTCAATGGTTATTTAGCTTTTCACCTATTCTATTTGTAATCCTCATTTATGAATCACTCGGAAATTTAATACCCTATCTTCGTAAAGATATAGACCCTTTATTAATTAAAATAGATTTCTTTATTTTTGGCCAGCATCCAACCCTTTGGATGGAGCGTTTTATTACACCTTGGTTTACTGATATTATGTCTCTTGCATATATAAGTTACTACTTTATCCCAGTCGTTTTGATTTCAGTCCTTTATTTGAAAGATAAGATGATTGAATTTAATAAAGCCATTTTTGTTCTGGCTTTTGGTTACTATTTCTCTTTCATTGGTTATATCCTCTTTCCGGCAATTGGACCTCGTTTTACACTTGACCATTTATACACTATCCAACTTAAGGGAAGTCTTATCACTGATTTTGTTAGGGATACCCTTAACGCATTGGAACATAATAAAAGAGATTGTATGCCCAGTGGCCATACCCAAATTGTCCTAATGGTTCTATATCTTTCATTAAGGTATGAAAAAATTCTTTTTTATATTCTTTTACCAATCGTTTGTCTCCTTATTCTTTCTACAGTATATTTAAGATATCATTATGTGGTAGACCTTTTTGCTGGGTTAATTTTTGCATTTATCTCAATCTTTGTCTCCACTCGCCTTTATAATATTTGGAAACAAAAGGAATAAATTTAAATGGCCATCTCATAGATTCGATAAGTTTTATAATGCTTTCCACCCATTGCCTCAATTCCACGTTGCATGAGAAGATTGTTTTCAAGTACCCAAGAACATTCAGCATATTTATAACCTTTTTGGATTCCTCTCTTGAATGTTTCAATATAGAGTAAGGCTTCAGCGCCCCTTTTTTGGAAATCCTTTTTCACCCCAAGAAGCATTATTCGAAGAGTCTTTATCTTTCTTGAATAATATAGATACTTGATAAGACCCATTACACCAATCTTACCATTTAAATGTTTAAGCACATTGTTATAATCTGGCAATGAAACAGAAAATCCAATAGGTTCTTTCTCCATATAGGCAAAGAGGACTAACTCAGGGACAGCCAGTGGCTTTAGCTCTTTGGCCAAATAGTCTATTTCTTCTTCCGTCATCGGCACAAATCCCCAATTGTCAGTCCATGCTAAATTATATATTTCCTTAATGATTCTAAGTTCATTTTTAAAATCATTAAGATTAAGATTTCGGAGCCAAAGCCTGGGTTCCTTCTTCCTTAGCTTTTCTTCAAATCGGAAAAGACGATCTGAAATAAATGTTTCTTTATCAAGCCAGTAGGCATAAAGATCCATTGCCTTTCTCAATCCAAACTGCTCAAGCAATGAAGGATAGTATGCAGGGTTATATGGCATCATTAGACAAGGAGAGGAATCAAATCCCTGAATAAGTAAACCACATTCATCATTTGTTGATGGATTCATAGGACCTGCCATTTTTTCCATTCCTTGCTTTTTCAACCATTCTCTAACTTCTGAAAGCAGAGCCCAAGAGACCTCTTGCTCTGGAATAGATTCAAAGAATCCAAAAAACCCTACCTTTTCATTGTGAAATTTAACATAATTGTGATCTATGATTCCTGCAATCCTTCCTAATACTGCATCTTCTTGATAGGCCAAGAGGAGAATTAATTTTGCATGAGAGAAAAATGGATTTTGGGGGCTAAATTTTTTAAGCTGCTCTTTAATTAATGGCGGAACCCAGTAAGGGTCATCTTTATAAATCCTCCACGGAAATTTAATAAAACTTAAGATTTCCTTTTTATCTTTCGCTTCTTTAATGAGAATGCGCACTTTGTGAATAACCACCTAATTGTTTATCTCAAATCAAACCCAATTGCTTGCCTACCTTTTCAAAAGCCCAAAGGACATGATCCAATTGTTCTTCTGTATGGGTTGCCATATAGCTTGTCCTTAATAATTCCCTGCCTGGGGGGACTGCAGGACTTACTACAGCATTGACAAAGACTCCTTTTTCAAAAAGTAGCTTACACATCTGATAGACCTTCATACTATCTTTAATAATTATAGGGATAATGGGAGTCTCACTTAATCCTGTATCAAACCCAAGACTCTTATAACCTTTAAGCATCTTATGGGTATTTTTCCATAGCTGAATTCTCAATTGGGGTTGCTCCTCAATGATGTCAAGAGCAGCACTTACAGAGGCTACCAAGGCAGGAGGAAGGCTTGCGCTAAAGATCATCGAACGTCCAACATGTTTGATAAAATTGATCACATCTCTTGAACCTGCTACAAATCCTCCAATTGCCGCAAGCGATTTGCTATACGTCCCCATAATCAAGTCAACATGATCCTCAAGGCCGAAATGTTCTCCTGTTCCTCTCCCTCCCTCTCCAAGAACACCTATAGCATGAGCATCATCAACCATAATCCTTGCACCATAAGCCTTCGCTAATTTAACAATTGATGGAAGATCAGCAATGTCTCCCTCCATACTGAAAATACCATCTATGATGATAAGCTTTCCTTTATCTTTTGTAGATTCAAGTACCCTCTCAAGATCCTTCATGTCATTATGCTTGAACTTTTTTACCTGACCAAAGGAAAGACGACATCCGTCAATAATACTGGCGTGGTCATATTTATCAATGATAGCTACATCATTTCGACCAATCAGGGCAGATATGGTTCCAAGGTTGGTTTGATATCCAGTTGCAAAAACCAAAGCAGCTTCTTTTCGAAAAAATCTTGCGAGTTTTGCCTCTAATTCTTCATGTATTTCAAGATTTCCATTAAGAAACCGAGAACCTGCACAACCACTTCCAAACTTCTCAATGGCTTTTATGGCTGCTTCTTTTACTCTCGGGTGATTAGTGAGACCAAGATAATTATTGGAACCAATCATAATGACTTTTTTCCCATTGACCATTACTTCAGAGTCTTGAGGCGACTCGAGTTTCCTGAAAAAGAAGTAGTGGCCACTCTCTATTAATTCCTGGGTTTGTTCATATATCTTTGAACATTTCTCAAATATATCCATTTAACACTCCTTTTCTTATAACCATTTTTCTTTTTTATACCATTCAAGGGTTAACCTTACACCTTCAGATAATTTAATCTTCGGATTAAAACCGAGTTTTGTTTTTGCCTTTGTAATATCACATAACCAATCAATTTGAATCAATTCGTTAATTTTACCTCTGTTGATCAAAGGAGGCCTCCTTGTAATTTTAGAAAAAAATTCAGATAAATAGGCAATCCCCCAAAGAAAGGACTTTGGAACTGGAATGCTTAAAGTATTTATTCCCATTGTTTCTGATATAATATCTCCGATTTCCCTTAATTCATACTCTTCACCGTCGGATAGAAAAAATATTTCTCCACTTTCTATGTTTGCTTCTGAAGCAAGGAAAATACCATCTATGATATCCTTGACATAGATAAGACTTATACGCTGTTTTCCACCTAAAAAGAGAGGTTTAATTCCTTTGGATATGTATTTAAAATAAGCATAAATGTCTTTCTCTCTTGGTCCATAAACCGCACAGGGTCTAATGATTGTGATATGAATATCTTTCACATGGTCAAGGAGAAACTGTTCTCCCATCCTTTTGCTTTTTCCATAAGGAGATACAGGTTCACATGGATCTTCCTCACTCTTTTTTTTACCATTTTGGCAAGGTCCTGATGCAGCCTGGCTTGAGAGGTAAATAAATTTTTGAATTTTAGGATTATAAGTAAGACATGCTTGTAAAAGATTTTTTGTACCAAAAGCATTCACTTCATAGTAGTCTTCTTCTTTTAAAGCCTTTGTTAACCCTGCAAGGTGAAATACCATATCTACAGACTTTACTGCCTCCGCCAGAGAGGATTTATCTATACAATCTCCATAAGTAACTTCGATAGGAAGATTTTTTAACCATTTTAAATCGCTTGTTTTACGAATAAGACAACGAACTTGATGCCCTTTTTGAACCATATTTTCCACCAAATGACTTCCAATGAATCCTGTTCCTCCTGTAATCAATACCTTCAAGATCAAACTTCCTTTTAAGAGATTTAAGTTTTATATTTTTTTGTCAAATTGTCAATGAGTATAATTAAATTTTTATTTATCTTTCTCCTATTAATCGAATATCAGTGATACGGTTAAGAAGAGATCCTTGCAGGCTATTCTCTCCAAGATTTAAATCCGTTACAACCACTTTTCCAATCTTATGAATAAGTTGGGAACCTGATTTATGCTTTTCTTGAATTCCCCAGAGATTATGAATTACGTAATATTTTTTATTCTCTTTGCCAAGATAGAGCATCACATGACCGGGTAATCTTAGAATAGTTGCCAAAGGGAGTGCATCATCTAATACTTTTTTCTTTTCTTCTATATTATTGGAAGAATCAAATTGGCCAAGGGATTTTCCCACCTGAGCCTGAAATTTTGAATTGCGTGGCAGGATAATTCCAAATGTAGAAAAGATATCCATAATAAATCGAGAACAGTCTCTCGCTCCACCTTTATCACCCCAACTATAAGGTTTATTTAATAGTTTAAATGCCTGATTTGCAATATTCTTCTGTGTATAAGGTAAAAATCCAATTGAAACATCTTCAAAAGACGAAATATAACCTTTTTTAAAAGAAAGAGTTTCATCGTCCGTTCTGATCGGAATCTTTATGATATATTTCTTATTTTTTTCTTCTGGTAATTTTATTAATGGGAAAGAAGAACCCATAGAGGCTAAAAAGGCTTCCTTTTTAAAGAATGGATCTAAAAAGATTTTGATCTGATCGCCTGTTACGATAACATGTTGTTTTTCTTCAAGATAATTTTTTATATCCAATTTTTCTTTAGCAATAGCTATATCCTTTTTACGGATCCAACCTCGAATAAAAATAGTTTGAACATAAGCCCATTGGTTGTCTCGACTTAAGTGATAAATAGCAATTAGCGAACCTGGTGGGATGGATGAGTGTTGAAATCGATCAAATTCATAGGCATTTGGATTGGCAATAGAGATCTCTTCTGTAGGGAAGACTCGGATGTCTGTTCTTTTGGTAATAAATCCAAAAAGGATTTTATTCTTATCTTTAAGACCATCTTGATTCATATTTTCTATTAGTTTATTCCAGAAATTATCGTCAAGTATCCTGCCATTTGCCCCATATCTAATTTCTTCAGTTCTTCCAAACCCTTGCAAATCTTCTTTAAATAGATTCAATATCTCTTCTTTATTCATTTCTTCTTTGAGGGATTTCAAGTCACATAGGTAAAGTTCTTCTCTTCTTAGATTTTCTTCATTCATCATTTGAATTTGTTTAGGAGTGAGTAGGATGCGATTAGGATTTTTAATCTTTTTAACCCAGTAGGATGGATTTTCCATATTCTTTGGGATATTTGGAAATGAGCTTGAAGCCAGTAGGATTCCAATTCTTGAAAAGAAGAATAATAGTATGTATAAAATTATTAATTTTTGAAGCCTCATATTAATTAATCAAAATTTTGAATTTGACAAAAAAATTATAATATGTTAATAAAATTTATGTTACCAAACTGGTAACTTTTTTTTTATTTTTTAATTAAATAACAAATCATTTTGATTTTCAATAGGTTTATAAATTTCTTAAAGAAAGGGGGTTGATTGCCATGGTTTGTCAAACTATCAAACCTGGAACAGAATGTATCTTCATGAAGAAGAACGGCTGTTCCTATAACGGTGGGAGATGCTATCCCATCGTAGAGTCCTGCAAGGGGTGTGATAGGGTAGTTGAATACCCAACAGGACTTTATTGCAAGACCTATTGCGAGCCTGCTTTAAAATGGGCTAAAGGGCCTTGCAATTTTGCTAGCCACATCAAGAGAGAAGTAAAGGAAGAAACTATTAAACTAAACCCCTTAAAGGCCTCTAAAAGAGGTATAAGTCAGAGGGTTTGATAAAATTTTTTTGAGCCCTTCTTTCATTAATATATTTATGTGAGAGAAGGGCATTATCGTTTTAAATTAAACCAAAAAATACAAGCCAAGATTAAACAAATTAAAAAGAGTATGATATGAACCCCAAATCCTGAGGCAATAGCATCCTCTTTGGAAAGGCCTGCCATTAGAAATCCAGCTGTCCAACCTAATTCTAACATTCCCCAATTTCCAAATGTGCTAATAGGGATTGCACTTGTTATGATTGCAAGAGTAGATGAAAATGCAATACTTAAAAAAGGGAGTTTAATCCCAAAACCTCTTATGAATGCATAAAAAGTAAAAAAGATCATTATCCATGAGATAAGACTTGATAGGACCACAGGAAAAATTTTCCGTTTTGCCTTAATTGCATAGAAGTCTTCCGCTATTTCATTTATCTTTCTTTGAATCCATTTCAATAGCTTCCAATTACTTAAGACCTTTTTATAAGAGAAGAATCTAAGTAAATTTGAAATCAATTTAAGAATGTAATTTATATATAAAAATAGAATTACTGTAAGGAGTGTCAAAATGAGTAAAAGAAAAAGAATCCAATAAGATGAAACCTCAAGATAATTTATAAAACCTATGGAACTCAATAATAGTAGGATAATAAGAATAAAAAAGTCATAAACCCTTGAAGTAATAAGTGTTGCTAATCCTTCGGTAATACTCCTTCCGCTAATCTTTTTTAAAAAATATGGAAAAGAAAGTTCTCCAAGCTTAGAGGGAAGAATCATAATGGATAGATTATAAAAAATTGAGACTTTAAAAAGCTCTTGAATCGGTATCTCTTTTGAGTAAATTAGCCATCTAAATCTTAATGCTCTGAAATATGTTGAAATGATGTAAAATCCAGCTCCTAATAGTGCCCATAGTGGATCTAATCCTATAAAGATATTAAATATATCTTTTAAGGAAATTTGTGTGAAAAATATAATTATAATTGCCAAAGTAATACATATTGAGAAAAAAAGGCGTTTCAATTACTGCCTCCAATTTAAATAGATTTAGAAATTAGTCAATCTATTTATTATTTATCTATTTAGATTGAGTTTTCCCAGCCTTGGCCGACATCTGAAAGTGGTCTTACCTCCTGAATTTCAAAAGTAATCACAGCATGCATTGCATTTGCTGCTTCTTGGCCCACTCTTTGTGCTACCATCTTTCGCATTTCTTCAACTTTTTCTCCTGAAGTCTCATATCTGATCATCTTAAGATAAACCCTCACTCCTTTCCATTCAGGTAGGGTTTTACCAGGTTCAATGATCATGTAGATAGCATTAGGGTTTTCCTTAAGATTTGCAAAAGTTCTTGAATTTCGAACACACATAATAACCGTTTTTTCATCAATCATTCTTGGAGACCCAAAACAAGCAGTGTTTGGCTTACCATCTTTACTTGCTGTGCTAAGTGTTCCGATTCTTGGTGTCTTGTTGAAATATTCCATCAATTTGGCTGACATTTTAGACCTCCTCAGTTAAATTTTTGGAATTAGATTTAAATGTTAGAAATATTACACATTATAGTAAAATTGCAACTCCCTAAGGTATTGACATAAAGACATCTATCAAGATATATTTTCTAAATAATCTTCAGGGGTTTTCTTCCCAGCAATGGCAATCTGGGCGCCTCAAACACGAAAACGAATAAATTCAACAAATATTATTTCTAATGAAGATAGACTCTATATTTTATAAAAAAATATTAAATAACAAATATTTATTAGCTTTTTTAGTATCTCTTTTTACATTAATCATTTTTTATAGAATTCAACTTACAGTTAGCCTTTTTACAAGTCCAGTTAGGCCATTTGATTTCTATCCTAACTCAAATCCTATCCGTTTCATTTTAGCTTACTTACCATATGATTTATTTCTTCTCCTTTTTTGTTTTATCATAATATTTTTATTATCACGAATTAAGTTTTTATTATGGAAATTAATTGATTCAAAGATTTTAAATATATTGGGCGGAATATTTTTAAATATTTTCTTTGTGATTTTATTGCTTATTCATGGGGCACACATTCGTTTACTTTTCAATGCGCAAATCGGTTTTGATTATTCTATCTTTCTTGAGACTATTGTTAACGTATCAATGAATGAAATAATAAAATTTATGGACCTTAGTGATTTTATATACATTATTCTATTCCTCATTATCTTTTGGGTAATTATTTTTTCATCAACGGGCTTTAAGATTTGGTTATTAAGAGGTCTCTTAATAATCATTATTATTTTATCTATTACTTCTTTATTTTATTTTTTTGATGAAAATGAAAAAACCCCTTCTGAGATAAAATATAACCCAACCTTATATTTTCTTTCCGATTTAGCAAGAAATGAATTACTGAATCTTAAAAAAGGCGAAAGAAAAATTGTTACCTTAAAAAAAGAAGAAGAGGGGGGTATTAAGCCAGTAGGTCCTTTATTTCAAGATCAAAAGCACCAATTAAAGATTTTACCTCCTAAGGTAAATCATTCTTGGAATATTATTATTTTTATAATGGAATCAGTTGGAACGCGATACATGTTTGACAACAGCCTTGAAAACCCCATTCCAATGCCGTTTCTAAATAGGCTTACAAAAGAAGGTTGGTATTTAAAAAGACACTTTACAACTTCAAATATAAGCACAAAGGCAATATTTTCCATTTTAAGTGGACTTTATGACCTCTTTGATAAAGAGGCATTTGGCATACGAGCTGATGCTTACGTTCCATCTATCTTCAATTTTATTGGTAAAAACTATGAAAGTTTTCTTGTAACTCCATCTCCGATAAGATGGTATTTCCCGGTAGAATTTGTAAAAAATAGTGGGCTAAAAGAGATTCATCATTTTGATAATCTACCATTTCGAATCAAAGAGGAACTTCATCCATTTGGTCGTTATATAGGAAGAGACGAAACAGAGACAGTAGATTTCTTCCTCAAAAGGATTGAGAAAGCCAAAGAACCTTTCTTGGGAATCTATATAAGTTTTGCAGCCCATCTTCCGTACTTCGACTATGGACCTAAGTATAGAATTATAGAAAATGATGGACATTTAATTAAACGATACTATAACAACTTATATTTATTAGATAATATGATAAGACTTATTTATGAACGTCTTGAAAAAAGTGGGCTATTAGAAAGAACCATACTTGTAATCCTTGGTGACCATGGTCAAGCATTTGGTCAACATCATAAAGACAATTATATGCATCACAGATATAGCTATAATGAAAATCTTGAAACCCCTGCTATTTTTTATCAACCCAAACTTTTTAAACCTCGAAGTCTTGAATTTCCGACAAGTCATATAGATATTCTGCCAACCCTTCTTGATGCGGTTGGAATCCCTTTTGATCCTTTACTTTTGAATGGAGAATCCCTTTTTAATAATCCTTTGAGAAGAAAATTTATTTTTTTCTATGGTCAGGAAGGAACTATATCTTGTCTTGATTCAAATCTTATAAAGGTTCAATACTCTATAAAAAATAGTAAATGCTGGGCTTTTGATCTAAAAAATGATCCAGATGAAAAAAACCCTCTTGATTGTTCTTTATTTAAAAGCCAGATAGAGGCACTTCATTTTTTTACAAATCATCACAATTCGAGCCTTATTCAATATAGTTTATCAAATTATAAAAATATAGGTTTTAATACTTCAAAACAACCCGCTTACTTCAAACAATAGGTCTAATCTTACTTAAGATAATAAAAAACAAATTTAACTTATTTTAAAAAATTGAACATAAAATATCATAATTTTAAATTTTTTAATGTTTTTAAATAGTTAGTTATCTTTCAATTTCATGGCTTTATTGAAAATATGTCTAAATTATGTTATTTTTTGAAAAAATTAAAATTATAGGTGGGGTTACTTTGAATTCAATTTTTAGAAACTTTATATTTTGGATCATTATTATAGTAGTAATGATCCTTCTTTTTAATCTTTTTAATAAGCCGAGGCAAACGGTTTTGGAGAAAAATTATACAGATTTTATTTCAGCCGTTGAGAATAATCGTGTGCTTGATGTTGAGACTCGAGGAAGAAATATTGTTTGGAAGGATTTGGAAGGGAAACGTTATAAGACCTATGCACCTGAAGACCCTGAAATGATTAAGATCCTAAGAGAAAAAAAGGTAACTATTAATGCAAAAAAAGAAGATGAATCCCCTTTTTGGCAAAACATTCTTATCTCTTGGTTTCCTATGATACTCCTGATAGGTATTTGGATCTTCTTTATGAGACAGATTCAAATAGGTGGGGGAAAGGCACTTTCTTTTGGTAAGAGCAGAGCTAAAGTTCTTACTAAAGAGCATCATCATGTGACATTTGATAATGTGGCCGGAATTGATGAAGCAAAGGAGGAGCTTCGAGAGATAATTGAATTTCTAAGAGACCCGAAAAAATTTACAAAACTTGGGGGAAGAATACCCAAAGGGGTACTTTTAATTGGAGCCCCTGGAACTGGAAAAACTCTTCTTGCTCGTGCAATTGCAGGTGAGGCAGACGTTCCATTTTTTAGTATCAGTGGTTCTGATTTTGTTGAAATGTTTGTTGGTGTTGGTGCTTCAAGGGTTCGAGATCTCTTTCTTCAAGGGAAAAGAAATGCCCCTTGTATCATCTTTATTGATGAAATTGATGCTGTTGGCCGACACAGAGGTGCTGGGCTTGGTGGAGGGCATGATGAAAGGGAACAGACTTTGAATCAACTATTGGTAGAGATGGATGGTTTTGAATCAAATGAAGGAGTAATCCTTATTGCTGCTACAAATCGTCCCGATGTCCTCGATCCTGCACTCCTTAGACCTGGTCGTTTTGATCGTCAGGTTGTTGTTCCTGTTCCAGATGTAAAGGGAAGAGAGGAGATTTTAAAGGTTCACACAAGAAGAACACCTTTGGCTGATGATGTAGATCTTGCTGTTTTAGCAAGGGGAACACCAGGATTTACTGGAGCTGATCTTGAAAATTTAGTCAATGAGGCAGCCCTTTTGGCAGCCCGTCTGGGGAAAGATAAGGTAGATATGTCTGATCTTGAACAGGCAAAGGATAAAGTCCTTATGGGAGTAGAACGGAAATCAATGATAATCCCACTCGAGGAAAGGAGGATTACAGCATATCATGAGGCTGGCCATACCTTGGTAGCAAAAATGATTCCAGGAACTGATCCAATTCACAAGGTTACAATCATCCCTCGAGGAAGGGCTCTTGGTATTACCCAACAGCTTCCAATTGATGAAAAACACACTTATCCAAAGGATTACCTTTTGAATAATATTACTATTATGATGGGAGGAAGGGCAGCAGAAGAGCTTGTAATGAATCGTCAAACAACAGGAGCAGGAAATGATATTGAAAGGGCAACAGAGATTGCAAGGAAGATGGTTTGTGAATGGGGGATGAGTGAGAGGTTAGGACCATTAGCCTTTGGAAAGAAGGAAGAACAGATCTTTTTAGGAAGAGAATTTGCTCAACATAGGGATTATAGTGAAGAGACTGCTCAAATTATTGATAGTGAGATAAGAAAGATCGTCACCGACAGTTATAATCGAGCAAAAGAGATTATAGAAAAAAATCTTTCTATTCTTCATAAATTAGCAAATACACTTCTTGAAAAAGAAGTACTTGACTCAAATCAGATTGATGCAATTATAAAAGGAGAGCTGATTTAATAAGAAATGCAATTAATTAGGTGGATTCAAATCCATAGTGCCAGAGATGCAGTTCATCAAATGGTTAATGTAGGGGTAGATCCAACTGGCATTAAATTGATGAGAGATAAGACAATCCATTATAATCTCAAGATCGAAGGATTAAGTCCCAGGATCGCAAATTTATTAAAGCAAGATATGCTTTCATTAGGAGGAGATGTAGCTCTTGATAGAAGAGGATTTGACTGCAGTGCCACTACAACAGATGCGATTATTATTGGAACTCGAAAGCAGTTCGAAAAATTGATCTTAAAGCTTGATCAATATCCAAACCTTCAGGATCTTAGTCAATCTTTAAAAGAGACCTTAAAAAATATATTAAAAACACATTTTATCCTCCAATGTAGAAAGAAAACATTAAAGCTTGGAGAAAGAACCCTGTTAATGGGTATTTTAAATATTACTCCAGATTCTTTTTCTGATGGAGGCCTTTATTTTGATCGGGAAAAGGCTATTGATAAAGGCATAAAAATGGTAGAAGAAGGGGCTGATATTATTGATATCGGAGGAGAATCAACAAGACCGGGCGCAAAACCTATTCCAGTTGATGAAGAACTACGTAGAGTTATTCCAGTGATTGAGAAGCTCGCAACCAAGATAGATATCCCTATTTCTATTGATACATATAAATCGCAGGTTGCGAAGAAAGCTATTGAGGCAGGGGCTGAAATAGTAAATGATATAAGCGGATTAAACTTCGATCCTGAACTTAGTAAGGTGGTATCAGAAGAGAGGACCCCAATAATTTTAATGCATATACGAGGAACTCCAGAAAATATGCAAAAGGATGTAAATTATAGATCCCTTTTTTCTGAAATCCTAAAATACTTAAAGGAATCAATTAGTAAGGCTGAAGATGCAGGAGTAGACCCTGAAAAAATTATTATAGATCCAGGGATTGGATTTGGGAAAAGGGTTGAGGATAATCTTCTAATTATTAAAAATCTTTCAGAATTTAGAGTGCTTGGAAAGCCGATTCTTTTAGGTACCTCAAGAAAAAGTTTTATCGGTAAGATTCTAAACACTGAGGTTGATCAAAGGCTTGAAGGATCTCTTGTAAGTATGGCTATTGGTGTTCTAAATGGAGCTCATATTATAAGATGTCATGATGTTGCTCAAACTAAGAAAGCACTCGCTATTGTAGATGCAATAAAAATGGCAGAATATCAAAATTTGCCTTCATCTTTAAATTAACAGGTTGGGTTTTTGATATGAAAAGAAGGTTATTTGGAACAGATGGAATAAGAGGTGTTGCCAATGTTGAGCCAATGACTGGCGAATTGGCAATGCAGTTAGGGAGGGCTATTGCACATATATTTAAACATGTAGAGGGAAAGCATCGAATTGTAGTTGGAAAGGATACAAGGCTCTCCGGATATATGCTTGAAACAGCAATGGCCTCTGGTATCTGTTCAATGGGAGCAGATGTTTGGTTAGTTGGCCCATTACCCACTCCAGGGATTGCTTTTATTACAACAAGCATGAGGGCAAATGCCGGAGTTGTGATATCAGCCTCTCATAATCCCTATTATGATAATGGAATAAAAATCTTCTCCCATAATGGATTTAAACTTCCAGATGAAATGGAAAAACAGATTGAAGAATTGGTCCTCTCAAATAATCTTCAGTCACTAAGACCAACTGCAAACTCAATCGGAAAAGCCCATAGGATTGATGATGCAATAGGGAGATATGTAGTATTTCTTAAAAATACATTTCCTAATTATTTAAAGCTTGATGGAATTCGGATTGCATTAGATTGCGCAAATGGTGCTGCCTATCGGGTTGGTCCGATGGTATTCGAAGAATTAGGCGCAGAGGTCATTCCTATTGGAGTTGAACCTAATGGTGAGAATATTAATGCAAACTGTGGTTCACTTCACCCTGAGGTTGTCAGTAGGGTTGTCATCGAAAAAGGAGCAGACATCGGGATGGCTCTCGATGGGGATGGAGACCGGATCGTCTTTGTGGATCATCATGGAAATACAGTAGATGGAGATCATATTCTTGCAATCTGTGGAATTGAATTTTTGTCTGAGAATAGACTTAAGAAAAGAACTTTAGTAACTACGGTAATGAGTAATATAGGATTGGATCGTTGTCTTGAGAAAGCAGGTGGAAAAGTGGTTAGAACAAGGGTTGGAGATAGATATGTGGTCGAGGAGATGGTTAGAGGGGATTACAATCTTGGAGGAGAACAATCAGGCCATACAATCTTTTTGGATTATAACACTACCTGTGATGGGATACTAACAGCCCTTCAGGTTCTCGCCATAATGAAGAAGAAGGAGCGTCCTTTAGATGAATTAGCAAAGGTGATGGAAAGCTATCCACAGGTGCTTTATAACGTAAAGGTAAAGGAGAAAAAGGATCTTTCTTTATTTCCAGAAATTGAAAAAAGAATTAAGGAGATTAAAGAGACACTTGGTCACTCAGGAAGAATTTTAGTTAGATATTCAGGGACAGAACCTTTACTTAGAATTATGGTTGAAGGTGAGGATGAAACAATACTCCATCGTTATGCTCAAGATATTGTTGAATTAGCCCAAAAATATCTCGGGCAATAAAACATTGAATATGGAGAAAAGAATTATGCCAAGATTGGGAGTGAATGTAGACCATGTTGCCACGCTTAGACAAGCCAGAGGTGTAAAATATCCTGATCCAGTGACAGCAGCATTAATAGTTGAATTGGCTGGAGCAGATGGGATTGTTTGCCATCTAAGAGAAGATAGAAGGCACATACAGGATCGTGATTTGAAACTTCTTCGGGAATTGATTCAGAGCAGATTGAATCTTGAAATGGCACCAACTCAGGAGATGGTAAGGATTGCTCTGGCAACAAAGCCAGATATCGTAACCCTTGTTCCTGAAAGGAGGGAAGAATTAACTACAGAGGGAGGGCTGGATGTTGTAAAGTTTTTTAAACCTCTTAAAAAAGTGATAGGTCAACTTCAGCGAGGAGGAATTTCTGTAAGTCTTTTCATAGATCCTAAAAAGGACCAGATTAAGGCCTCTGAGGCATTAGGAGTAGAAGCTATTGAAATCCATACAGGTCAATATGCAGAAGCAAAAAGTCCTAAAGAGGAAGATGAAGAACTAAAAAAGATCCTCGATGCAGTTGGAGAGGCCTCTCAGACAAAACTAAAGATTGCTGCAGGCCATGGGTTGAATTATAAAAATGTTCGAAGAATAGCTGAAATCAAAGAGGTTGAGGAATTAAATATTGGTCACAGTATTATTGCCCGTGCAGTATTAGTAGGTCTTGAAAGAGCTGTACGGGAAATGATTGCCCTGATTAAACAATGAGATTAAGTAGTTAGATTTTCGATATAAGGGAAAATATGATTTTTGGAATTGGGGTAGATATTGTGAATATGGATAGGGTAAAAAGGATGATTGCTCAATGGGGGGATTTATTTCTCAGGCGTGTGTTCACTGAAAAAGAGATTTCGTGGTGTCAAAAAAGGATTCGTTCCTATGAATGTTTTGCTTTACGCTTTGCAGCCAAAGAAGCATTTCTTAAGGCTATAGGATTTGGACTAAGGAGTGGTATCCAATGGAAAGATATCGAGATAGAGTCTGATATAAACGGGAAGCCATATTTTATTTTTTATAGGAAGGCAAAGGAGATCATCGAATCAAGTCAAATTAATCATGCTTTTTTAACCCTTTCCCACGATAAACCTTATGCCGTGGCCAATGTAATCTTAGAGGTGAGATATGATGAAGGTTGCAACTGCTGAACAGATGCAAGAGTTGGATCGAAAAGCTATTGAGACATATCATATTCCGGGAATTGTTTTAATGGAGAATGCAGGCCGCAAAGCTTCAGAAATAATTCTTGAAACCTTTCCAGAATTACAAAAAAAGAAGGTTGCCATCATTGCAGGAAAAGGTAACAATGGTGGAGATGGGTTTGTCATTGCACGATATTTTTTAAATAAAGGAATAATGGTCAGAGTCTATCTTCTTACTGACCCTAAGACACTACGAGGTGATGCAGCAACTAACTTCATGATCTTTTCAAGAATGAAAGGAGATATTGTTTCCCTTCCTTCTTCAAAAGACTTTCAGAAGATTAAAAAAGATCTTGAAAAATTTGATATCTTAATTGATGGAATTTTTGGAACAGGTCTTGATGCCGAAGTTAGAGGGTACTACAGAGAGGTTATCGATTATTTAAATAGTCTCAACAAACCCATCGTAGCAATAGATATTCCATCTGGGCTGTGTGCAAATACAGGAAAACCCCTTGGAACGGCAATTCGGGCAACACTCACCATTACCTTTGGTCTTCCTAAGGTTGGCGAGCTCATATCTCCTGGAGTAGATTATGTAGGAGAGTTAAGGGTTGTTGATATTGGCATTCCTAAGAATTTAGTTGATGATGAAAAAATCCATACGTATATCATAGATAAAGAGGATGTAAAGAAATGGCTTTCACAGCCCAGACGATTGGATACCCATAAAGGGGATTATGGTCATCTTCTTGTAATTGCTGGTTCGGTTGGAAAGACAGGTGCTGCAGCCATGGCTTCGGAGGCTGCTATTAGGGTAGGTGCTGGCTTAGTGACTTTGGCTATACCCAAGAGCCTAAATCCAATCATGGAAATGAAATTAACAGAGGTTATGACGGAACCTCTTCCAGAAACCCCAAAGCAGACTTTAAGTCTTCGAGCATATAACTCGATACTCAGGCTATGTGAAAAAAAGAAGGCTATAATAATTGGTCCTGGCGTGGGAACATTAAAAGAAACCCAATCCTTAATTCTTAAACTTATAAAAACAATCGAGATTCCAATAATTATCGATGCTGATGGACTTTCTGCCCTTGCTACACAGCCTAAACTTCTTCCCCTCCATAATAAATCAATTATCTTAACGCCACATCCAGGAGAGATGGCTCGGTTGATCAATTCAACTCCAAAAGATGTTCAAGCAGATCGAATAGGCATAAGTAGAAACTTCGCTCAATCCTATCAGGTATATATTGTTTTAAAGGGATTTCGCACGATTATTGCAACTCCTGATGGGGAGGTCTATATAAATCCAACTGGAAACCCTGGTATGGCCTCAGGAGGTACTGGAGATGTGCTGACTGGGATGATTGGTGGATTAATCTGCCAAGGATTTGATATTATTACTTCTTTACAGATTGCCGTTTATCTCCATGGATTGGCTGGTGATTTGGTTGCCAAAGAAATAGGGGAGAAATCATTAATAGCTACAGATATTATTAAAAGAATACCTACCCTTTTACAAGGGAAGATTTGATTCATTCAGGGAAGTCTGTTAGGATTTATAATAAATAAAAAGATATCTTTACCTCAAAATAAAGGGGAAAAATTGGCATGAGAGCTGAGATTAAAAGGTTGGCCCGACTTGAGGAAGGGGATTACCCATTTATTTCTATTTATCTCAATACAAAATGGAGTGATGAGCACCAAAGAGAAAGAATTCGTTTGTTTATCAAGAATGAATTAAAGAAAGCCTATGAACAAATCCAAAACAAGGAAGATTGGCAAAAACAATTTTTAGAGGACCAAAAGCAGATTGAAAGATTTGTTGAGGGGTTAATTAGACAGAATTATGAAGAAGGGGTAAATGGATGGGTTATCTTCTCACGAAGTGCAACAAATACTTTTTTGACCTATCCTTCGATTATTCCTTTTGAAAATGAATTTTTTATTTCTGAGATTCCAATCTTGCGACCACTAACAAGGCTTCTTTCTCAATATCAGAATACATTAGTGGTTATGGTTGAAACAGACTCCGCAAAACTATTTGAAATCTCTTTAGAAGGTATGACTGAAGAAATCTCCATTGAGAGTTATGTGCCAGGTCGTCATGATCAGGGAGGATGGGCCCAGATGAGGTATCAGCGTCATATAAAATATCATATGGATCGACATCATAATGAGGTAGCTAATCATCTTACAAATCTTTTTGATTCTGGTAAATGGAAACAGATTATTGTGATTGGTCAGGATCGAATCGTAGCCAATTTTAAGGCCTTTCTTCCAGAGAGGGTCAAACAACATATCGCAGATAGCTTTTCAATGGACTTTTCTCTTCCACGTTCAGAGATTCTTGAGAAAGTTTTTAAAAGGCTCGTTGAGAAAGATAGCGAAGACGTAGGTCATCAGATTAAGGAATTAATGGAAAAGGCATTTAAAAAAGGGATGGCACATTTTGGTTTAAATGGAGCTTTGGAAGCAATAAATAAAAGTCAAGTCCATACCCTCTATCTATTGACATCATTTTCTTTATTAGGTGCAAAATGTTTAAAATGTGGAGTGTTGCTTCCAACCTCTACTTCAGTCAATAAGGTTTGTCCTATCTGTAAAGGAGGAACTAAACAGGTTGATCTTGCAGAGGAGATGATCAGATCAGTCCTTCGTCAAGATGGTGAGGTGAAGTGGGCAAATGAAAATATTATTTTAAAAGAGAGGGATGGAGTTGGAGTATCATTAAGGTTTCCTCTGAACATATGAGGGAAATTTTTAGGAGATAAATATGGAGAGAAAAAGAGATGTCTTAATTGAGATGAAAGTAAAATTTCTGACATTTGATTCTTCTTCAAATGGTTTTGTGGTTCTTTTAATGGATCTTGCCAATAAAACAGGTCTTCCAATTTGGATAGGTCCATTTGAAGCAAATGCCATAGCCATGAAATTAAAAAAAGTGGGTTCCCATAGACCAATGACTCATGATCTGATTAATAATCTTCTCAAAGGTCTCGAATCTGAGGTTATAAAGGTTATAGTAAATGACTTAAAAGAAAATACCTACTATGCTTTGATCCATTTAAACCGAAAGGGCGAGGAAATTTTTATAGATTCGAGACCAAGTGATGCGATAGCGATTGCACTTACAGTTGGTGCTCCGATTTATGTCTCTGAGCATGTAATAGAAAAGGCAAGGACCATTGACCTTGAGAAGCAAGAGGATCAATTGAAGGAATGGCTTGAAAGTCTTCATCCCGACGATTTTAAATATAAGGCTTAATTTTAAACAAGCAGAGAAGGTTTCAATGTGGTTACAGCAGAGACAAAGAGTCCTAAAGAAACGATTAAATTAGGAGAAAGAATTGGAAAATGTCTTATACCAGGGGACATCATTGCGCTATCAGGCGAATTGGGTACAGGTAAAACCCAATTTATCAAAGGAATTGCTAAGGGAATAGGAGTATCAGATTCAAAATATATCACTAGTCCATCCTTCACCTTTATTAATGAATATCATGGAAGAATACTTTTTTATCATATAGACCTTTATCGACTTAAAGATGAGAACGAGGCCTTGGAATTGGGATTGGAAGAAATTTTTTTTGAAAGAAATGGTGTTTCGGCAATTGAATGGGCGGAAAAGATTCCTTCACTTCTTCCTAAAGAACATCTAACAGTTAAAATTTCTTATATAGGCAGATGGAATCGTTCTATAGAGATCGTTGCGAATGGTAAAAGGTATAAGGAACTCTTGCAATCAATAGGTTTTAAAATAGAAGAGGAATAGGATAAGAGAAGAAATAATTTTTAATATTCTCATAGGAGGTTCAAATGGCTCTTATTGTTCAAAAATACGGAGGGACCTCTGTAGGGGATTTTGATCGGATCAAAAATGTAGCACAGAGAGTAATCCGAACAAAGAATGAGGGACATCAGGTGGTTGTTGTTGTCTCAGCCATGGCAGGTGAAACTGATAGACTCATCCGTATGGCCCAGCATATTACACCATTTCCTGATGAAAGAGAACTTGATGTACTAATTTCTACAGGGGAACAAGTATCCATTGCTCTATTAGCAATTGCCTTAAAATCTATGGGGTGCGATGCAAAATCGTATTTAGGTTTTCAAATTAAGATTGCGACCGATAGTGCTTTTGGAAAGGCTCGTATTATGGGTATAGAGTCCAATAGGATATTTGAGGATTTAAAAGAGGGAAGGGTAGTAGTGATTGCAGGGTTTCAAGGGGTAGATGAGCAAGATAATATCACAACACTTGGCCGCGGTGGTTCGGATACGACAGCAGTAGCTATTGCAGCTGCCTTGAAGGCGGATATCTGTGAAATCTATACTGATGTGGATGGGGTTTATACTACGGATCCTAACATTTATCCTAAGGCCAGAAAATTATCAAAAATATCCTATGATGAAATGCTTGAGATGGCAAGTCTCGGTGCTAAGGTATTGCAGATTCGATCTGTAGAGTTTGCTAAAAAATATAACGTTCCCATTCATGTAAGATCATCTTTTAATGATAATCCTGGGACGATTGTATGTAAGGAGGACGAAGATATGGAAAGAGTAGTGGTATCAGGGGTTACTTATAATAAAAACGAGGCAAAGATTGAAGTAATGAGAGTTCCAGATGTTCCTGGTGTTGCGGCAAAATTGTTTAAACCCATTGCAGAGGCTAACATTGTTGTTGATATGATTATCCAGACATCGAGTGCTGAAAAAGGATGTGCAGATGTTGCATTTACAGTGCCCAAGAGCGATTTTCCAAAAGCCCTTCAGATTGTGAGAGAGACCGTTAAAGAGATTGGTGGAAAAGAGGTGCTGTCGGATGAAAATATTGCTAAGGTTTCGATTGTAGGTGTTGGGATGAGAAGCCATTCTAATGTAGCTGCTCAGATGTTTTCAGCCTTGGCAAAAGAGGGAATCAATATTCACATGATTTCCACATCAGAGATTAAGATATCTTGTATAATTGATTCAAAATATACTGAGCTTGCTGTAAGAGCACTTCATGATGCATTTGAATTGGATAAGCCAACGGTAACAGAGGAGAAATGAAAATTGAGTATCCTATTGTGTAATACAGGAGGCAATCCTAAATTGATGGATTCAAATCAAGTTAAACTTTATGATACAACTTTGAGAGACGGCACTCAAGGAGAGGATATAAATTTTTCGGTAGAAGATAAGATCCTTATTGCTAAAAAACTTGACGAGATTGGTATTCATTATATTGAAGGTGGATGGCCAGGTTCAAATCCAAAGGATTTACAGTTTTTTCAAGAGATCCAATCTATTAAACTATCTAACGCAAAGATTGTAGCTTTTGGAAGTACATGCAGACCAGGTCTAAAACCGGAGGAGGATTCAAATATTCGTGCCCTTATCGATTCTGGCACACAAACAGTAACATTATTTGGAAAATCATGGGATTTGCATGTTACTGAGGCGTTAAATATTAATCTTGAGCAAAACCTAAAGATCATCTATGATTCCATTCAGTATCTCAAAAGTCATGTCTCTGAAGTGATCTTTGATGCAGAACATTTTTTTGATGGGTTTAAAAATAATCCTCAATATTCACTTGAAACATTGAAAGCTGCACAGGAAGCTAAGGCTGATTGGATTGTATTATGTGATACAAATGGAGGAACTTTAGCTTATGAAATCCAAAGCATTATTAAGGAAGTTAAAAGGAAGATTTCAATACCTCTTGGTATACATGTCCATAATGATACAGAGATGGCAGTAGCCAACTCAATTCTTGCTGTAAAAGAAGGGGTTAGGCTTGTTCAAGGGACAATAAATGGATATGGAGAAAGATGCGGAAATGCTAATTTATGTTCAATCATTCCAACTCTAAAAATAAAGATGGGGATTGATTGTATAAGTGATGAACAACTTAAAAAGATTACAGAGGTTTCAAGATTCGTTTCAGAATTGGCCAATCTACCTCATTCAAAATCCCTTCCTTATGTGGGAGAAAGTGCTTTTGCTCATAAAGGAGGGGTTCATGTCAGTGCAATAAGAAAAACACCACTGACCTATGAACATATTCAACCTGAAAGGGTAGGAAATCGCCAGAGGGTTTTAATATCTGATCTTTCAGGAGAATCAAACATCCTTTATAAAGCATCTGAGTTTGGAATTGATCTCGAAAGTAAAGATCCAAATGTTAGAAAAATACTTGAGCAGTTAAAACAACTTGAACATGAAGGGTTCCAATTCGAAGGGGCAGAGGGTTCTTTTGAGTTATTAATGAAGAGGGCCTTACGAAAACATAAGAAATTTTTTGAACTTTTGGGATTTCGTGTGATTGTTGAAAAGAAAGAAGAAGATTCGCCACCTTTTTCCGAGGCAACCATCATGGTTCGTGTAGGAGATCAAATTGAGCATACTGCAGCCATAGGAAATGGGCCTGTAAATGCGCTTGACAATGCTATTAGAAAGGCACTCGAAAAGTTTTATCCTGAATTGAAGGAGGTCAAACTATTGGATTTCAAAGTTAGGATCCTTTCTACTAAAGATGGGACAGGAGCGAGGACCCGAGTTTTAATAGAGTCTGGAGATGGAAAATCAACATGGGGAACAGTTGGTGTTTCAGAAAATATCATACAGGCAAGCTGGCAGGCACTTGTTGACTCGATCGATTATAAACTTTTAAAAGAAGAGGATAAGAGTGAATCAAAATCATAGAGAAATTAAAGTTTCACCATAACCAACAAGTTCTATCTGTATTTCATGAGATATTTTTACCAAGTCCAACAAAAGACCCTCCTTTTAATAGGATTAATTCTTCTTTTTATCTCATATTTTAAATTTTATAAAAATACTGATTTACAACCTGAAGAGATTAATCAAGAGTTCGTTGTAGAGGTCTTAGGGGAGGTAAAAAATCCAGGAGTCTATATCTTTAATCATAAACCATTCTTAAAAGAAGCAATTGAGAAAGCTGAAGGATTTAGTGATGAGGTTGTTTTAGATCCAAATCAATTAAAAGAGGTTTTAGAGACAGGGACATTAATAAAGGTTCAGAAGACTTCTCCACAAGAGATTAAAATAAAATTGGAGAGGATGGAGGCTCAAAAATTGATTCTATTTTATATTCCCATAGATCTTAACAAAGCATCTATTGATGATCTTTGTTTGATACCAGATATTGGTGAATCTGTTGCAAAAGAGATTATCTCATATAGGAGAAAGATAGGGAGATTTAGGTCAGTAGCAGAACTGAAAAATGTAAAAGGGATTGGTGAAAAAAAATATCAATCCATAAAGAGTTATTTTACTATAAAAAGAGTTCAAGATGATTGAACCCGCTATCATTTATGATAATAAAATCATCATCGAAAAAAATCTCTTCCTATAAGGTAAGTGCAAAAGGTAGAGGCCGGATTTAAAGTTTAAAAATGATCTATAAGATTTTTGCAGACGTTGTAGTTCTTATCCATTTTTTATGGATAATTTTTCTATTTTAGGGGCTACTTGGGGAAGGAAAAATCAGAAAATAAAGATTTTACATCTTTCAGGACTTGGCTTTGCCTTTTTTGTGCAGATCTTTAATTGGGATTGTCCATTAACATATGTTGAGGTTTGGTTTAGGTTTATGCATGATCCCAAGCTCGCTTACATAGGTTCATTCATAATCCATTATTTAGAAAAGCTAATTTACATCGAGATCTCAAAATCTATTCTTATTATGTTTACTGTTTTGCTTTGTCTTTTAAATATTTGGTTATATCTTAAAAAAAATTGAGATTTATGGGTTAAACTATTTAGGTCCGAATGATAATGTAATAATAGTCCAACAGACTAAGATGATTAAAAAGGCAATAAGCTCATTAATTAATTTTCGATCCATAGCCCAAGGAGCCTCCTTTTTTAAAAATTAACTTCAAAGAATTGCATTTTTTATTAAAATCATATAGAAAATAAAATAAATAACTAATTCATTGCAAGAGAATTATTAAAAAGGAGAGACAAAATGGGTTTGGCTTTGGGTTTGATTGTAATGGGTATTTTGATTCTATTGGATAGGATGTCTTTTGGATATGGACTAAAAGAGGGATGGCCCTGGCTTGTCATTGCCTTAGGGCTTGGTGTAATTTTTAGGAACAAAAGTAGTGTTTCTGGTTGGGTAACAATGATTATTGGTATTTTTATTTTAGGGGCTAAATATTACTCAATCCATATTAGATTTCCATCTATCATTAAAACTTACTTTTTACCCTTTCTTTTAATCTTTATTGGTTTTCTCTGGCTCCTTAAATATAGGAAAGATTGAGTTTTACAAATTTATGGAAGGTGGATTTGACGAATTTTTATCCCATCGAATTGATGGGCTATTCTGACCTTAGTTTTATTCGTATAGATTATCATATGATCCGTTGCGCTTTTTAGGTTTCCTAAGTAACTTAGGCCATCTTTTTTATCCAATCTCTCCAATTTTACCTTCCAATCAGACCAGTATCCACTTTCAAAAAATCTTTGAAACAGTATCCCTTCAATACATTGATTTACTATTTTTACTCTCCCATCTTCTAAAGGAATCAGGTCTTTTAGAACTAATTCTGAAAGATTTTTTAAATCAAGCCAAAAAGGGGAAACCCCAAAGAGATAAAAATCTGAAAGAAATATTTCTTTATCCCACATTTCAAGGAGTTTATATAAGGTTTCCTTTCTTTTTTGAGAAATATTGCATGGAACTTGGATACATGGGAAATTTTTAAAAATCTCTTTACGCCTAAAAATCTCTATATTTTTAGATAAGAAACATGATTCAGGGAATAGAGCACAGGCTATAGGCCTTCCTGGATAGATAGAACAATTCTTTCCTTCGAGGAAATGGCATGGTTTTTTTAATTCAAGTGATATACGTCCAAAGAATGGTTCTTTTTCATCAATAGGGTCGAAGCCAATTTTTATATATTTTTCAAAAAGGTCACAGACCCTTTGTCCTGTGACTAAGGAGATGGAGAAAAGGTCAATTATAGTCACTGAGATATGCAGGTCTGGGTGTTTGCAGCCGATTCGTTCACAGTCATCAGGACAAGAAAATTCTGACCATGCATTAAAGAGAAGACTTCTTTCGGAAAAATATTTTTCCATATTTATGAATCTATATCACTTAAATTTATATATAAGATAATCTTAATAACTTTCAACTTTAATTTTTAATAAATTTTAAATTAAATTAATAAAAAGAATTGAATTGCAAACTGGTTATAAATTTGGGATAATTTTGATTATACTTGTAGTTTTATTTAAAATGTGGTAACAAAAAACAACAAGATAATGGAGGTAATAAAGTGGCACTTTATAAAGTGGTTTTTTTGGGTATGAGCATTGCAAGTCCCGAGGAAGAAGAACGTCTACTCAAGGGGCTTCAGAAGAAGTTTAATCTTTCGCCAGAAAAAGCTGAGAGTTTACTTCAGAGAGTTCCGATTGTTGTAAAAAAGGGAATAACAAAAGAAGAGATGGAAAGATATGTAAAGGCATTTGAAGAAATTGGGGGAAGAGTGAGGGTAGAAGAGGAAACTTATCTCGAACCTTCAATAACAGAGAAAAAGTCTCTTGAAGGGTCATTCATTACATGTCCTCAATGTGGGTTTGAACAGCCTGAAACAGATGAATGCGTAAAGTGTGGGGTCATTATATCCAAATATTTACAATATCAATCAATGGCACGTTCCATTGAGGGGAAGGTAAGAGAAATCTCATCCGAAGAATCATCATCTGCATGGGAAACTGAAGAGGGAATTATAAAGGCGTTTTTAAGAACAACGAGAGATTGTCTTTTTTCTCCTACAAGATTTTTTAAAAAAGTAGGAGCTGGAAATGGATACTGGTCACCTCTGATATATGGAGTCATATGTGGAATCATTGGATTTGGAGTTGCTATTCTTTGGCAAGCCCTTTTTTTATCAACATTAATTCCTATACCGATAATTCAGATGGTTTCATTTAATATTATATTATTAGTGGCAACTATTTCTCTGCCTTTTATGATGGCCTTCTCTATCCTTGTTGGGAGTGCCATAACCCATCTCTGTCTTATCATAGTAGGTGGAAATAAAAAAGGTTTTGAGGCCACCTTTCGTGCTATTTCCTATGCATGGTGTGGAAATCTATTTGAGATCATACCATTTATAGGAAGTGCAATTGGAAGTATCTATACACTTATTTTAACAATTATCGGTGTAAGGGAAACTCATGGGATCACTACTGGAAAGGCTGTTTTTGCGGTACTTCTTCCTATAATTATTATAATTATTCTTATTGTAGCTGCTATTCTTATTCCTTTACTTCTCTTTGGAACAAAATTGATTGGTGGAGTAGGGGTTTGATGAATAATAAAAAAAATAATATGAGGGAGGGGGCGAGATTTGTCCCCTTTTTTTGTTTTTTGATAAAAATAAGATATTATAAAAATTAAGGTAAAGAGATGGGAAAGAGAAAAAGGAGAGGAAGAATAGAAGGGATTCCTGAGTTTGAGTTCGAAACCGAAAAACTAATCCAATTATTTAAAGAAAAAAGAAGGCCTCTTTCAATTCAAGATCTTTTAAAAAATCTAAACCTTGAAAGAAAATCAAGGAGAAATCTTAAAGAATTTTTAAAAAATCTTGCCAGAGAAGGTAGAGTCATAAGAGTCTACCGCAATCGTTATGCACTCCCAGAAACATTGGATTTAGTTATTGGTAGGGTTAAACGTCATCCCGATGGGTATGGATTTGTTATACCTGAAGAAGAAGGGCAGGAAGATATCTTTATAAGCCCAAAAGATCTTAATGGTGTGATGAATGGAGATCGGGTTTCGGTTAGGGTGGAATCTCGAAAAAAGGGAAGAAGGGGTAGGATTATCAAGATTTTAGAGAGAAAAACTCATAAGATTGTTGGTAAATTTGTAAAAGGGAAGAGTTATTCCTATGTGATTGCAGAAAATGAGAAAATACCTCAAGAGGTTTATATACCAGAAGGAGAAACCAAGAGGGCCAGATCCAATCAAATCGTAGTTGCCGAGATAACTCAATATCCAACAGAAAGATCGAAAGCAAGAGGGAGAATAACTCATATTTTAGGATATCCTGATGACCCTGATATAGAACCACAGATTATCATTCACAAATATAATCTTCCCCTTCGTTTCTCATCTTCGGCTTTAAGGCAGGTTAAAAATATTCCTCAAGCCCTATCCTCTGAAGATTATTATGGTCGTATCGATTTAAGATGGCTCCAAACTTTTACTATCGATGGTGAAAGGGCTATGGATTTTGATGATGCCGTATCAATAAGAAAAAAGGATGGTGGGGTTGTTCTATACGTCTCTATCTCTGATGTAAGTCATTATGTCGAGGAGGGATCGGCACTTGATGAAGAGGCCTACCAAAGGGGAACAAGCATCTATTTTCCTGATCGAGCTATTCAAATGTTTCCACCAGAGTTATCAAATGAGATTTGTTGCTTACATCCGAGGGTTGATAGATTAACCCTTACAGTTGAAATAGAATTTGATCAAAATGCTGAAAAAAAGGAGGTTAGATTCTATCCAAGTATTATCAAAAGCAATGAAAGATTAACCTATACGATAGTAAAAAAGATTTTAGTAGATAAAGACTCTGAATTAAGAAAGAAATTTAATTACATCATTTCCTCCCTTGAGCAGATGTTATGGCTTTCTCAAAAACTGAGACAAAAAAGACTCGGCCGTGGTGCCATAGATTTTGACCTCCCAGAACCTGAGGTCATCCTCAATCTTCAGGGTGAGGCAGACAATATAGTAAGAGCAGAAAGAAATGTTGCTCATCAAATCATAGAAGAGTTTATGATCGCTGCTAATGAGGCTGTGGCTGAATTTATGGAAAAAAGAGGTGTACCATTTATCTATAGGATTCATGAACCCCCAAAAAAGGAATCGATTGATGAGTTTAGAAAATTTTTATCTCATTTAGGATATAAAATGAGGAAAGAATCAAAAACTTCTCCGAAAGAGTTTCAAAGGATTCTTACTGAGGTAAGAGGAAAACCTGAGGAAAGAGTCATAAATGAGGTATTACTTCGATCTATGAGGTGGGCAAAATATTCTACAAATAATGTAGGCCATTTTGGATTGGCCTCCAACGCATATACTCACTTTACCTCTCCAATTCGAAGATATCCTGATCTTATTGTTCATCGACTTTTAAAATTAGCATTGAGTCATCAAAAGGTTACTATTTCAGAAGAATTACTTTCAAAAAAAGCTGAACATCTATCTCAAAGAGAACGAGTAGCCATGGAGGCTGAAAGAGAAATCTTAGATCGATATAGAGTAAAATACATGAAGGGAAAGGTTGGAGAAGAATTTGATGGGATTATAAGCGGAATGACCCCTATGGGTTTCTTTGTTGAACTAAAGGAAATATTTGTAGAGGGGTTGGTAAAAACGACGACACTCAATGATGATGATTATCAATTTAATGAAAGAAGATATTGTTTGATTGGCAAGAGGACGAAAAAGACATTTAAAATTGGAGATGAAGTAAGGGTTAAACTTGCCAAAGTTGATACAGGTAAAAGACAAATTGATTTTATTTTGGTAAAAAGTCTGTCTTGATGAGTGATTTATAATGAAGGAGGACGAAATGAAGATGCAAGAAGTTAGAGAAAAGGCAAAGGCACTCGGACTGAAAAATATCTTCGGTCTTTCGAAAGCCGAACTGATCAAAAAGATTCAGAGGGCAGAGGGAAATTTTGATTGTTTTGGAACAGTAAAGGATTACTGTGATCAGTTTGAATGTTGTTTTAGAGAAGACTGTTTTAAATTTTCTCAACATTGATTTTATTCATTTAAGTCGAGCTTTGCATTGTCTCGAATATATTTCACGATTTCTTCTGTAGTGGTACCTGGCTGAAATATCTCTTTTATGCCGGCCTTTTTTAATTCCTCAATATCTTCTGAAGGAATGATTCCTCCTCCAAATACGGGAATATCTTGTGCTCCTTTCTCCCTTAGAATCTGAACAACCTTTGGGAAAAGGCTCATATGAGCACCTGAAAGGCTTGAAAGACCTATAATATCGACATCTTCTTGGATGGCTGTGTTAACGATCTGTTCCGGGGTCTGCCTTATCCCTGTATAGATGACCTCCATCCCTGCATCCCTTAAGGCTCGTGCAATTACCTTTGCACCTCGATCATGACCATCCAATCCTGGTTTAGCAATCAAGACCCTTATCTTTCTACCCATAAAAACCTCCCTGGTATAATGATAGTGGTTATGGTATAGCGCATAGCAAGAAGAGAATTGATAAGTTGGAAAATTTTTTCTATTTTTATGCTCCCTTGCCCTATACCCAGAATATAATTACTAAGTTATCGTTCTTTGTATTCTCCGAAGACTTCTCTTAGATTATCTGAAATTTCACCTAAAGTAGCATAAGCCTTTACTGCCTCTAAAATGGGTGGTACCACGTTTTCGGTTCCTTGAGCTGCCTTCTTCAATTTAGCCAAGGCCTCTTTCACCTTGCCCTGATCTCTTTCTGTTTTTATTCTTTGGAGTTTCTGTTTTTGATATTGTTCCACCTCGGGTCGAATTCGAAGGATATCCTTCAAAGGTTCCTCTTCAATCTGAAATTGGTTTAGTCCTACAATGATCCTTTTCTTCATTTCGATCTCTTTTTGATATCGATATGCACTTTCTGCGATTTCTTCTTGAATATATCCTGATTCAATTGCCCTAATGGCTCCACCCATAGCTTCAATTTTTTCTATATATTGCCATGCCTTTTTCTCAATTTCATTTGTGAGTGATTCAACTGCATAGGATCCTCCCAAAGGATCAATGATGTCAGCGACTCCACTCTCATAGGCAATGATCTGTTGGGTTCTTAATGCAATTCGCACTGAATCTTCTGTTGGAAGGGCATAAGCCTCATCTCTTGAGTTAGTATGCAGTGATTGGGTTCCTCCAAGCACAGAGGCCAGGGCCTGCAGAGCAACTCTAATCACATTGTTATCAGGTTGTTGGGCTGTTAGTGTGCAACCAGCAGTTTGAGTATGGAAACGAAGCATGCAGGATTCATCTCGTTTAGCTTTAAAATACTGCTTCATAATCTTTGCCCAAAGCCTCCTCGCAGCTCGAAACTTTGCAATTTCTTCAAAAAAATTGTTATGACAGCAGAAAAAAAATGTTAGTCTTGATGCAAATGTATCAACATCAAGACCTGCTTGAATAGCTGCTTTCACATAGGCAATTGCATCGGATAATGTGAAGGCAATCTCCTGAACTGCATTACATCCCGCTTCGCGCATATGATACCCACTAATGCTTATTGTATTCCATCGCGGGAGATAGCCCTTACAGAATGAAAAGATATCTGTTACAATTCTCATAGATTCCGTAGGAGGGAAAATATAAGTCCCCCTGGCTACATATTCTTTGAGGATATCATTCTGTATTGTTCCTTGAAGGACTTCTGGTTTCACGCCTTGTTTTTCAGCAACAGCAATGTACATTGCTAATAGGATGGCCGCAGTAGAATTTATAGTCATAGAGGTTGAAACCCTATCAAGCGGGATTCCATCGAATAGAATCTCCATGTCCCTTAAAGTATCGATAGCGACCCCAACCTTTCCAACCTCTCCCTCTGCCATTGGGTGATCCGAGTCATATCCAATCTGTGTAGGCAAATCAAAGGCTACACTTAAACCTGTCTGCCCATGGTCTAAAAGATATTTATATCGTTTGTTTGTCTCTTCTGCTGTTGCAAAACCTGCATATTGACGCATTGTCCAGAGACGCCCCCTATACATGGTTGGTTGAATACCACGGGTAAAAGGGAATTCACCTGGGAACCCAAGCTCTTTAATATAATCCATAGACTCAATATCTAAAGGGGTATATAGGCGTTTTAATTCAATATTAGAGGTTGTTTGAAAAGAGGATTCCCTTTCTGGAAGTTTTGAAATGACTCTTTGAAAAGTGGTCTTCTCCCATCGCTCAAGTTCATTTCTGAGGTTTTTGGCCATATTTACTCCATTTTATTGAATAGTAATCAGAGGTTTAAGTTGTCAATAGAACTACCAAATACCCCATATTATGGCTTATCCCTTAACCCCTTGACCCCAGGGCCCCTCGGCCCCTTATTTATAATGGGATATTTCCATGTTTTCTCCAAGGATTTTTATCAACTTTTGTTTTTAGTATGTCGAGGGCCTGAATGATTTTTGGTCGTGTTTCTTCAGGTTCTATGATTTCATCAATATACCCTAATTCAGCAGCTTTATAAGGAGATGCAAATTTTGCTTGATATTCGGCTATCAATTTTTTTCGCATTTCGTCAGGATTTTCTGCTTTTTTAATCTCATTTCGAAAAATAATATTGACGGCACCTTCAGCGCCCATTACAGCAATCTCAGCTGTGGGATAGCAATAATTAATATCCCCTCTTATATGTTTACTTGACATAACGTCGTATGCTCCTCCATAGCCTTTTCTTGTAATCACTGTGATCTTTGGAACCGTAGCTTCACAAAAAGCATAAAGAAGCTTTGCTCCATGTCTAATGATACCTTTCTCTTCCATATCAATTCCTGGCAAAAACCCAGGAACATCTACAAATGTAATGATTGGTATATTAAAGCAATCACAGAACCGAACAAATCTTGCAGCTTTGACCGAAGAATCTGGATCGAGTGCACCTGCAAGCCAGTTAGGTTGATTTGCCACGATTCCAACAGGCATTCCATTAAAACGACCAAATCCAATTATGATATTCTTTGCCCACTCCTTTTGGACTTCAAGAAAATATCCATCATCTACAACAGAAAGAATGATAAGTTTCATATCATAGACCTTTCTTGAATCTTCTGGAATTAATCTCTTCAGAGATAGATCCATTCGGTTGGGGTTATCTTTAGTGGTTTTAATGGGAGGTTTTTCACGATTATTCTGGGGTAAAAAGCTGAGAAGTTCTTTAATAATCTTTATGGTTTCTTCATCGTTTTCTCCAGCAAAGTGAGCTACTCCACTCTTCTCCATATGAACCTTTGATCCTCCAAGAAGTTCAGAGGTAATAGGTCTTCCATCAGAAGTCTCAGATTTATTTAAGGCAGCCCGGATTACATCTGGGCCTGTAATGTGCATATAACTTGTTTTTTTTGTCATAATTATAAAGTCAGTCATGGCAGGTGAATATACAGCCCCTCCAGCACAAGGGCCCATAATGGCTGATATCTGTGGAATCACTCCCGATGCAAGGACATTTCTAAGAAAGATGTAGGCATAGCCTGCTAAGCTTTCCACACCTTCTTGAATCCTCGCTCCACCTGAATCATTGAGGCCTATTATAGGAGCTCCTGTTTTCATTGCGAGGTCCATTATCTTACAAATCTTTTCGGCAAAGGCCATCCCAAGTGTCCCGCCAAAAACAGTAAAATCCTGCGAGAATACAAAAACTAATCGGCCATCAATCTTTCCATATCCAGTAATAACACCATCTCCCCAGAATTTCTTCTTATCCATTCCAAAATCTGTACAGCGATGAGTCACAAATCGATCAAGTTCAACAAAGGTTCCGGGATCCAGGAGGAGGTCAAGACGCTCACGGGCAGTGAGTTTTCCTTCTTTATGCTGTTTTTCAATTTTTTCCAGGCCTCCACCTATCAGGGATTCAGCCCTTCTTTTCTCCAATTCCTTTCTTATCGAATCAATAGATTTCATGATGTTCTCCTATAAAGATTGCCTATTTATCTAAAAATTCTTCTTCCAAAATCTTTTCCACTAAAGAGTATGGGTCTGTTCGACGTAATATTATATCATCGATAAAAGATTCCAATCTCCCATTTCTCTCCATTTTTTCAATGAGACGATCCAATAACTCTGTTTTAAGTATTTCAAGAAACGTTACCTTAACCCTCTGTCTTTTTTTCTTTTCAATGGCTCCACTTTTTTCAAGCACTTGTTTATGACGATAAATTCCATAAACAAGTTCAAAGATTCCTTTCCCATGAATGGCCTCTGTTTTAAATATCAAAGGCTCCCAAAAGTCTTCCCTTTTTCTACCCATCTCAAGCACAAGTCTCAAATCCCTTTCAAGCCTATCCGCACCCTCAAGATCACATTTATTAATAACAAAGATATCTCCAATCTCGATGATACCAGCCTTTATGGCTTGAATATCATCTCCCAGACCAGGTACAAGTACAACAATCGATGTATGAGCTATATTGAATATATCCACTTCATCCTGGCCAACCCCTACGGTCTCGATAATAATAATATCCTTTCCCATAGCATCCATAACATGTATGATATCCTGAGTAGATCGTGAAAGACCTCCCATCGATCCCCGAGTGGCCAGAGACCGAATAAAAACCCCTTCATCAGTTGCATGGCGTTGCATACGGATTCTATCACCTAATATAGCTCCACCTGTAAAAGGACTGGTTGGATCAATTGCAATTATACCTACGGTTTTTCCCTCTTTTCTAAAAAGGTCAATCATCTTATCTACTATAGTAGATTTTCCAGAACCTGGAGGTCCTGTAATTCCAATAATATAGGCCCTACCAGTATTAGGGTATAATTCCTTAAGTGTTTTTATAGCCTCTGGAAGCCTGTCATCGATGTCCCGCATCAACTTAGAGGCTGCCCGAATGTCACCATTTAATATCTTTTTTGAAAGGCTCATAAATTATTCGAGAGATTAAAATATTATCTTTAAATTTCTATTCCTTTACGGGCCTGGATCCCTTTATTGTAATAATGTTTTATTTCAACCATTTCAGTAACTAAATCTGCCTTTTCAATTACCTCAGGTCTTGCATTTCTCCCTGTCAAAACGAGTTCAACAGTGTTAGGTTTAGAATCAATTAATTCAAGGAGCTCTGAGAGTGGAATTAAACCATAATCCACAGCCACATTAATCTCATCGAGAATTATAATATCATATTCTTTATTAAGGATTGCCTCCTTGACAATAGATAAGCCCTTTTTTGCCAATTCCACATCAATCGGATCAGGTTGGTTTTTAGAAACGAATGTATCTCGTCCCATCTGCTTGATTGTAAGCTCGGGTGATAATTTTTTTGCTGACTCAATCTCACCATAATTGATATTTCCCTTCATGAATTGAACAATTAAGACCTTGAGACCATGACCAATTGCCCTTAGAGCTAAACCTAAAGCCGCTGAAGTCTTTCCTTTTCCATCACCTGTATATACTTGAATTAAACCCTTTTCCATAAAACCTATTAAATTAATTCCATCCCTAAACACTAAACATTTATCCCTATGCGCACTTTTAACAGACTTCACGGATTTGAGCAATAATTTGTTCTGTCTTGAAATGTCTAAGGCTTATTGCACTCGAAGGACACGCAGCATTACAAGCTCCACAACCTTTACATAAGGCCTCATTAACCCTCATCACTTTTCGATAAGGATCGAGTTTCAGTGCTCTATATTCACAGACTTGCTCGCAAAGACCACACCCAGCACACATAATCTCATCAACATAAGCCGTAATAGGTTCTATCCTTACCTTGCCCGAAAAAAGAGGAGTCATGGCCTTTGATGCAGCCCCATGGGCCTGTGAAATAGTATCACTAATATCTTTAGGCCCCTGACACGTTCCTGCCAAAAATATCCCATCAGTTGCCGTATCAAGAGGTCTAAGTTTAGGATGGATTTCTAAATAAAACCTATCAGATCCTTGACTAATCTTGAGAACACTTTTTAAATCTTCTCCATCCTTTCTCTGAGTAAGACCAGTTGCAAGCACTAAAAGATCAACTTCTTCTTCGTAAATCTCTCCTAAAAGTTCATCCTCTGCTTTTACAACCAATTTTCCATTCTTCTTATAAATCTCTGAAGGGATTCCCTTCCGATAAATGATCCCCTTCTTTTGAACTTGTTCGTAAAACTGTTCATAGCCCTTTCCAAAGGCGCGAACATCAATATAACAGATGGTTATTCGGGCATCAGGAATCTGCTCTTTGATGAGATATGCCTGTTTTGCCGTATACATACAACAAACCCTTGAACAATATTCATTACCCACAGTTTTATCCCGTGAACCTACACACTGAATAAATAGGATTGACTTTGGGATTTTACCATCAATTTGGATTTTACCTTGTGTAGGTCCTGTTTTTGATAGGATTCGTTCTAATTCAAGTGAGGTAATCACATTTTTGTAAATTTTATATCCAAATTCGGGTTTAAGTTCTGGATTAAAAGGTTCAAAACCTGTAGCTACTATTATTGTTCCTATATCTAACGAGAGCTCCATTCCAATCTCTTCAAATTGGATAGCTCCTTCTGGACATACTTCACGACATTTACCACATTCACCCTTCTGTATAAATAGACAGTGATCACGATCGATTACATAGGAATATGGAACTGCGAATGGGCTTGGAAGATAAATAGCAGAACGATAGCTCAATCCCATATTAAATTCATCAGGAACCTTTACAGGGCAAACCTCCTCGCATCTCTTACAATAATTACAAAGGGTTTGATTTACAAATCGGGGATAGTGTTTTACTTTAACTCTGAAATTACCTATAAAACCTTCAACTTCTTTAACCTCTGAGTTTGTAAGTAGGTGAATCAGAGGATTTTTTTCTAACTCCCTCATTTTGGGAATGAGGGTTTTTTGCGTTTCATCTAAATTTGGGAAGGTACGATCCCATTTTATAATATGACCTCCAATAGTGGGAGCCTTTTCAATTAGGTAGACTTTAAAGTCTGAGTTTGCAATATCAAGACTTGCTTGAATGCCTGCAATTCCACCCCCAATGACCAAAACCACAGGCACAATATTTACTTCATTTTCTTCCAGTGGTTCATGAAGTGAAACTTTTGCAACTGCTGCTGAAATAAGGTCCATTGCTTTTCGTGTAGCTTCTTCCTTATCTGTATGAACCCATGAACACTGTTCACGAATGTTGGCTATCTCTAAAAAATATGGATTGACTCCAACTGTTCTCAAGGCCTTTCTAAAGGTTATTTCATGCATCCTTGGTGAGCAGGCTGCAACAATAATTCGATCTAATCCCATTTTCTTTATATCGTTTTTTATCAAATCCTGACCAGGATCAGAACACATGTATTGGTAATTTCGCGCGATCTTAACCTTCGGAAGAGTTTGGGCAAAAATTGTCAATTTCTCAACATCAACAGTAGCTGAAATGTTAATCCCACAATGACAAATATAAACACCGATCTTCATAATTAATAAAATTTGGAAAAATGGAATGATGGAATATTTATAAAAAATCAATAAATTATTGGTTTCTCATTATTCCATATCACCAGTATTCCATTACTCTTTTTCGTTTCTTCCTTTTGCTAATATGGCACAAGCCAAAGAAGCAGCGCCACTTGCTTGTGAAACAGTATCAGGTATATCCTTTGGCCCTTGACAACATCCTGTTAGGAAAATACCATTAATTTTCGTTATTATTGGATCGTGGCAATGAGCCTCATTGTAAAAACCATCAATGGATTTCTCCAATCCAAGAATTTTCATTAGAAGCTCATCCTCTTTTCTTGGGACAAGACCTACGGCCAGTACCACAAGGTCTGCTTCCATTTCAAATGGTTCTGAGAGAATTGTATCCTCACCTCTAATGATAAGCTTTCCATTTCTTCTATAGATTTCAGATGGGTTCGCTCTTCGATATATTATCTTTTCTTTTTGGACCCTTTCATAAAATTCTTCAAAGCCCTTTCCAAAGGCTCTAACATCCATATAAAGAACAGTAATTTTTGCATCGGGAAGTTTTTCTCTTAAAAGATGAGCTTGCTTAGCTGTATACATACAACAAACCCTTGAGCAATATTCATTTCCAACCGTTTTATCCCTTGAACCTACACAATGAATAAATACAACAGATTTAGGTTTTTCTCCTTCGATTAGGATCTCACCCCGCGTGGGACCAGATGCAGAACAAAGCCTTTCAAGCTCAAGACCATGAATCACATTTGGATATATACCATAACCAAATTCAGGTTTCTTTTTAGGGTCAAAGACATCAAAACCAGTTGCAACAATTATAGCTCCTACCTTTATTTCGAAAATATGTTCTTTTTGTTCAAAATCAATTGCATTGGCTTTACAAGCATCAATACATGTTTTCTTACATTTCCCTTTACTCAAAAAGAGACAACTTTTTTCATCAATTACTGCCTTTAGAGGAACGGCTTGGGGAAAAGGGATATAAATAGCCCTCCTTCTTGAAAGGCCCAGGTTGAATTCAGAAAGAACACCTTTTTTCAGAACACAGACACTTGTACAATCACCACAACCTGTACATAGATTAGGGTCTACAAATGTAGGTTTTTTTCTAATCTTCACATTAAAGTTCCCAACCTCACCCCTGACTTCAATGACTTCTGAATAGGTCAAGAGATTTATTCTTGGATGATTGCCTACATCAACCATCTTAGGTGTTATGATACAAGCTGAGCAGTCAAGTGTTGGAAAAGTTTTATCAAGCTGGGCCATATGGCCACCGATCGAAGGGTCTTTCTCTACCAGATGGACTTTAAATCCTTTATCAGCAATATCCAGTGAGGCCTGCATTCCCCCAATGCCTGCACCAATAACCAATGCCTCTGGAATAACCTTATTCACCTTATCTTCCTTCCCTAAGAACTTTTTCATTTCAATTTTCCAATCAAGACACTTGCAATCGTATTCTTTTGAATCTCCTTTGTTCCCTCATATATCTCGGTAATCTTTGCATCTCTATAAAATCTCTCTACTTCGTATTCTGTAATGTATCCATATCCACCAAAGATTTGTATTGCCTCATCAGCTACCTCAACAGCAACTTTTCCAGCAAACATCTTTGCCATAGATGTAAGTTTTGGATCTTTCTTTTTCTGATCCACACTCCATGCGGCCTTATATGTCAAGAGTCTTGCTACTTCAACCTTTGTTGCCATATCTGCAAGTTTATGCTGTGTAACTTGGAAATCAACAATCCTCCTACCAAATTGTTCCCTTTTTTTTGCATAATCAAGCGCCCGATCAAATGCTCCCTGAGCAATTCCAATGGCCTGGGCTGCAATTTCTAATCTACTTTCGTTAAAAAATTCAAGAACCTGATAAAACCCTCTATTTTCTTCACCAACCAAATTTTCCAGAGGAACTTTCACATCACTAAAAGAGAGTTCAGCCGTTGAAGTCATTCTAATGCCCATTTTGGGTGTAATCTCAGTTGCCTCAAATCCATTTAGCCCTCTTTCAACAATAATGGTAGACTGCCCCCTATAGCTTGGCTGAGCCTGTAAATTTGTTTGACAAAGGACAATAAAGAAATTTGCAATCATTCCATTTGTTATAAATGTCTTAGTCCCATTGATAATAAAAAATCCCTCTTTTTTATGGGCTGTAGTGGACATAAGGGTAATGTCACTGCCATGATTTGGTTCTGTGTAGGCACCTCCAGAAATAAATTCTCCTTTAGCAATTGGGATCAAATACTTCTTCTTCTGCTCTTGGGTTCCAAATCGGAGAATAAGTTCGGATGAGAAATCAACCGTACTTAAAGCAATCCCTACACTTGAATCCCTTCTACAAAACTCTTCAACCACCAAAACATTTTCAAAAACCCCATATCCTTGTCCACCATACTCCTCAGGAAAATGGATACCAATAAAGCCAAGTCTCGCAGCCCTTTTCCAAATCTCCTTTGGAAATTCATGCTTTTGCTCAAGCTCGAGAATCTTATCCTTATCACACTCTCCCTCAATAAACTCCCGAGCCGCCTTCTGAATATCCTTCTGCTCTTCGGTAAGTTCAAAGTCCATTTTCACTCTCCTAAGAATAAAAATATTCTGGAATAATGGAATAATGGGTGAAAAATTTATTTATTGTAAACCAAAATGCAATATTCCATTTTCCCTTTATTTTTGTTTTAGTTCTTTAATCTTATCTTTAATAACTGGTACAACCTTAAAAAGGTCGCCTACGATTCCATAATGGGCAACATTAAATATAGGGGCTTTTGGATCCTTATTGATAGCTATAATTGTTCCAGCCCCCTTAATTGCTGCAACATGCTGAAATGCACCACTTATACCAATGGCAATATAAACCTTTGGTTTTACGGTCTTCCCAGATGTCCCAACCTGCCTCTCCTTTGGAAGCCATTTCTTATCCACCACAGGCCTTGAACAGGCAAGGGTTGCTCCTAAAGAATCTGCTAACTCTTTTACGAGTGGAATGTTTTCAGCATCTTTAATTCCCCTTCCCACAGAGACAAGAATATCAGCCTGTGTAATATCTACTTCGCCCGCGGCTGCCTCAACATATTGAATGAAGCGTCTCGCTAAGGCCTCGTCTTTTAATGGAGAGGGGACAGATTGAATTTCCCCCACAGTTAAAAGATCTTCTTGCATTGGAAAGGCCCCAGCTCTAACTGTAATCATATAGGGACTCTCCTTATTGAAGGATACTTTAGCATTCACCTTCCCTCCGTAAATCTGACGCGTAAGAATGAAATTACCAGAATCAAATTCAATCCCTATACAATCAGTTGAGATGGGGATATTTAGTTTAGTTGCGAGGCTTGGAGCAAAATCCATACCCATTGCTGTGTGACCAATAAGAATTAAGTAGGGTTTCCTTTCGGAGATTAAATGATATAAAACCCTTTCATATGTTTCTGAATTGTAGAATTCAAGCCGCTCATCCTCAATTAAAACAACGCGGTTTGCCTTTTTAGCAAGAACCTCAGCAAATCTATTAACCTCCTTTCCAAGAATGATAACTGAAACCTGTGCTCCAATTGTTTTTGCAAGTTGATTTGCCTTTGAGACCATCTCAAAAGTTATTTCCCTTAGCTCTCCATGTCTATGTTCTGCTAAGACTAATATCTCATTCATCAGGATACTCCTCCTTTTTCTCTCAAAATCTCAAGAAACCTCAATGCCACTTCTTCAGGTTTTCCCTCTAATATCGTAGCTCCTTCACCCGAAGGTGGTAAAAAGACTTTCTCTAAGCGAATATTTGATCCCAAAATACCAACATCTTCGGGTTTAAGATTCAAATCAGACCTACCAAGGACTTTAATCTCCTTTTTTGCCACCTTGCGAATTCCCATAATTGAAACATATCTTGGTTCATTTATTCCAGTTTGAATAGTAAGCACTGCAGGAAGATCAATTTCAAGAACCTCTTCTAATCCTCCTTCTAACTCACGATGAACCCTAACAATCTTTCCTTTAATTTCAAGACGATTAACAAGTGCAGCATGAGGAATTTTAAGCAACTCAGCCAATGTGACTCCAACCTGTCCATAACTATCATCTTCAGCCTGAGCTCCAGTGATGATTAAGTCATATGGTATTTTTCTGATCGCTTCAGCTAATACTTTCGCTGTTGCATATCCATCTGAGCCTTCAAATGAAGGGTCATTTAATCTTATGGCTTCGTCCGCACCCATAGCCAAACATTTTCTTAATGTTTCATTAGATTCTTCTCCTCCCATAGATATAACTGTAACTGTACCTCCTAACTTCTCTTTAAGACTTATGGCCTCCTCAATTGCATAACTGTCCCACTCATTTAGATCAAATGTAAGTCCACTTTTGTCAATATCCTTTTCAGACCGATCAATAAAGATATCTGCCTCTGAGGTTTCAGGTACCCTTTTTACACAAACAATAATATTCATTTAACTTCCTCCTCATATTAATTATTAAAAACTTTATTGGATAACTTCAGCAAGTAATTCTGATAAGTCCATCACACAAATTTTTTCCTCATTTCCTGTCGTTTTCACAGCATCCTCAAGTGTTAGAAGACAAAACGGACATGCTGTAACAATTATATCCACACCAAGTTCAATAGCATCTTTTACACGAATTTCTGCAAGACGTTGACCTTCGGATGAGGCCTCAACCCACATCCTTCCTCCTCCTCCTTCACAGCAGAGGCTTCTTTGTCTTGAGCGATCAAATTCTTTTAAGATAACACCTGGGATGGCATCGAGGATTAATCTTGGTTCATCAAAGATGTTATTCTGTTTGCCAAGAAAACAGGGGTCATGGTAAACTAATGTTTTTTTAAATTCTTTTTTCAGAGATATTTTTCCCTCTTCAATGCACTTAGCAATTATTTGAGTAGTATGGAGGATTTCAAATTTCCCTTCAGGATATTCGTTTTTCAATGTATTAAAACCATGAGGACAGGCCGTGAATATATGTTCGATTCGGTAAGTTTCAAAACTCTTTAAATTTGCCTCCATAAGTTCCTCAAATAGACCCTTTTCTCCCATTCTCCTTATCTCATTTCCACAGCATAGTTCCGCACTTCCTAAGATTCCAAAATCAATCCCTAAGTTTTGAAGACAGATGACTAATGACTTTAGGACCTGTTGTACTCTCGGATCAGAAGAGGCTGTGCATCCAATAAAGTAGAGATATTGGGCTGAGTCTCCTTGTGAGAAATCTTTGATCCTAATTCCTTCAGGCATGAGCCTTAGCCATTCTGTTCTCTTCCCTTTTGGTTTCCCCCAGGGGTTTCCATGCTTATAAGCATTCTCCATCGCTTCGATAATCGTCTTTGGGATATGACCTTCTTCTACCAATAGGCTTCTTATTCCAATTATAAGATCCATAGGCTTAAGTCCTCGAGGACACCTAATAGTGCAAGTTTTACAGGTGGTGCAATCCCAGATTTCCTTCTTTTCGTTGATATTTTCAGTAATTTTCTCAAGTATCCCTTCTATCATTAATCTACGGATATTTAGCTTTGATTTTAATGAAACAGGGCAACCTCCTGTGCATTTTCCACATTGAAAACAACCATAGAGGTCAAATCTTTCAGCAATTTTCTGTTCTATAACTTCCATATTTTTGTTCTCTTTCGGATGTAATTTTTAATAAGTATAAAATCCCCTTCCTGTTTTCCTTCCAAGGTAACCTGCATCAACATACTTCTTTAAAAGAGGGCATGGCCTATATTTAGGATCTCCAAATCCTTTAAATAGTACTTCCAATATTGCAAGACATGTATCAAGTCCAATAAGGTCAGCCAATGCAAGGGGGCCCATTGGATGGTTCATTCCTAATTTCATCACCTGATCAATCGCTTCAACTGTTCCAACACCCTCATAAAGTGCATATATAGCTTCATTAATCATCGGCAACAATATTCGATTAGAGATAAACCCTGGAAAATCATTGGCTTCTACAGGGATTTTTCCCATTTTTTCTGCAAGGGATTTGACTGTTTGAAATGTTTCTTCCGATGTTTGAAGACCTCTGATGATTTCAACCAATTGCATTACAGGCACAGGATTCATAAAATGCATTCCAATAACCTGTGAAGATCTTTTTGTTGCATTTGCAATCTTTGTGATAGAGATAGAAGAGGTATTACTTGATAGAATTACTTCCTTAGGGCAAATCTCATCGAGTTGTTTAAAGAGATCAAGCTTAAGAGATTCATTTTCAGTGGCTGCTTCAATAACAAAATCCACTTTAGCCATATCTTTTATATCAATAGTTCCTTTAATTCTACCAAAGATTTCGTCTTTTTTCTGTGATGATATCTTTCCTTTTTCTACGAGGCGGTCTAAATTCTTAGAGATGGATGACAGACCTTTTTGAATAAATGAATCTGCAATATCACTCATAACTACTTGAAAATTTGATTGAGAAGCGACCTGTGCGATGCCACTTCCCATTTGACCTGCACCAACTACACCAATCGTTTTAATCTCCATAATATCCCCCTTTCATGTTTTAATTTAATCTATTTTTTCAACTATAAGGCTAACGGCCTCTGCTCCTCCTAAACATAGTGAAGCCATACCTCTTTTGGCCCCTCTTTGCTTCATTGCATAAAGAAGTGTAGTTAAAATCCTTGCTCCACTTGCACCTATTGGATGACCTAAGGCAACTGCACCTCCATTGATATTTACCTTATTAAGATCTATTCCAAGTGTCTTAATAATAGCTAAAGTTGAGGCTGAGAATGCCTCATTTATTTCAAAAAGATCAATATCACTTAATGAAAGACCTGCTTTTTTTAAGACTTTTGGAATCGATTTAATTGGTGCAACGAGGACATCTTCTAATTCCACTCCTGCCTCTGCTTGGGCTCCAACCCTGGCCATAGGTTTTATTCCTAAGGTTTTTGCCTTATCAGCAGACATCACAACAAGGGCACTTGCCCCATCGCTTATCTTTGAGGAATTTCCAGCCGTAACAACACCATCTTCTTTAAAGGCTGGTTTTAGTTTAGCCATGGCCGAAAGGTCTGTATCACGTGGACCCTCATCGATTTCAAAGATTGCAGTTTCCCCTTTTTTCGATGGGATTTCAATAGGGAGTATCTCTTCTCGGAATTTTCCCTCTCTAATAGCCCTTATTGCCTTTTGGTTTGACTCGTGTGCAAATTTATCTTGTTCTTCACGACTTATATTAAATTTCTTGGATTGGATTTCTGCTGTATAACCCATATGATAATTATTAATTATATCCCATAAACCATCATGAACCATACCGTCTACGAGTTTCCCATCCCAAAGGCGATATCCAGTTCTCGCATTTTCTAAATAGTAAGGGACACGACTCATACTCTCCATTCCACCTGCTACAATGACATCAGCATCTCCTGCTATAATAACTTGTGCAGCAAGCATAACTGACTTTAATCCAGAGCCACATACTTTATTAATAGTAAGAGCACCAATATCCATTGGAAGCCCTGCCTTAATCATGGCCTGACGAGCAGGGTTTTGTCCAAGTCCATAAGGTAGTACATTCCCCATAATAACTTGATCCACATCTTCTTTTCTAATCTTTGACCTGCTTATTGCCTCTTTTATTACCTTTGCTCCTAACTCTGTAGCAGTATAGCTACTTAAGGCACCGAGAAAATTACCGATGGCTGTTCGAACTGCACTTGTAATAACCACTTCTCTCATTCAACTCTTCTCCTTTCCGACGGTTTTCATTTAACAGAGAGTCCAAAGAAAATAAAGTCCTTTTTTGGAGAAATCCTTGAGGCTTTATCTTTTAAGGAAACCTATTGAGAATAACTAAGTATATTTCTATAATGCAGGCCATCTTCCTATAGATAGAACATCATAGCCCGCCTTTTCTAAATCCTTGACAATCGGTTCATAGTTCTCTGTTTCAATCCTTATCGCAGCAATCCTTTTACCCTCTACCATAAAAGAAGGAGAGACAATGCTAATTACATTAACCTCATGTTTTTTAAATATCTCGAGCACACCTAACATAGTTCCAGGTTTATCCTCAAGGGCAATGCTCAATCTTGTCCCTTTTCGTTTTAGTCCGAATATATCAACTAAATGAGCCATTGCATCAGTTTCTGTAAATATTCCATAAAGTTTATCTCCTTCAACCACGACAGGAAGACATCCAATCTTATTATCAACCATTAATTGAACAGCCTCTTCAATTAGTGTATCAGGAGTAATAGTTATCAGTTTTTCTTTTGGTGTCATAAAGGCCTTAACCTTCAATTTACCAAGTAGATAATTGAGTTCTTGGACGCTTAGAAGTGTTGCATCTGATGGAGCAGCCTCACGAATGTCTCTATCCGTTACTATACCTACGATTCGGTTCTCTTTATCAACTACTGGAAGATGGCGGATTCCTTTTTCATGTATTAAATTTCTTGCCTCAAAAAAGTTTGCCTCAGGACTGATTGTAACAGGATTTTTCTTTATCATCTCTCTCATAAAACCTTTGTATTCTATCCTCATAACGATATACCTCCTCTCTTAATAGAATTTGTAACATATTAACATATTTCAAATTTTTTTTATAGGGATATTTGTAGAATTAAAAATTATTCCCAACTACGGAGGTCTTGAATCTTGTTTGCACCCTCTGGAATCTCTCCCTTTTTAACGACTTGAATTTCTCCTCTTAAAGTTGTTACCTGCCGAATAGTCTTTTCAATCTCCTCTTTTGTCTTATTTAAGTCTTCAATGTTTTCTTTTAACTCAACCTTAAGGGTCATTTCATCCCTGTGATCCTTTCTTGTAATAACCATCTGATATTTAATTATCTCAGGATGTTTCGAAGCAATTTCATCGATTTGACTTGGGTGAACAAAAAGTCCCCTTACCTTTGTTGCCTGACCAACCCTACCTAATATCTTTAATAATCTGGAGGAAGTTCTACCACAAGGGCATGGAGTCTCGGTCATGATAGAAAGATCTCCTGTCGCAAATCGAATAAGAGGATAGGTTTTGTTGAAGGTTGTACCAACAATCTCTCCTATTTTCCCGGGTCCAACTTGTTGACCTGTATTAGGGTCTATAATCTCAACAATCTTATCGTCAGGGATGTGCATCCCAGTTTTTTTGATACATTCATATCCCAGACATCTAATATCTGCAGTTCCATAACCTTGTCTTATGATCATTCCAAATTTTTCCTCCAATTTAGAGCGAAGAGATTCAGGAAGCATTTCTGCTGCCACAAAGCCAACTTTTAGATTCAGATCCATTTTTAGATCCAGTCCCATCTCCTCTGCCTTTTCTGCTATTGTGAGGAGGAAACTTGGAGTGCCACAAAAACCTGTAACCTTAAGGGTCCTTAAAATATTAATCTGTTGCTCTGTATTTCCGACACCACTTGGGACAACAATACATCCGAGTTTCGCCAGAGAGTTATCCAACATCTCAAGGGCAAAAGGAACCATATGATAACTAAAGGTATTTAAAACAATATCTCCAGGCCTGAAACCCGTAGCAAACATTCCCTGTGCCCATCCCAATTCCTGATAATCTCTTTCACCAGGTTCATGGATAGGTCCTGGAGAAATATATATTCTTCTTAATTCACTGATTGGCACTCCTTCAAAACCACCAAATGGAGGGTTCTTTTTCTGAAGTTCTAAAAGATCAGATTTTTTTGTAATTGGTATCTTTTCTAAATCTTTTATTGTCTTAATATCCTTTGGTTTTAGTCCAACAGAGTCCATTTTATTTTTAAAGGCGGACGAATGTTTATAAGCATAATAAACAATACCCCTCAATTTTTGATTTAGATATTCAACCCTTTTACTTTGATGCATTGTTTCAAGATTTTTTTTAAAATAACCAGGGGTGCGGTCAATTTGGTCTTGCCTTGCCATTTCTCTTATTTCTCCCATGGGTTTCTTGCCTTTTATAGTGAAAAAGGGGATTTAAAGAAAATTTTTTATTTATTCGGAAAAATTCCTTCAAATGGGACAAATATATCTCCTTTTTCACTTGAAAAGACTGCCATTCCTTCTGAGACTTTTATTTTAAACCCAAAGTCCCCAATCTTCGAATACCAGCTCTTGATTAGATCGTTTGGGTTTAGTTTAAGTTCTTGAATCTTTGGAGCTTGTGCAACTAATAGTGTAAGGCGGATTGTGGCTGAGTCAATAATGCTAACAATTCGATATTGATTAGTTGTGTTTGGAGGGAAAAATATACGATCATAATAGGTTGGAGTGGCAATCTCTATATATTTATTCTGAGGAGCTTCGAAGGAGACTGTAAATTTAATATTATCAAGCATGACATTATAACCACTTGGATTATGGATATTGAATACAAAACCAAGGGCAAGAGGAGTGCGGGCAGGAAGATCAGTCCATGGGAAATAACTCATAACTTCTACTCGTTCAAGTGTTACTCTTGGTTTCCCAGCATCTTCTGTTGGAATAAGACCTGGTTTACAACCATAAAATAAAAAAATCAAAATGGATAGGATTATTATATGAATTAAGAAATATTTTCGCATAATAAACCTCCTTTTCGTTTTATTAAAATGATTTGTGACTCGCAAAATGTATCACGAACTATGAAACTATGTTAACCATCTTTTTCTTCTCTTGTAATGTTTTACTTGTCTAAAGCTCTTTCTTTGACCAAGGTCTGATAAACCAAGATAAAAATCTCTTATATCAGGGTTTTCAGTTAGTTTTTCTGAGGCTCCATGCATCACCAGTCTTCCGTTTTCCAACACATATCCATAGGAGGAAACATTTAATGCAAGCTTTACATTTTGCTCAACCAGGAGCATAGGAATACCTTCTTCTTTATTAAGACGAGTGATGATATCAAATATTTCTTTAATAAGAAGTGGTGCAAGACCCATAGAGGGTTCATCCAGAAGCATCAGCTTTGGCTCTGCCATAAGGGCCCTACCAATCACAGTCATCTGCTGTTCCCCACCGCTTATGAATCCTGCAAGGACATTTTTCAGATCAACCAATCTTGGGAAATAATGGTATATCATTTCAAGCCTATCTTTGAGATTTGGGCCATTTCCTCTTAAATGAGCTCCTACACGGAGATTCTCCTCAACTGTAAGATGTTCAAACACCCTACGGCCTTCAATAATTTGGAAAATCCCTCTTTTTGCAACCTCTTCAGCAGAAAGATGATGGATCTTTTCTCCCATAAATTCAATATTTCCATCAGTCACCCGGCCGTCCTCATGTTTTAGAAGACCAGATATAGCCTTTAGAGTGGTTGATTTTCCTGCTCCATTTGCTCCAAGAAGAGCAATTATTTCTCCTTTAGGAACGTCAATGGATATTCCTTTCAGAACAAGAATAACCTCATGATACATGACCTCAACATTATTGAGCTTCAGAATCATATCATTGTTCCCTATCATTACTCTTAATTCTCCTTTTAATCCATTTTACCATCCAAGCCAGCTTGCCCATTTGTCAGGAAACTTTGCCCTCATATCAATTTCAGCGACTGTCTTGGGTCTACCTTGAATAACCCTTCCGATTCTTACCACAGAGCTATAACGATGGTCAGTGGGTGTTATCGTAACTAATTGTCCCCCAAATCTTTTTAATCCATCCCAATTTCTAAATGATTCAAAGGCCTCTTTAATTCCAGGGCCATTGAGTTTTCCTGCCTTATCAGCTATTTTCATGGCTTCCACTGCGAGAGTAACCTTTACCCAACCCTGAACAGTGCGAATAAGACGATTTTCAAGAGATACTCCAGGATTCAGTTTTTTACAGTAATCGGTCACGGTCTTTTTTGCTGGATATTCATCAATAAAAAGAGCACAAGCAAGTAGTCCAATAGCTCCTTCAGAGGCAGGACCTGCCAATTTTGGCAGATTTTCATCAAAACCCCAATTATTAATAATATGATCAGCTTCAAATCCTAGTGCATAAGAGTCTTTAAGGGCAGCAGATACTGACATTGTTGTATTGCCATGCCAAACAAGGTTTGCTCCAAACCCCTTTGCTGCAATTACCTGACTTTTTGTATCAAGGGCTGTTAGTGATACATGCTGGTCAGGTCCAATTTCAAATCCAAGTAATGCTGCTTGATCTTTTATAGCTTTGATTGGAGCTGTTGCGTAAGGTGATGAGGTGTCCATAAAACAAACAAATTTAGGTTTTACCCCTTTTTCTCTTAAGGCCTTCCATTTTGGATCCTTTTTCCATATCTCTTCAAACCAATAGGTTATAGCTCCCCTGGCATTTGTTGAATAATCTGTGCCGTAAACAAAATTATAAGGTGTTTTTTTAGGATCACAGAGATGGCCAGAAAATGAACTTGAAAGGAATGGCATCTTATCAGCATTGATTGTGGGAGAGAGCGCTTCAGTATCTCCTGTTCCCCATCCAAGAACCATAACTACTTTATCATAATCTCTAAATCTTTTATATGTTGTGATGGCTTCTGGAACACGATACCCGTAGTCATATTGGAATAATCGAATCTTTTTACCGTTGATTCCACCAGTATCATTATAATATTGTACTGCCTCTCTTACCCCAAGTGCCTCATCCTTTCCAACATCAGAAGTTGCTCCAGTCGTATCCTGCAATGCTCCAAGTCTAACTTCTTGGGAAAATCCAGCTGATATCAAAACCGATGAGATGAAGAATGTTACCACTAAAAAAACAAATATCTTTTTTACCATTTTAATTCACCTCCTGAGTTTTAATTAATCCATTAAATTTTTGCTTCTAAAACACAATCCTTATGAAAATCATCACCTCCTTTTAATCAGAATTGGTTACTTCTCAAATTAAAATCTGACAGTTTTTTATTTTAAAAATATTCATGACTAATAAAAGCAAAATTTTAACTCCTCCGGCTAATAAGAAAATGGCCATAGATTGAAATAGTTCTTTATCTGCCACCAACGATAAGAGAGCCCATTTGGTTCGTAAATGAGAAAAAGGGCAATAGCCAGACCAAAGACAGCCTCTTTAACATATAAGAATTTTTCAAGTAAATGGGGTAGAAAAGGCATCAGATCTAAAAAGAATTGGCTCTGTGTTAGTGTAAAGATTAAGAACTTAAGGCCTTCAGGGATAAGTGTCATAAACATTGCACCAAATATAGTTCCATGGAGACTACCAACACCTCCAATTAGGATAACTCCTACTAACCAAAGAGACCAACCAAAATGAAAATGTTCTGGGCTAACGGCAGCAAGTGAGGTAATCCAAAAAGCACCTGCAATCCCTCCTAAAAAGCCTGCTACAAAGAAAGCAAGAAGCTTGTAGTAGACGATATTGACTCCAATGGCTTCTGCAGCAATATCATTATCTCGTATAGCAATCCAAGCCCGTCCAATCTTTGACCTAAGGAGGTTTGCCATTCCAATATTACATAAAACGACAAGAGTGACCATAATGTAATAGACATCAATATCCGACTTTATTACCCAAGGGCCAATTTTAACAGTTCCTGGAGGAATAGAGAAGGCTACCCCCCTTCCTCCAATTTGGCTTACATACTGTGTAATGAAGAACTCGACAGTGATAAATTGGGCTGCCATCGTGGTCATAATAAGGTAGAATCCTTTAACGCGAGCAGATGGAAGACCAAACAATACACACCATAAACCACCAACAATCCCACCTATAAAAAGTGCTATAATGTATGGAAAATGAAGCTGAAGCATAAGAAGGGTGCAAGTATATGCACCCACAGCAAGGAATGCGGCATGGCCCAAAGTAACTTGGCCACAATAACCAATCAGAAGTTGGACACCCATAGCTGAAAGTATGGTATAACCAATAACATTGGCAATGGAAATAAAGTAGAGGCCAGAGAATTTTGGGATCAGATAAAAGATAGTTACGAAAAGGAGAGTCATCTTCCCCCAAACAAACTTTGTCTGCCACCATGCATGGTCTTGTCGGTAATGTTGATGATAAACCCCACATGGTCGAAAACCCATAAATACCTCCAAAAATTACTAAAATGTTAATGTTTTAATGCTGGAATACGGGAATAAATATAATTTAAATTTTTAGACTCTCCATTTTGCTTCATTCCATTATTCCAATATCTCCTAATTCCATATTTTTAAACCCTTTCAATTCTTATCCACCCCCATAGTCCATATGGTTTAAACAACAGAATAATTACCATCACAGCAAATGGGAATACATCTTTCACACCTCCAGGTGTAAATCGACTGAGATATCCATCAGCAAGGTTTTGAAGGACACCAATAATAAGTCCACCCACAATGGCTCCTGGTATAGAATTTAGACCTCCCAGAACAACTGCTGGTAAGACTAAAAGTCCAAGGTAACCCACAGAAATATTAAGGCCATTAATATTTCCAAGAAGTGTTCCTCCAACTCCTGAAGCCATAAATGCAATTGCCCAGGCGAGGGCATAAACTACCTTTGCGTTTACTCCAAGGGAGAGTGCAGCCATTTCATCGTCTGCTGTAGCCTGCATTGAAAGTCCCCATTTAGTATATTTAAAGAAGGCAACAAATCCAATCAATAAAACTATGGATGCAATAAAAGCCCAAAGGTACACTTGTCCTATAACAATCTTTCCAAGAAAAATGGGTTTTAGCGGAAAAACAGGAGGATTAAAGACTTTTGTATCTGTTCCCCAAATTAATTCAATAATCCCTTTAAAGAAAAAAGATAGTCCTACTGTTACCATAATGACGCTAAGTACTGGTTCTCCCACCATGGGTCTAAGAAAAAGAATCTCTGTTAATATGCCCAGTGTAAACCCCACTGCAAGAGTTAGGAGAAGGGCAAGGATAAAGGGGATACCTAATTGATAGAAGGTCAGGCAGACATAGGCACCAATAAGTGTAAGTTCACCCATTGCAAGGTTTAATACTCCAGAACATTTATAAATCAAAGTCCAGCCTAATGCTACAAGTGCGTAAATACTTCCAACGAGTATGCCTGTGATAAAAAGTTGTAAAAAAAGTTCCATAAATCCTCCGTCATTTTGTCTGGAGAAAAATTTTTAATTTGGGACGTCCATAATTCTCAAATCTGTCTTGATTTTGGCTATCCTTCCATCTTCATATGTTATTGTTGTGTCCATGTGCACATGATCTTCTTGGCAATAGAGGCCTTTAACAATATCCTTATATCGATCCTCTACAAAAGCCCTTCTTAGTTTCCTTGTTCTTGTGAGTTCATCATCATCCGGATCAAATTCTTTGTAGAGATTGATAAATCGTCTAATTCGAGCAACTTGAGGAAGATCTTTATTTACCTTCATAATTTCTTTTTTTACCAATTCATAGACTTCTGGCTTCTGGGATAATTCCTGATAACTGCTATAGGTGATATTTCGATCATCTGCCCATTTTCCAACAACATTATAATCAATACAAATTACACATGTTACGTAAGGTCTTCTATCTCCAATGGCCCATACATCCTTAATAAAAGGACTGAATTTGAGACGTGTTTCAAGATACTGAGGGGCGAATTTTGTTCCATCGCTTAGTTCCATAACATCCTTTGTACGGTCAAAGACAACTAAATGACCATCAGCATCTATGAATCCAGTATCTCCAGAATAAAGCCATCCATCTCTTAGCGCTTTTGCTGTTTCATCCGGCATTTTATAATAACCTACAAATACCGATGGACTTTTTGAAATTATCTCTCCATCCGAAGTAATTCTTATTTCTGTTTCGGGGATAGGTTTGCCAACTGTATCAAATTTGATATCTCCATCTCGATGAAGAACTGAAATGCCAGCTATCTCCGTTTGACCATATATCTGTTTAAGATTTACTCCTATAGCATGGAAAAAGCGAAAGTGATCAGGTCCCATAGCAGCTCCACCTGTGTATGTATATCTTATTCTCGAAAGTCCAAGATGATCCTTCAACTTTTTATGAACGCAAAGGTATGCAATATACTTGAGAATATTGAGATACCATGGTATATGCTTTTTTGCAAATTTAAGATCAGCAATATTGTAACCAATCTTCATTGCAAATTCATAGGCCTTTCTTTTTAACCAAGTGGAATCGAGATATTTAACCTGTATATTCCGAACCATCTGCTCATATATTCTTGGAGGTGCAAACATCATATGAGGACCAATTTCTCGAATATTTTCTTGTGCAGTTTCAGGTTCTTCAGGGAAATTGAGGGTAAAACCTGCTTGAATACCACATGAAATAGACATCATTTGTTCTCCAATCCATGCGAATGGGAGATAAGACACGAAATCATCAGTTTCGTAATATTGATCCACTCGCATGAGATTCCTTCCCATGGAGAGCATATTATAATGGGTGAGAAGGGCACCTTTGGGTAGGGAAGTAGTTCCCGAGGTGTAGAATAAAAGACAAACATCATCTGCCTTACCTTTCATTACCATCTCTTCAAAAAGCTTTGGCTCTTTTTGGTCCAGACTTTCTCCAATCTTCATTAGTTCTTTAAGGCTTATCAGTGAGGGATCATTATAATTCCTCATTCCTTTTTCATCATCCCATATCATCTTCACTAATTTAGGACACTTATCTTTAATCACAAGGTATTTATCTACCTCTTCTTGCCCTTCACCCACCATCATTTTGGCATCTGAATGATTAATGATATATTGGACTTCATCAATCAGAGAATCTTGAAATAACCAAACTCCTATCGCCCCTACACACATAGCAGCCATTTCAGCCCATAGGGCCTCAGGTCGATTATCTCCAATCATAGCAACCTTATCACCTCTCTCCAATCCAAGGGATACCATTCCCAATGCGATCTTCTTTACATTTTCATAATATTGTTTCCATGTGATAGGAATCCAGATTCCATATTCTTTTTCCCTCATTGCGACCTTTTTATCCCAAAATTTTTTTGCAGATTGAAGAAATAATTTTGGGATCGTAAGATCTTTGGTAAGTTGGATTGTCTTCAGGTTATCTCCGTGTGACATAAAGATCCTCTGCTTCTCCAAGATATGCCTTGATTACCCTGGGGTTGTTTTGTATTTCATCAGGGGTTCCCTCTGCTATCTTTTCTCCAAAGTTTAACGCTAATACCCGATGAGAGATGTCCATCACTACACCCATATCATGTTCTACCAAGATACATGTTGTCTGCCATCTTTTCTCCTCGTTGATATCTAATATAAAACGTGCCATATCTTCGACTTCTTCTAAATTAAGTCCTGCAAGGGGCTCATCAAGAAGTATAATCTTTGGATTCAAGGCCAATGCCCTTGCGAGCTCCACTCTTTTCTGAAGACCATAAGGAAGCATACCGACAACCTTATCCCTAATGTGGGCAATCTCAAGTAAGTCGATAATCTCTCTTTCGATGAAATCACGGTTCACAATTTCTTCTTTAGCCGTTTTCCCAAGATAAATAGAGCCACTTAATAAACCTGTTTTTAAATGGATATGCCTACCGAGTCTAATGTTATCAAGAACAGTTGCACCTTTAAAAAGTTCAATCTTTTGAAATGTTCGAGAGATTCCCAATTTTGCTCTTTGATAAGGTTTTAGTTTTGTTATTTCCTTTCCATCGAAATAAATATGACCTCTTTGGGGATAATAAATTCCATTTATACAATTAAGAAGAACAGTCTTTCCTGCCCCATTTGGACCAATAATTGAAAATATCTCTCCCTTTTTGACTTCAAAACTGACTCCCATAAGTGCCTGAACTCCTCCAAAGGCCATGTAAATATCATCCACTTTTAGAAGAACTTCATCTTTAATGGTCATGCATTATCACCTTTTAAAGATTATGTATGGGGCATTTGAAGACAGAATTCAAAAACTCCCACCATTTTGATTTTTTATAAATAAAAATTATAAAATTTTTATCAAAAAGAAAACCTATTTGTCAAGAGATAACTGAAAAAGACGAATAAGTCTTTGCGATTTTTTACTTGACAAGAAAAATCATTAATGTTAACAAATTTTCTATATATTTTTGTTAAAGGGAGGAAAATGGGTTTGGCTAAAGGAACAGTAAAGTGGTTTGACACTAAGAAAGGCTATGGGTTCATTAAGCAACCTGGTGGGGATGATGTATTTGTTCACTATTCAGGGATTTTAGGCGAAGGATTTAAATCTCTTCGTGCTGGGGATGAAGTAGAGTTTGAGATTACAAATGGCCCTAAAGGGCCTCAGGCCATTAAGGTAACAAAAACCACTTAAAAGATTTAAAATTTAACTAAATCGTATTAGCTTTTAATTAAGTAGGGTTTTCCTTAAAGCGATTTTTAATACGGTTTATAGCTTCATTTAGTTTTGAAATCCAAGGACCTTGGCGTGATCTTTTTAATTTGGTCAAAACATTAATCGATTTATTTGTTCCAATCTTTGCGAGGGTTTCAAATATCGTTATCAGCATGTTATCCGAAAGGAGGTTTTTTTGGAAAAGCCCAAATAGATGTTTTATTCCCCTTTTTTCCAAGACCTCTATGAGGATTTCTTCTAATGTTTTTTCCCCAACAAGGAGATTTCCATATAGCCCAAAGGCGTTATAAATTTGGTTTTCAATTTGTTCCATTATATCTTGTGGGTTTTCACTTAAGTTCTTAAGTATTTCAAACATCTTCTCAAGCCCTCTTTTACTCTTAATCATCCCAAGACACCAGATGGCTTTTTTCTTTACTTCAATGTCTGAATCGTTTAAACCAGAAAGAAATATCTCTTCTCCTTCGATTCCTTTAATCTGCAGTAAGGTATGGAGAGCCTGTTCTCTGAGCTTTGAATTTTGATGAAATGCATATTTTTCAAGGATCTTTGCCAGAGATGGTTGCCAATCACGGGATTTAATCTCTCCAATTATTCTAAGAATATCACAGGTTGTTTCAAGCCCTGTCCTTTCCTGCTCAAGCTCTCTTATTAGGGTGGCTGTGGCAATTGGTCCAATTTGAATGAGGGCTTCGCATGCATTCTTTCTAACCCATTGGTCTTCGCTTTTCTTCAAGATTGATAGAAGATGAGGAATGGCTCCTACCTCGAGCGATACAAAGATTGGAATAATAGAGGAACGAGTCTCTTTTTTCCCAGTGAGGAACTTTTCTTCTAATAAACCCAATAAAGGTCCCTTGGAAATCTCTTCCAAGATTTGTCCTGCAAGTAAAGCCCACATCATCTTTTGGTGAAAATGCTTTTTTAATGTTTCAATTATTCTTAATATTTCTGAAAAACGATCCCTTCGAGTCAATTCTGGGATCATTTTTATAAAGGAGTATGCAACTGTTAGGAATGCTTCTTTTTGTTTAGCCTGATCAAGCTTTTGAAAAAATTGATCTGTATAGGTAAGAAATTTGTCTGTCAATCTTTCAAGCAATATTTTATCCTTAAGTCCTGGAGTTAACTCTTCAAGATCGATTAGCTGATGCCTAAAGAATTCCTCAAGCATTAGTTCCGTTTCCTTGGTTCCAACCTCTTTTAACCTTCTTGCTATCTTTTTAACTAAGCGGTCAGACTTTTTTTCAAAAGAGTCGCCTTTCCGCAATTGCTTTAGATTGAGGTGTTCCTTCAAAAAGATTTTGGAGGTGTTGATGAGATATTGTCGATGAAGGAAAGAAATGATTTCATCTTCAATCATCTCTTCCCTAAAATCTGAGGTTGAAGCCAAATCACTGTTTCTAAGAATAGCGCAGAGGAGATCCGACTGCCGAATTGGCCGGAGGACGTCTCGTAGAAGGTTTTTTTGAATAAGATGGATTTCTTGGCCAAACTTTTTTTGAAAAAGAGGAGTCATTTTAAGATCTTTTTTCATTCGAGATAAAACGAGACGGGCACGCCATGGAATTTCACGTTCAGGAGCAAGAAGCTCTTCATTAAATACATAAGAGATATTAAAGATTCCACGGCTATAAAGAGCTTCTGTAAATCGGTCTTTATCTTTTTTTCGTCGAGTATCCACCAAGGAAGGTTCGCTCATAAGGTCCACAAATTGAGTAAATTCTGTTTGACTCATGCGACTTTTAAGTGTTAAGCTTACTAAATCTTTTCGCTCCATGAACTTTGCAAATCTTGGCACATAAAGCTCACCCATTCCCTTCATCATCATCCTACTTAACTTCTGAGCCTCAGGAAGTAATCCTTCTACTAAGATATCTAAACCTTGAGATTCTTCTCTTACTAAAAAGGAGATTTCATCTTCACCTTCGAAAAGATCTTTAAATTGTTGATAAAGACCTTCTTTTGCTTTTTTTGACTCAGGATGTTCAGGGGTATAATAGCCTGTCCTTAAAAATGCTTGAATAAGATGGAGGATGAAGTCAGTTAATTTTAATTGAATCTTTTGTAATCGCTCAATTTCTTCAGGAGAGAGTCCTTCAGTAATATCCTCTGGAATATTTTTAGTTAGAAATGGGCTAATGATTTTCTGCGATGTCATATATAAAATGGGCAAACCTTTAATATTAAGTTTCGCAAAAAGGTTAAATATTGTCAAGGTATTTAATAATTTTAATTGATTGACTTTTATAAAAAGGGTTTATTACATTTAGATAATAAATTGCTTATGAAGGAATTTATAAGACTTAAAGACGATTTGAAGAAAAACGGTTGGCAGATTACCGTTGGGCTGGCAGCTCTTCTTGTTGTGGATATTCTTCAACTATTAATTCCCCGAGTTACAAAATATGCTATTGATGAACTGACCTTAGGTAAAGCTACTGCCTATAAGTTACTTCTTTACGGCATTGAAATTTTATTAATTGGTCTTGCCATTGGTGGCTTACGTTATGTTTGGAGATATTTTCTTTTAGGTTCTGCAAGAAGGATAGAAAAGGCCTTAAGGGAACGTCTCTTTATTCATCTTCAATCACTTTCTTACGAGTTTTTTTTAAAAACAGAAGTAGGTGAAATCATGGCCCATGCTACAAATGATATCGAGGCGATTAGGATGTCGCTTGCCATGGGATTGGTCTTTTGGGTAGATACGATAGTCTTAGGTCTATTGACAATCTTTTTTATGATTTATATTCAACCTTGGCTAACCCTCTATGCAATTATTCCAATGCCTTTAATAACATTTGTTACACTTTTCTTTGGCCGAATCATTCATAGACGTTTTGAGAATCTTCAAAAGACTTTTGGTAAACTTACAGAAAAGGTTAGAGAGTCTATTGCAGGTATTAGAATTATTAAGGCTTATGTTAAAGAGGAAAATGAAAAGCAGAAGCTCTCAAAAATCGGAGAGGAGTATATTCAAAGCAACATTAATTTGACAAAGGTATGGGGCATTTTTTTCCCACTTATTCTTTTTTTATCTAACATTTCGTTAGTAATTGTCCTTTACTTTGGAGGAAGATTGGCGATTTTACAAACCATTTCTATGGGAGACTTTGTAGCTTTTATTAGTTACCTTGGGATGCTTTCTTGGCCAATGATGGCACTTGGATGGGCAATCAATGTTATTCAGCGTGGATCTGCTTCGATGAAACGGATAAATCGTATATTTGATGAAACTCCAAAGGTAAGCAATCCTTCTCCTTCCACGATTTTCCACATCGATAGATTAAAGGGAAGAATTGAAATTAAAGGATTAACCTATAAAACAAACGATGGGTTTACGGTTCTTAGGGATATAAATTTGAAGATTTGTGAAGGAGAAAAATTGGCAATCGTTGGGAAGATGGGTGCTGGCAAATCTATTCTTTGTGATCTTATTACCCGAATATTGGAACCTCCGGAGGGCTGTATCTTTATAGATGACCAGGAGATTCATCAAATCCCTATTAAAACACTACGTAGTTCTATGGGTTATATTCCACAGGAGACGATTCTTTTTTCCTATACAATAAGAGAAAATATTGCCTTAGGGAAGATTTATGCAAAAGAGAAAGAGATCATTAGGGTAGCTCAAATAGCAGAGATTTATCACGAAATTAAGGAATTTCCAAAAGGGATGGATACATTAGTGGGAGAAAAAGGGATCACCCTTTCAGGTGGACAGAGGCAAAGAATTTGCATTGCGAGAGCAATTCTAATGGATCCTTCAATCTTAATCTTCGATGATTCCTTTTCCTCAATAGATTTTCAAACAGAGGAGAGGATTCTTGAAAATTTAAAAGAATTTCTCGAGGGAAAAACAACAATTATGATCACTCATCGTATTGCTCCACTTCGGAGAGTAGATAGAATTATTGTCTTTGACCAAGGAAGAATTGTCGAAGAAGGAGACCATTATTCCCTTCTTGCTAAAGGTGGACTCTATGCGAGGATCTATTGGCAGAGTGAAGCAGAAGAGGAGTTAGAGCAGGAAGATCCATAACTTAAAATAAATTCGAAACGTATGTATACTGATTTTGGATATATTGAAGACGGAAAATTTAGTAAGGCTTACGATTTTAAGCTGATTGCAAAATTATGGGAGTTTCTTAAGCCACAATGGATTTTAATTATAATATCCCTTGTATCCGTATTGATCTTAGCATTACTTGATATCGTTGTTCCTTATTTAACGAAAGAGGCTATCGATCGTTATATAATTCATTATGCAAGAGAATTAGTAGTGAAGGAAAACGCGCCCTCCGAAGGTAAAAATTTCTTATTGAAGTACAAAGATCGATTGATAAATATTGGAGAAGGTAGATACCTCATTCCTTCGGAAGTTGTTCAATCAATGGATCAAAAAGAATTTGAGAAAGTTCAAAATCTTGGTCTCATAACAGAAAGACGATATTATATTTCCCTAAGCAGGGAAGATTCTACTCTGCGATCCCACTTTTTCACATTAGATGAGATTGGGAAAATGGAGACCAATAAAATCATTCAATTAAGAGAAAAAGATATTAATGGGATTTTTAGAATAACGATATATATTGGATTTATATTCGTTTTAAATTTTTTATTAAGTTATCTGCAGGTCTATAGTATAGAAATGGCAGGGCAGAGAATGATGCAAAAGCTTCGGATAAAGGTTTTTTCTCACCTTCAAAATCTTTCGGTTTCTTTTTTTGATCAAAATCCAGTTGGAAGAATTGTTACACGGCTAACCAATGATATTCAAAATGTTCATGAGATGTTTTCCTCAGTGCTTGTACATCTTTTAAAAGATGCCTTTCTGCTTATTGGGATAATCGCTATACTCATTCGTCTTCACAAATCATTGGCCTTGATTTCCCTTTTGATTATCCCAATCATTTTCTTTATCACCTTGCTATTTAGTCACAAGGCAAGAGACGTATTTCGTGAAATTCGTCATAGGGTTTCAGAACTCAATGCCCTCCTCCAAGAAACAATATCTGGAATAAAGGTGATCCAAATTTTTCAAAGGGAAAATGAAAATCTAAGGAGATTTATAAAAATAAATGAGGGATATTTTGAGGCCAATATGAAGCAAATCCATATTTATGCGCTTTTTGTTCCTTTAGTAGAAATTTTAGCTACAGCAATGATTGGTTTCCTTGTTTGGTATGGAGGAGGGAGGGTAATTCAAGACTCAATAAGCCTTGGAACCTTAGTGGCCTTTTTGTCCTACATGAGGATGTTCTTTCAACCTATTCGAGATCTTTCTGAAAAATATAATATACTTCAATCAGCAATGGCCTCACTTGAAAGAATATTTTCATTAATGGAAAATAGGATAGAGGAATCTCCATCAGTAAATCCTGTCAGAAAAGAAATAGAAGGAGAGATAGAATTCCGAAACGTATCATTTTCTTATGACAGAAAAGAAAAGGTTATAAAGAATGTTTCTTTTCGGATTAGTAAAGGAGAAAAAATAGCCATTTTAGGGCTAACTGGTGCAGGTAAAACAACACTATTTAACCTAATAGAGAGATTCTACGATGTGGATGATGGGGAGATCCTGATTGATGGTATTGATATAAGAAAATGGGACATAACTAAATTAAGGTCTCAAATTGGTCTTGTCATGCAGGAACCATTCCTTTTTACAGGAGATATTGAAGAAAATATCAAATTTGAGGATAAAAAGGTAGGAGAGAAGAGGTTCAGGGAGGTATTAGACCTTCTCAATGCAGAAAATTTTATTAATCGGCTACCGGATGGGTATAGAACAAAGATTGGAGAAGGAGGTGAAAAATTATCAGCTGGAGAGAGTCAGCTTCTTACTATCGCAAGAGCCCTCTATAAAAATCCAAAGATTCTCCTCCTCGATGAGGCAACTTCCAATGTTGATCCTGAGACGGAGCGGTTGATTCAAGAGGGCATCAAGAAGTTAGTGAGTGGAAGGACATCGATGATAATTGCCCATCGTTTATCAACCATCCAAAACGTAGATCGAATCATTGTTTTCCATAAGGGCAGGATAAGAGAAATAGGGACCCACGCTGAGTTGATGGCACAAAAGGGAATATATTATAAACTATATAAAAAGGCATTTAATATGAATGAGAATAGGTTATGATTGTAAATGATAGTCGAGTAATGATTTAAATCTTGATGTTGACAAATGGAGAAGGTTATCCTATATAGGAGATATTCTAAACATGAAAGAGAAGCAAGAAGATCTTTCAAATTTAGATTCTCAATCTTCGAAGAAAAGGGAGATAGACCTTAATACCCTTTTTCCAGGGAAGGATTATGATCTTAATCGCCTATTTCCTGAGGAGGAGACTAAAAAACTACTTTATGAATTAAGGCGAAACAAAAGGGATATAGAAAGGTTTATTAAAAGTCTTCAAATTGAGGAGGAATAGAGGAATAAATGAAATGTCCCCATTGTGAAGGGATTTTACCCTCTATTAAATGTGAATTTTGTGGAGGAGAAACTCCCGAAGAAAGCATATATTGTTACCTATGTGGTAATTTAATTAAAAGGGAGAGTCCTAAAATAGATATATCCGAAAGGATACCTTGTAGCGATGGGAATTGTGTGGGGACAATTAATGAGGATGGGGTATGTAGTATATGTAAAAAGCCTTACAGGGAAGATTTACATTGACAGCATAAACCCTAATGATTATGTTATAATTAGTATAGAAAAGGTTGTATCCATAGGAGGTAAATATGATTTTTTTACCCAGAGGTGGTGCTGATAAGGAAGAAAAGGGTAAAAGTGAAAAAGTTAATATACCAAATGAACTTCCAATTCTTCCTTTAAGAGGCACTGTTCTTTATCCGGATCTCATCCTTCCTATTATGGTTGGCAGGAAGAAATCGGTCAAATTGATCGATGATGCTATGGATTCGGATCGAATCATTGGGGTAGTGACACAGAAACGTTCCGAGATAGAGGATCCAAAGGAAAATGACCTATATACGGTTGGTGTAGCTGCATTAATTCTTAGGATGATAAGAGAGCTTGATGGAAGCCAGCGTGTAATTGTCCAAGGGATTTCAAGGATAAGGGTGAAGGAGTATATCCAGAGGGAGCCTTATTTTAAAGCAAAAACTGAGTTAGTTGAAGAGACTTATCAACCAGGCGTAGAGATTGAGGCCCTCATGATGAATTTGAAGAACCTTTTTCAAAGGGCTGTGGAGCTTGCTCCATATCTTACGGCTGAGCTTGGAACAATGGTGAATAATGTTAAATCTCCATCAATTCTTGCTGATTTAATTGCCTCTAATCTCAATCTTTCAACCACAGATAAACAAGGGATTTTAGAGACCTTCGACATTCGTGAACGTCTTACAAAGGTTCATCTCCTCCTAAACAAGGAAGTTCAGGTACTGGAATTGGGAAATAAGATCCAATCCCAAGTAAAGGAGGATATGGATAGGACTCAGAGGGAGTATTACCTACGTGAACAGTTAAAGGCAATCAAGAAAGAGTTAGGTGAATTGGATGAGCATTCAACCGAAATAAAAGAGATAAGAGAGAAGATAAAAAAAGCAAAGATGCCGCCTGATGTAGTTGCAGCAGCTGAAAAGGAATTAGAACGTTTGTCGAAGATCCCTCCTGCTTCTGCAGAATATACTGTTTCAAGAACCTATTTAGATTGGTTAGTTGAGCTTCCCTGGTCAGAGACCACAGAGGATAATCTTGATATCGATAATGCCCAAAAGATTCTCGATGAAGACCATTATGATCTTGAGAAGGTTAAGAAAAGGATTCTTGAATACTTAGCAGTAAGAAAATTAAAGGCAGATATGAAGGGTCCTATTCTTTGCTTTGTTGGGCCTCCTGGTGTAGGAAAAACCTCATTGGGAAAATCGATTGCTCGTGCTATGGGACGTAAATTTATTCGTATATCCCTTGGAGGTGTAAGGGACGAAGCAGAGATAAGGGGCCATAGAAGGACTTATGTAGGGGCTTTACCAGGTCGAATCATTCAAGGGATTAAAAAGGCAGGCTCAAATAACCCAGTATTTATGCTCGATGAGGTTGATAAGATTGGAATGGATTTCAGAGGTGATCCATCTTCTGCTCTTTTAGAGGTTTTGGATCCTGAACAGAACTTCTCCTTTTCAGACCATTACATTGATTTACCCTTCGATCTTTCAAAGGTAATGTTTATTACTACAGCCAATGTGCTTGATACAATTCCTCCTGCCCTACGTGACAGGATGGAGACACTTGAACTCCCTGGTTATAGTGAAGATCAGAAGATGATGATTGCAAAAAAATTCTTGATTCCAAAACAGATTAATGAGCATGGGCTGACTCCAGATTTGATCGAATTTGAGGATGCTGCCATTCAGATCATAATTAGCTCTTACACACGTGAGGCTGGTGTGAGAAATCTTGAGAGAGAGATAGCAAGCATATGCCGAGGGGTAGCAAAGGATGTAGCCAGGGGTATTAGGGAAAAAGTAATTATTACGCCTGAAGTCTTACATAAATTTTTAGGCCCAGTAAAATTCTTCCCCGAGGTGGCAGAACGAACATCAGAGCCTGGTGTAGCAACAGGCCTTGCCTGGACTCCTACAGGAGGAGATATTATCTTTGTTGAAGCTACAAAGATGAAAGGTGAAAAAGGTTTGACCCTTACAGGCCAGTTGGGTGATGTAATGAAAGAGTCTGCCCAGGCGGCACTGGCGTATGTTCGATCCAAATCGAAAGAGCTTGGTATTGATGAGGATTTTTTTGAAAAGAATGATATTCATATTCATGTGCCAGCAGGAGCAATTCCAAAGGATGGACCATCAGCAGGAATCACAATGTTTGTTGCCCTTACCTCACTTCTCACTAATAAACCAGTAAGAAGTGATGTAGCTATGACAGGTGAGATTACTTTGAGAGGACTCGTTTTGCCTGTGGGTGGTATCAAGGAGAAGGTATTGGCTGGAATGCGTGCAGGTATTAAGACCATTATTCTTCCAAAAAAGAATGAAAAAGACCTTGAAGAGATTCCAGAACATATTCGATCTCAAATGAATTTCAAATTTATTCAAAGAATGGACGAGGCCATTGAATTGGCTCTAAAACCTATGGAGTCAAGTATTGACCAAGATAAACAAGAGCTTGCCCAAGCTCATGCATCATAAAAAAATTGGTGGATTACCCAAAGCTTAGAAGTCTTAACATATTCCCTGTTAAAAGTGCAGGCCAAACCTTAATTTGTATACAAGATCCTCATAATATAAGTGAAAGGACCCTATTCCTACCCATCCCCCTTTATTTCATAATCTCTTTTTTTGATGGTCAACATTCTATATTAGATATTCAAGTAGAATATATGAGGAAGTTTGGCGAATTTCTCTTTAAAGAAAAGATTGAAGAAATAATTCATGAATTAGATAAGAATCTTTTCCTCGAAGGAGAAAGGTTCCAAAAGGCATTGAAGGAGAAAGAGGAAATATTTAGAAATTCTCCAGTCCGAGAGGCTCAATTTATTGGAAAGAGTTATGAAAAGGAGGCTGATCGGCTAAGGCTTCAGCTTGATGGATATTTTAAAAAGATAAATTATGAGAATAAATGTGAAGAAGAAATTTCAGAGGCTATAAAAGGTATTATTGCTCCTCATATTGACTTTTTAAGAGGAGGTCATTGTTATGCCTATGCCTATCAAGAATTGGCTAAAAGAAATTTATCAAAATGTTTCATCATTTTAGGAACCTCCCACAGCCCAATGAAAGCCCCTTTTTGCCTAACAAAAAAGGATTTTTTAACCCCTCTTGGAGTCCTTCCTGTAGATAAGGAACTGGTGGAGGCCATTCAATCAAGATGTTCCTATGACCTTTTTGAAGATGAGATAGCCCATAGGAGTGAACATTCAATTGAATTTCAATGTATTTTTCTTAGATATATCTATCCTGAGAGCATTCCTTTAAAAATAGTTCCCGTATTAAATGGGTTTCTAAATGATGTTATTGAAAAGGGAATATCTCCATTTGATGTTGAGGAAATTCGTCAATTTATAGATGCCCTAAAGGACTCTGTTTCATCTCTGGGAAGGGAAGTTTGCTATATTGCCAGTGCTGACCTTGCACATATTGGACTTCAGTTTGGAGATCCTCAAGGTCTTAGTGAATATGATCTTAGGATAATAAAGCAAGAGGATTTAGGAATGTTAGAACATGCTGAACATATCGATGCAGAGGGTTTTTTCTCATTTGTGATGAGGGAAAAGAATCGAAGAAGGATTTGTGGCCTTTCGTCTATTTATACTTTCCTTAAGGTTATAGGAGCAAGAAGGGGAAAGCTTCTTTATTATGATCAGGCATATACTGCTGAGACACAATCTGTTGTCTCATTTGCAAGTCTTTCGTTCTATGGTTAATTATTTTTTTCTTTGAATGGTAATTCAGGATGGTTTTTGCTTCATCTTATTTATTGAAGGATAAAGTTCCATAATCTTGTTTTCAATCTCCTGGGGAAAATCTAACTGTAAATTTAAGATCTTTTCCCTGAGAAGGGCAAGGGTACCGAGTTTTTCACTAATTTCCTTTGGAGTAATTCGACTAAGTCGTTTTGATACTTCTTTCATTTCTTCGTTAATGAATTCGACCAATTTTAAAACCTCAGAAACCTTTTTCTGTGCCATAGATCCCTTTCTCCTCAAGGTTTTATGTTTACCTTATCTAATTTTAACAAAGATTTCAAGTCTTATACATTATATTATTCATCAAAAGGTTCCTCTTCTTCGAAATCTGAGATGCTAAGATAACCCTTTTCCTCGAACATCTGGATCCATCGATTGACCCGGGCTTCTCCATAGGCTTTCTTCCATCCATCCAAAATCTCTTGAATAGGGACATCTGCATAGATTCCATGAAATTTCACATATTCGATAAACTTTTGATTTCTTAAATTATAGGGTTGGAAAAGAGAATCCTCTCGACCATTAAATTCGATAGCTGGAACGTTGTGTCTCTCACATAATTCACGATTGAAAGCTGGTGTAGCCTTTACCCATTTTCTTTCAAGATAAAACTCTACAAAACCATGATAGACAAAGAGATTGCTCCCCATAAAATTTAGAAGTTGTCGGGTGGCAAGATGGTTTCGAACATCTGCCAAACCAATTCGTGATGGGATACCACATGCCCTGCCAAGTGCACAAAGAAGAACGGCTTTTGGTACACAGAAACTTCGTCCCCGTTGAAGCACATAGCTTGCCCTATAATGTTCGGGTAAATAGAATGGTGAATAAGGATCATAACGTATTGTATCCCGAACAGCATAATAGAGTTTTATGGCAGTTTCTACAGGATCCTTTAAGTCCCCACACAAATTTTCAGCATAATCCCTGACAAGGGGGTTATCACTATCAATGATTGATGTAGGTTTAAGATAAATATAGTTTATATCATCCATTGTGTCCACCAGACATTAAAAATTATTTAATTTATTTTAAATTGTTTTTCAATTAGTTGGGTTAAAGTCTTTCGGGGATAATAGCTCCTAATCCTAATCCAATACGAAGATATATTAAAAATCCAAGAAAAAGAGTGAGTATTGTTAGAATAATAAAATCTATTCTCTTCATATGAGGTTCATAATAGAGGGTCCTTTTTGATCCAGGATCAAACCCCTTCGATTCTAAGGCAATAGCTAAAAGATTGGTATAACGAATGGCATAAATAAAAAGAGGTATGGCCTGTTGAATAAATTTACTTGCCCGACGGAAGATATTCCCAGATTCAAGATCGAGACCTCGAGAAATTTGTGCTTGAATAATTATAGCACCTGCGCCTGCAAAGGTTGGAACTAAACGAAGAGCAGTTGATATTGCAAATGCGATAGGATAGGGGAGTCCCATCCTGATCAGGCCATTGGTCAAATCTTCATTTCTTGTTGTGGAAAGGAGAATCAATCCTATAATGACAAATGTTGAAAGACGAATTCCCATAGCAAGCCCGTAAAGAAGAGATTCTTTACTGAGTTTTAATAGTCCGAATATAAGCAATGGAGTCTTTCCATTTAAGAAGAAAGGCCAAAGAACAGTGCTGAATAGAAAAAGGAGAAGGATGAGGAATCGAAGTCTCCAAATGTTCTTTTCTGATTTGGATGAGATTCCGATGAATATAATTCCAATGGTTAGGCATCCCATATAAAGAGGATGATTAAAACAAAGGCAGGCGATGAATAGAATGATAGTGCCGATGATTTTTGTGCGGGGATCAAGACGATGAATCCATGTATTTTTGTCAAGATAGAGGAAGATATTCATAAAATTTCTTTATTAATAAAAAGCTTTTCTTTTAATTCTTTTACCATATCCTCAGCTTTAAGTGATTTCGTTCCAAGCCAATTACTTAATCGAATTATGGGAGGAGGAATAAGAGATGCCCCCATGAGTTTTTCCTCATTGTAAAATATAGCTCGGGTTGGTCCGTCCATAATTATTTCTCCATCTTTCATTACGATAATACGATCAGCATATTCTGCTGCTACCCACAATGAATGAGTAATAATAATAATCGTATGCCCCATTCTATTTAAGCGCTTTAACATTTCCATCATGTTTCTTTGATGAAGAAAGTCGAGTCCTGTTGTTGGTTCGTCCAAGATGATTAAGAGGGGTTTTGTTGCTAATACAGAAGCAACAGCAATGCGCTGACGTTCCCCTTTTGTTAAAGCAAATGGAACTTTATCTTCATAACCAATGAGTCCAACAACTTCCAGTGCTTCGGCAACACAATCCTCTATTTTTTTGGGTGATTCTCCAAACATCTTTAAAGCAAAACCTACTTCTTCTCGAACAGTTCTTGCAAATAATTGATGGTCAGGATTTTGGAAGACATACCCAACTAATCTTGCAATTTCACGCCGAGGCAAATCTTTTAAGGATTTCCCCTGTAGAAATATTTCTCCAGCAGTTGGTTTTAGAAGAGAATTGAAATGTTTAACAAGGGTTGTCTTTCCAGATCCATTTTGGCCTAATACAGCAATAAATTCACCTTCATAGATTGAAAGGTTAATATCTCGTAGGGCTTCTACCTGATGGAAAGGGTAGATATATTTTAAACCTTCTACCCTAAGGAGAGGGAAGGTTGAGGATTTTGTATATATTTCGGGCAAAGCTTTAAGCCTCTCAGGCTTTAAGAGATCATGCTTATTAATCAGAGAGATAGCTTGCTCAAATGTTAGTGGTGAGCCGGGCCAATTCATTAACCTGAAAAGTTTTAGTATTGAGGGAGGCCTTATTCCACATAATTCCATTTTTTCAAGGTCAGTGAGGATATTATCTGGAGGCCCTTTTGCTACTAATTGGCCTTCCTTCATTAACCATACCTCGTCTGCATCGATCGCTCCTTCAGATTCATGATCAACAATCAAAAGTGTCTTTTTTTGTTGCCTAATTATATCTGCAACAGAAAGGATTTCCATCCGCCCCTTTGGATCGAGGTCTGTTGTAGGTTCATCCATTGCAAGGATTTTTGGTTCTAAGGCTAATATTGAACCAATAGCGAGGCGTTGTTTTTGTCCACCTGAGAGGCTCGAAGGTTCACGATGACGAAAATTTGCTAAACCTACAAAATTAAGATAATTGTGTATACGACGCTCAATTTCTGATCGTGGGAGACAATGGTTTTCAGGGCCAAATGCCATTTCGAGCTCTACGTTGGTAGAAAATAGTTGAGCTTCAAAGTCTTGAAGAACCAATCCAACTATTTTTGACATCTCTGGAATCTTCTTCTTAGATACTTCCTCACCATCTATTAGAACTCGCCCCAAATAATTACCCCGAAACATTCTCGGTACAATCCCATTAAGACTGTAACAAATAGTGGATTTTCCAGCTCCCTCGTGTCCCATTATGAAGACAAATTTTCCTTCTTCGATTTCTGCATTGATATTCCTTAAGGCAGGGTTTTTTGCCCTGGAATAGGTAAATGATAGGTCATCAAAATAGATTGAAATTCCCATATTGGAATTTAAAAAATTTTATTACATTAGAATACTTCCTATAATAATGGTAAGAAATGAGATCCAGGCAATTGTGCTTGTAGGAAAAGAGGTCAGTATTCCTCCTAAAAGGCCGAGCATTGAACCTATGGTCACCAACCATGCTCCCAGAGTACCAGCAAAGGGAGAACAAATATCACTTGGATCCATCACATCCACCCAAAATAGCCCAAGTTGATCTCGAGTGATATTAAATACAGATGTAAAAAGGAATAGACCAATACAACTGCCAAGTGTATCGTTAATAGTGATGATTTTGGATAAAACAGCATAAGGAACAATACCAAGGGAATCCACAACAGTGCTAATGATTACTGCACAAGATGCGCTTGAGATAAAGGCAATTATGATGTAATTTACCCAGTTTGAGTATCTATTTGGCTCCCAGTAGTGATTCTTTATAGCAAAAGGGAAAAGAGTTTTCCACATACTGTAAGGAAGATATCCAAGAAGAAAATTTCCAATGAATCCAGCGAGCGAACCTGGTCCAAGTGTACCTCCAAATACATCGCCAATAAGATTTCCTATAGCCGTTCCCCATGCTCCTGCAGGTCCAAATAATAATCCAAAAACCATTGGGAATATATTAGCCACTCTAACCTCTGTAATTCCAGGGATTAGAGGGATAGCTGTTTTGAAGGCAATAAGGGCTGCTCCATATATAGCTGCGCAAACAGCTACTAATATAATCATTTTTGTATTTTTCCACATTTTAAATGCTGCAACCATAGAATTCTCCTACTGCGTTTTTTGTCACAAGAATCAAAATATTAAAAATTTTATTGAAAATTTACAAAATTATTTTAAATGTGTCAATAAAACTTAAGACTCCATTGAGGTTATTTAACGAATATGGTATTAAAGATTAATAGAAAGAATTGGCTTTTATAAGTGGGATGGATAAAATGATTAAGACATTTCAAATTAAGACTTCAAAGCAAACGGAATTCATTGAGATTACGAGTGAGGTAAATGAGATTGTCCAAAATAGTGGAATTAAGAATGGAATCTGTATTATTTTTATCCCTCATACAACTGCAGCAGTGACCATTAATGAGAACGCTGACCCAAGTGTGATAAGGGATATTATTATGGAATTAAATAAGATGGTTCCTTTTGAGAACCGATATCAACATCTTGAAGGTAATTCTCCTGCACATATTAAAGCAAGCATCATTGGATGTTCTAAGACGATTCTTATTGAATCTGGAAGACTGATGCTTGGCACATGGCAGGGAATATTCTTTTGCGAATTTGATGGGCCAAGGATTAGAAAGGTCTATATAAAGGTGATTCCAGATACTCAGTAGAAATTTCTATTAAACATTCTCATATAATTAGAAAAGCCAACTTGGTAATAAAGTTTAGTTTAGTGGGTTGAAAAGAGATGAATTCCGAAAAACTTTTAAATGAAGTTAAAAAAATATTAGAAAAAGAACCTCGATTGATTCAACTTCCACCAGAAGGGAAGGTTATTTTTGTAGGAGATACCCATGGCGATTTGGATGCAACACGCAAACTCGTAGAGAGATATCTAAAAAAACCCTATAGGATTGTTTTTTTAGGTGATTATGTAGACCGAGGAACTCAATCTGAGGAGAATATTCGATATCTAATAGAACTTAAGTATAGACATCCAGGGGAGATCTTTCTCCTGATGGGAAACCATGAAGGTTATATGATTAAGGAATTCTATCCAGCCAATTTTTGGGAATCCCTTTTAAGAGAGGAGAAAGAGACTTACGGTCAGCTATTTTCAAATTTACCATTATGTGCTACCTCTAAGAATGGAATTTTGGCTCTTCATGGTGCGTTGCCTGATTTAGAGTCAATTGAAGAGATAAACAGAATCAAATTGGGTGATTTAAATTGGGACCGTATTGTCTGGGGAGATTTTGTCGAGGAGAAGGCTGATATTATTGGGGATTTCTATGGTAGACCACAATTTGGTCAAATTTATTTTGAAAGGATAATGGATAAGTTTCAAAAGAATATTCTTATTCGTTCTCATCAACCTAATGCCCCTGTGATGATGTTCAATAAAAGATGTATCACAATATTTACATCTCATGCATATATACCCATTCGCACTATAGTCGTCGTGGATATGGAGAAGGAGGTTAAAAGTGGAGAAGACATCATTATTGAAAGAATATAGGCAATCTGTTCCCAATGTGGAGAGGAAAGATGATTAAAATTATATCTTTTGATATGGATGGCACATTGGTTGATTCTAAATTCACAGATTGGGTATGGCTCGAGGGTATTCCAAAACTTTACGCTGAAAAGGAAAAGATTCCATTCTATGAGGCAAAACATATTGTAGTGGAGGAATACTTAAGAGTTGGAGAAGGAGCCATTGAATGGTATGATATTAAATACTGGTTTCGCTTTTTTGGGCTTGATGGTCATTGGAGAGATCTCTTAGAGAGTTATATTGATAAAATCCGTGTTTATGAAGATGTCCATGAGACCCTTCAGCATTTAGATGGAAGATTCAAACTCATTCTGACATCAAATGCAGGGAGGGAGTTTATTGATGTAGAGATGAAGGCAACAGGTCTTGAAAGATTTTTTGCCTATATCTTTTCGGCCACTTCAGATTTTTCTTTAGTTAAAAAGACAAAACATTTTTATGAAAAGATATGTGAGATACTTAAAGCCAAACCTGATGAGATTCTACACGTCGGGGATCACCAAGAATTCGATTACTTTGTTCCTCGCTCCATTGGTATTAATGCTTATTATTTAGACCGTTCTGGCAAAGAGTCTGGGGATTTTATCATCCAGGATTTACGGATGTTAAAGAATATACTCTCCCTAAATTAAATAAAAAGTTATTGAAGATGAAATCTCCATTTAGTATACATCGAGGGTGGATTATCCTATGGGTGGGATTTGTTACTCTTTTGATAGCCTATAGTATTAGAATTGGCGCCTATTCTGTATTATTACCTGAAATGATAAGGGATCTTCGTTTAACAAAGGTAGAGGCAGGTATGATTAAGAGTGCCTTTGGGATTAGTTATCTTTTATTTTCTCCATTAATGGGATGGTTAACAGATATCATTGGAGGAAGGAAGGTTATTAGTTTTTTCTGTCTCTTTTTGGGAGGAGGGACCTTTTTAATGGGGGAGGCAGAAAGTTTCATTACCTCTGCAATTTTTTATTTTATTGTAGGGATAGGAGCCTCTGCCACTTGGGTTCCTATAACAACCCTTGTGCAGAGGTGGTTTGGAGAGAAGAAAAGGGGATTTGCCCTTGGAATATTGTCCCCAAGCTATGGAATTGGTTTTGGGTTAATGGGAATCATCCTACCCATGATTGTATCAAGATATAATTGGAGAATTGGATGGCAATTACTTGGAGGTTTTGGATTAGGACTTATATTCTTGAATGGGATTTTATTAAGAGATAATCCAAAAATCATGGGGATTTCTCCTTGGGGAGAAAACAGAGAGGAAAAGGAGTCCCCTTCCTTTTCTCAAAAGATAAGTTATGGTGAGATTCTAAAAAATGATCGGTTTTGGATTATAGGAATCTCTTATTTTATGATTTCATTTGGAATCTATACAATCGTTGATTTTATAGTTACATATGGAACATTAGAGTTAAAAATTCCTTACAATATCTCTTCACTTTTTATTACAATTATTGCTTTTAGTGGTGTGGCTGGAGGATTTATTCTTACAACCATTTCTGATTATATAGGTAGGAAAAAATCTTTAATCTTAATCCAATTTTCTGTAACAATTGGAATATTATTGATTCTAATGGCAAGAAGTCATCTTTCACTTTTAATTACAGGAACGCTACTTTTTGGTTTTCTATATGGTGCTATTTGGCCAATGTATGCCACTTGTGTGAGAGACTATTTCCCTGAGAATATAGCAGGAACAATTTTAGGTTTATTTACTATTTTTTATGGGATAGGGGTAATGTTAAGCCCTGTATTAACAGGATATCTTGCAGATTTGACAGGAACATTTAGATGGTCATTTGGTTTAAGTGGATTGAGTGCCCTCCTTTCGGCTTTTACAATTAGTTTTCTAAGATATAATAATTGCAAGTTGGAAGATTTGGTTTGAATATGATAAATTTTTATTAAGGAGGATAAGAAGTGGGAAATCCAAGGATATTAGTTGTTGATGATGAAGAAATTGTTTGTGAGAGTGTAAAGAGAATCCTTGAAGAAGAAGGCTATGAAGTGGAGTCAGCTTTGAGTGGAAGAGAGGCATTTGAAAAAATGAGCGAGACTCCATTTGATATTGTCATTACTGATCTCAAGATGCCTGGCATAGATGGTATGGAGGTTTTAAGAACTATTCGTAGAGATTATCCCAATACAATCGTTATAATGATTACAGGATTTTCAACGGTAGAAACTGCAGTGGAAGCGATGAAGCTTGGTGCTTTTGATTATATTCCTAAACCATTTACCCCTGATGAAGTGTCTGTTGTAATTAAAAAGGCTATCGAACAGAAAAATCTACTTTTAGAAAATATCTATTTGCGGCAAGAATTACAGGAAAAATATGGATTTCATAATATCGTAGGGAAAAGTAAAAAGATGCAAGAGATTTATCGGATTATTGCGAAGGTTGCTCCAACTGATAGTACAGTTTTAATTTATGGTCAAAGTGGAACGGGTAAGGAACTGATTGCGAGGGCAATACATTTTAACAGTCCAAGAAGGGATAGACCATTTGTCCCTGTTGATTGTGCTGTACTTTCTGAGAATCTATTAGAGAGTGAACTTTTTGGACATATTAGGGGCTCATTTACTGGAGCAGTAACGACAAAATTGGGTCTTTTTGAAATTGCTGATGGAGGAACAGTCTTTTTAGATGAAGTAGGTAATATTAGCCTTTCTATCCAAGCCAAACTTTTAAGAGTTTTACAAGAAAGAGAGTTTACTCCTGTCGGAGGGACAAAATCAAAAAAAGTTGATATTCGTTTGATAGCAGCAACTAATAAAGACTTGGAAAAAATGATTAAAGAAGGAACATTTCGGGAAGACCTATATTATAGACTTAATATTGTTCCTATTTACCTTCCACCTCTTAAAGAGCGGGAAGAAGATATTCCGCTTTTAGCCATTCATTTCTTGAAAAAATACTCTGAACAGATGGGCAAAAAGATTAAAGGTTTTTTACCAGAAGCAATTGAAAAATTGATGAGATACTCTTGGCCTGGAAATGTTAGGGAATTGGAGAATGTTATAGAAAGAACAGTAGTGATGATTGAAGAAGATATGGTGAGAGCCGAACATATCATTCTTCCAGGCCAACAAAGGCAAGAGGATTCAACTGTTTATATTCCTATGACAAGTGAGGAGCTAAAAGAGATTAAGAAGCAACTTAGAGAAAAAGCAGTAGAAGAGGTAGAGAAGGCCTTTATTTTAAAAGCCCTTGAGAGAAATCAATGGAATGTTACTAAGGCTTCTGAAGAAGTAGGGATGTTAAGGCCGAATTTTCAAGCACTTATGAGAAAATATAACATCAGGGTAAGGGAAGAGTCATAGAAAAAAGGAATAATGGAATAATGGAATAATGGAAAAATGGAATAATGGAATAATGGAATAATGGAATAATATGGAGAAATAATATTTCTTTTTAAAAATTCTTTAGGCAATCTTTTAATTTTAGGGAAGAGCCGAGTATAGTGCCGGAATTTTTTAAATGGTTGATTATTGGTTGGTCAATTGTTGTAGTAGGTATTGCGAGCCTTGGCTTAATCCTCATTGTTAAATATAGTGAAATAAAAAAAATTGAAACAGATGACGTAACCCTCTGTTTTATAATCGCTTTTTTCTGTTGGCTAATCCCCATTATAGCATTCTCAATTTTAGCCCGCACATTAGGTTTTTAATTATTCAAGTGTATATTTTTTTTAAAATAAGAAAAATCTAAAAATTTCAAAATATTATAATTAATTTTTGATCAATCATAAGAAAAATGTATAAAAAAAATATACAAAATGAACAAACTTATTTTTATTTAAATTAAAAAAAATTAATAAAATCAATTAATTAAAAAAATATGGGTTTGGCATATAAAATGCTAATTATAAGGGTGAGTGTTGAAAAGAAAGGGGGAATTAGAGATGTCAAAAGGTAAAAAGAGTTTAACCCTAATTTTAGCGGTTTTAATAACCAGTCTAATATCATCTCCTGCATTTGCAAGGTCAATTAGTTTTAAAGATGCTGGGATTGCCTTATGGATTTTCCTTATTATCGGAGCAATCATAATTCTTCTCCAACTTATTCCAGCAGCGATTCTATTCTTCTCCTTTATTGGAACAGCAACTGGTTTGGCATTGAAGTCTAAAAAGCTGAAAGAGGAAGAAACAGTGGAGGAGAAGGCAATTGTTACTGGAGTTGAACCTGCTCCTGTCAAAAAATGAAAATATGGAGAGAAAGCTATGATGGTAAATACTCGGGTAAAAAAGATAATGGTTATTCTCGCAATTTCACTCATAATTGCTACATCCATTTTTTCGCTGGGGATTGCATATATTGGAGGAGTTCGTGGGATTGGACTGCTGGGGATATGCTTTTTTCTCACAGGAGGTATTATTGTTGTATTAGCACAATTAATACCTGCATGCATTATGCTTTCTTCTTTGATTGGAGGTATAATCTCATCGTTAAGAAAGGGAGAGGCAAGCATTCGAGCTGCATAAAAATGGATTTTTGATTAGATTTAATAGAAATGAAGATAAGAGGTGTATGATGAAGACAAAAGTAATTCTTATTGCTTTTGAGAATGATCTTGATATAAAATATCTTTTAAATTATTTTGATGGAAATGGATATAAAGTAGAAGTTTCGAAGTCTGTTAGTGATGCGATTCGGAAGATTAGGAAAGGAAAAATTGACGTTATTGTCCTTGATGATGAAATCGAAGGGGTAAAGGCTTGTGATATTGTTCCTCTATTTAAAAGAATAAATGAGAAGATTCAAATCATCGTTGTTTCTGGAGAAGAGTCCTTTGGTTTTGTAAAAAGTCTGAGAGATGCCGGAATATTTTATCATGCATTAAAGCCAATTGATTTAGAGGAGATTCAATCTGCAGTTAAATGTGCTTTTGAAAAAATTAGAAGAGAGAGTCCTAAAGAGTGGTATGTACCTTTTTTTATTCCTCGTAGGGTTCCTGTATAAAATTTAAAAAGGGGTGGGGACATTGAGGAAATTAATATATTTTACTTTATTACTCATATTTGTATCTCTATCCTATTATAATCTTTCCTATGGGAATAAGTCTTTCTGTTTAAGTTGCCACCAAGATGAATCATTAAAGAAACAGGATTCCCGAGGGAAAATAGTCTCGCTTTATGTTTCAGAGGAAGGTTTTAAGGCTTCTGTTCATGGAAAACTATCCTGTAACGATTGTCACTCCTACATAAGAGATGACAAACATGCAGAAGGTGGAGAAAAGAGAGGTAATAAAACCGTCTACTGTGGAAAGTGCCATAAAGAGGCAGAAAAAGAATATATGCAAGGACTTCATTCTAAAATCCCGAAGGGAGCAAAAGAGAGAGCAGCTCAGTGTCACGATTGTCATGGAAAACATAATATATTATCAAGCAAAAACCCAAAATCAAAGACCCATACATCAAATATTGATAAGACCTGTAATCGGTGCCATTCAGATATAGAATTTGTAAGAGAACATGCATTAGGCTCAATCATTCCAGGAGATGAATTTAAGGAGAGCGTTCATGGGAAATCTGGAGAGGTTACATGCGTAAGCTGTCATGGAAGCCATGATTTGAGGTCACTAATTGATCCAAAGTCTTCCATTTTTCGCTCAAACATTCCAAATACTTGTGGAACGTGCCACCCTGAAATTACTAAGCAGTTTGTAGAAAGTATTCACGGAATTCTGGCTGCCCGAGGAAGGACTGATGCACCAACATGTACAACTTGCCATGGAATTCATGGAATAAAAGCAAAGGTAGATCCTAATTCTCCTGTTCATGAAAAGAGGATTGCGCTGACCACTTGTCCTCAATGTCATGCAGCTGAAAGGATTTCGAGGGAATATCGTTTAACCACAAAACCTGTCAAGTCCTATTACGATAGTTTTCATGGACTCTCTTATCGAGGAGGAGATACATATTCTGCCAATTGTGCAAGCTGCCATGGAATTCACGATATCAGGCCATCTTCTGATCCTAAATCAATGGTTCATAAAAACAATCTTCAAAAAACATGTGGGAGTTGCCATCCCGGAGCCTCTGAAAACTTTGCTAAAGGGAAGATCCATGCTATCGCCTCTATTAGAGGAGAAGAATTTGAAGAAAAGGTTGTGGGATGGGTAAGAAATATTTATATTGTATTAATTGTAGTTGTTATAGGTGGTATGCTATTTTTCAATTTTACAGATTGGTTAAGAAAAACAATTGATAGGGCACATTAATAAAGGGGTGGGCTAAAATGGTAAGAAAGTATTTAAGGATGACGTTAAATGAGAGAATTCAGCACTTAAACCTCTTTATAAATTTTACAATTCTTGTAATTACTGGTTTTGCACTGAAATATCCAGAGGCATTTTGGGTATCTCCAATTACAAATGTTCCTGGTGGGATGACCATAAGAGGTTTTCTTCATAGACTTAGTGGTGTAGCAATTGTAACCCTTGGAATTTACCATATTCTTTATTGCACATTTACAGAGAGAGGAAGAGGGATTATAAAAGATATGATTCCCCGGTTGAAGGATCTAAAAGACTTATGGGAGACTTTAAAGAATAATCTTTTTATTAATAGGCCTCCCAAGAAGATTAAAATGGGAAGATTCAATTTTAGGGAAAAATTTGAATACCTTGGTCTAATTTGGGGAACTATTGTAATGACTGTTACAGGTTTCATCCTTTGGTTTGAGGTTGAGTGGCTTAGATATTTTCCGAAATGGACCTTTGAAGTAGCAAGGGCAATCCATTTTTATGAGGCAATCTTGGCAACCCTTACAATCGTTGTTTGGCATTTTTACTCGGTGATCTTTAATCCGGATGTCTATCCGATGAATTGGGCATGGGTCACGGGTTATATATCTGAACATGAAATGGAACATGAACATGGTCTTGAATTAGAAAAAATAAAAGCTCATGAGAAAGGAAAAGTAGTTGAATTGGGTGAGTCAGTGGTTACTCAAGGAGGGACAAAAGTTTACCCCCTTCATCCTCCGAAGGAAGAAGAAAAGAGAGGTTCAATAAGAAGGCTTTATGGAATCGTTCAAGATTTAAATGAGACAATAAAAAGCTGGAAAGGAATTTAAAAAGAAAGATATTTTTAGCCCTATATATCCTCACACTCCCACCATCAAACCCCACCCCAAAAAGTTGAGGATATATAGGGTTTTTTTTAATTTCTTTTTAATATGGTCGCATATATTTACAATTTCTTTTTAGTTGTTTATCCTATAAGAAAATGTTAAAATTTTTCCGAAATGATTAATCCACAAAAATTATTCAGTTCTAAATTTATCCATTTAATTATTTTGTTCCTCCTTATCCTATTTTTAGCAAGCCGTAGCATTTCCATGACAATAGAAGAAGAAAAGAAGATGGGTGAAAAGATCTATCTTGAACTTAAAAAGGAGGTTGAATTTGTAACTGATTTAGATATTCAAGCATTTATAAACAGAATGGGTTATTCATTGGTTTCACAATTAGCTCCATCTTCATTTGATTTTAAATTTTCAGTTATCAAATCTCTTGAACCAAATGCCTTTGCTATTCCAGGTGGCTATATCTTTTTAACTACTGGAATTCTATCTCTTGCAGAAAATGAGCACGAAGTCGCTGGGGTTATGGCTCATGAAATAGCCCATGTGATGGCAAGGCATATTGCCCAATTAATTGAGAAATCAAAAGGTTTAAATATAGTCAGTCTCGCTGGTGTAATTGCAGCTATTCTTGTTGGAGGAGGAGGAAAAGGCTCAGAGGCAGGTGGTACAATGGCAATGGCATTATCAGAAGCGTATAAATTAAAATATACTCGAGAAATGGAAACCGATGCTGACCAAAATAGCCTCAGATATCTTATAAAAGCAGGCTATGATCCAAATGGGATGTTAAGTTTTTTAAAAAAAATATATAAAATAAATTTAACACAGGCACCTCAAATTCCAGCCTACCTTTCTACGCATCCTGCTATAGATAGTAGGATTTCTCTGGTAGAAAATTTAATTCAAGTAGGGCCAAAGGTTAAAGGACCATTTAGATCTTTTTCTAATTTTAACAGAATTAAAATAAAGGCATTTGTTGAAGAGAGAGAACCTAATGTTTCAATCAACCATTTCCGTTCTATTGTGGAGGATAATCCAAAGCAAGTAGAAGGATACTACGGTCTTGGGCTATCTTATAGAAAAATGGGTAGATTGGATAAATCGATTGAGGCACTCCGAAGCGCTCAAGATTTATCCCCAGATGACCCTGAAATATTGAAGGAGATTGGAATTAGTTATTTTCTTTTAGGTAGGATAGAAGAATCTATTGAAAACCTTGAATCAGCTATTTCTCATCAGAAAGCAAGAGAATATAAAGAAGACTATCTAACCCTTTATTACTTGGGAAGGGCTTATCAAGAAAAAGGTGATTTCACAAAGGCTCTTCAACAGTTTTTGAAAATTGAAAAGGAGATACCTAATAATATTGATGTCCTTTTCAGCTTAGGTTCAATCTATGGAAGGATGGGACAAAAAGGGCTTTCTCATTTTTATTTTGCCAAGCATTTTAAGATAAAAGGAGATTATAAAAATGCCCTGTTGCATTTTAGAATGGCCCTTCAATTTTTAGAAAGAAAAAGTCCAGAGGCCGAGGAAGCGCAAAGAGAAATAAAAAACCTTTCGTGAGCCAGTTAAATAAGAGTGTATGAAAGAGAGAAAGATAATGAAAGAAGATGGATTGATTAAAATCAATCAGGAACTTTCTATTCTAAATGCTATTACCCAGACGGTAAATCAATCGATCGATCTTGATGAGATTCTTAATAAGAGCCTCGATAAAATGATGGAAATTGTCGAGATTAAATCGGCTGGACTCTATCTTTTAGATGAGAGGACTGAGGATCTTGTATTTGTAGCTTCAAGAGGATTTTCAAAATCTTTTATAAAAGAAGTCAAAAGGATTACCAAAAATCAAGGAATTACAGGTCAAGCAATTGTCTCTGGTGAAGCTTTATTTGTTGAAGATTATCCCAAACATCCAAAAGCCCTTCCAGTTGGAATTAAAGAAGGAATTAAAGCCCTGGCTGTTATACCACTTAAATCGAGGAATAAGATTTATGGAGCTCTTAATATTGCCAAGAAAGAATTTTCAGAAATTACTCCATTTGAAAAGAATATTTTTAACTCAATTGGACAAATTATAAGTGGAGCTTTAGAGAGGGCCTATCTTTATTCTGAGAATTTAAAACGTCTTGAAGAGCAGAAGACCCTTTATTCAATAAGTCAGGAGATAGCCTCCAAACTTGAACTGGAGGTAATCCTTAGAAAAATTATCGACAAGGCTGTTCAACTTCTTGAAGCAGAAGCAGGTGAGATTACACTTTGGGACAATAGGAAACAGAATTATAGTATTGTTATAGTTCATGGATTACCCGATACTCTTATTGGAAAAGAAGTCTTTCCTCCTTGGAGTGGTATTGTAGGAGAGATTATTTCAAGTAAAAGGCCAGTGCTATTAAAAGATTATGAGCATCATCCAGAAAGATTAAAGGAGTTGGACTCCTACCATTTTAAAGAGGTATTGGGCGTTCCATTGATTGTTAGAGAAATGATTATTGGCACAATGGTCGTAAGGACTTCGGATCCTAAAAAACATTTCCAGCAAAATGAGATAGATCTGTTATTCAATTTTGCTCATCAAGCTGCAATTGCTATTGGAAATGCAAGACTTTATGAAGATTCTTTAACAAAAATTAAACAACTCACTACACTCTATGAAATGGGGAAAACCCTTTCGTTGACCCTCGATGTAGATCAGCTATTTAAAAAATCGTTAGAACTATTGAGGGATCATTGGGGTTATACTCTGTGTGCTATTTTCTTACTCGATAAAGCAAAAGATGAACTTTATGTGAAGCAAATAATTGGTAAAGATATTGAAGAGATGAAAGGGAAAAGGTTTAGAGTAGGGATTGATGGAATAATTGGTTGGGTTGCAAAGACAGGTGAACCAATCTATGTTCCTGATGTGGCAAAGGAACCGAGGTATATATCAAGTAGACCTGATGTCCGATCTGAGGCTGCATTTCCATTGAAAATTAGGGATCGAATTATTGGTGTTCTTGATATTGAAAGCTCTGAAGTGAGGGGTTTTGAAGAGGAGGATTTAAAACTCCTTTCATCCTTTGCAAGTCAAATGAGCATTTTTATTGAGAATGCTCAGCTATTTTCAGATCTTAAAAAGACGTTACAAGAATTAAAACAGGCTCAAGATCAGATAATCCAGACTGAAAAATTAAAGGCATTGGGTGAAATGGCAAGCGGAGTTGCTCATGATTTTAACAATGTTTTAGCTGTTATTTTAGGTAATATTCAACTTCTTATTCATCAATTGGATTATCTGAGACCTGAGGATATTCGGGAGCAGCTCAAAATTATAGAGCGCTCGGCAAAGGATGGTGCTGAAACTGTTCGCCGCATACAGGAATTTACCGGTAAAAGAAGAGATAAAGAATTTATAACCCTTTCTATTAATGATATTATTAAAGAGGTTGTAGTGATTACTCAACCTCGTTGGAAAGATCAAGCTCAGAAAAAAGGGATTCAGATTCAATTGCTTACTCAACTCAATGATATTCCTCTCATACTTGGAAATCCTTCTGAGCTGAGAGAGGTATTGACTAATATTATATTTAATGCTGTAGATGCTATGCCCCAAGGGGGGACGATTACCATATCATCTCAACCTCAGACAGAAGATTGGGTAGAAATTAGAATTTCTGATACTGGTATAGGAATGACTGAAGAGGTTAAAAGAAGAGTCTTTGACCCATTCTTTACCACAAAGGGTGTAACTAATTCAGGTCTCGGGATGAGTGTCTCATATGGGATTATTAAAAGACATGGAGGAGATATCCTTATTGAAAGTGAGCCAGGAAAAGGAACAACCTTTATTATTCATCTGCCTACAGGTTATGGGGAAGAAATAGAAAAATCAGAAGAAGCGACTCTCCAAGAGACATTGACCTCAGCAAGGATCCTGGTTATTGATGATGAGGCCTCTGTAAGAGATATTCTATCAAGGATGCTTAAGATTAAAGGGCATCATGTTGTAACGGCTTCGGATGGTGAAGAAGGAATTGAGATATTTAAGAAAGGGAATTTTGACCTTGTTTTTACTGATCTTGGCATGCCTAAAATATCTGGTCTTGAGGTTGGAAAAGCTATTAAGAATATAAACTCAAACATTCCTATTGCAATGATTACGGGTTGGGGTATGGAAGTAGATAGGGAAAGGCTTAGTGAAAATGGGATCGATATGGTAATATCTAAACCATTTAACTTTGATCAGGTTGTAAAATTAGTATCTGAGGCAATGAAATTGAAAAAAGTACCTAATAAGTGAGGTTTTTATGTATGAGCTAATTATTATTGGAGGTGGTCCTGCTGGAATGACTGCTGCGGTCTACGCAGCAAGAAAGAAAATCCATACCTTGCTCATCAGTATCAACCTTGGGGGGCAACCCCTTTGGACTTCTGGAATAGAAAATTATATGGGTTATCAATATATTGAAGGTTATGAATTGATGCAAAGGTTTGAAGAACAAATGAAACAGTTTCCAATAGAACAGAAGATAGGCCATAAAGTTGTATCCTTGTCTTTATTGGATAAAGGTTTTGAGATAAAAACTGATAAGGATGAAATTTATCAAGCAAAGGCAGTTATCATTGCTACTGGAAAACGTCCCCGAGCACTTAATGTTCCTGGAGAAGAAAGACTTAGGGCAAGGGGGGTTACCTATTGTGCTATATGTGATGGTCCGCTCTTTGCTGGGCAGAATGTGGCCATTATAGGAGGTGGGAACTCCGCCCTTGAAGCTGTTGATGATATGATTAAAATAGCAAAGCATATATATCTTGTATCAATTACCAAACTTACAGGGGATCAGGTTCTAATAGATAAGATTCAGCACACATCAAACCTCACTGTTTTTTTAGAGCACGAAGTTCTTGAGATAGAAGGTAGAAATCGTGTAGAAGGTATAAAGATTAGAGATATTAAGACTAAGGAAGAGAAGAGGTTTGAAGTTGATGGGGTTTTTGTGGAAATTGGCCTTATTCCAAATTCAGAACCATTCAAGGAGATTCTTCCATTAAATCCAATAGGTGAAATTGTAGTTAATTGTGCAAATGAGACAGTCGTACCTGGATTATTTGCCGCTGGAGATGTAACCAATGTTCCAGAGAAACAGATTGTAGTTGCTGCAGGTGAAGGGGCTAAGGCCTCCCTTCAGGCACATCGCTATTTACAGAGGCTTGGATAATTCTTCTTTTAACATTAAGTTAGAAAGGGGATAAGCAACGATGGCTGTCAAGATTATTATTGATCGGAAGGTTAAGAAGGGGAAAAAGGAGGAGCTTTCACAGTTGCTTAAAGAATTAAGAATGAAAGCCATTTCGGCCAAGGGATACATCTCAGGAGAGACACTTCGTGCATCTGATGACCCAAATAATTATATCGTAATTTCTACATGGCAGAGCTTAGAGGATTGGAAAAATTGGGAAAAGGCCCCTGAGAGGAAATCGATTCATAATAAGATAGAAAAACTTATGGCAAGGCCCACAAAAGTAAAGATTTTGTTGAATGCCTGAAACCTTACCATCTCCATAGAGCAATGATAAATGTAATGAGGAATACCAGGATAAGGTTTAAATAGGCCATAAAGTAAAAGGCCCTTTCTTCAAGTGATTTTTCTTTTTTTGTTTCAATTGGCATCAATTGCCCTACAATAGGAAGTTGAAATATCTTTTCTTCTCCATGAGGAGCATGCTTTAGCATTTCGGTAAGATCATTGCCTGCAAAATGTTTTTTTAGATGAGTTCCATCTTTCCAGAGAGGACTTGAAGAGGCATCATAGATTTTCCCTTTGTAAGCAAAGTAGGAAGCCCTTCCCTCTTTTCCATCAAAATTTGAAAGTTCTCGAAGAGTTAATTTACTTTTTTTAAATGATAAATTGATAATTTTATATTTTTTAAATTTAGGCCTGATAATGAATGTGACAATGATTGCAGTTGTTACCATAATTCCAAATAATATTATTTTTATACCCAATAGTATTCCAAATCGTGTTGTATAAAAGACATCTAAAGTTTTTATTCGTGAGATTGTGAGAAGAATTCCTGTAATAGATAATACGATAATACAAATCCATCCCAGGACAAGTTCTCCCTTTGGTAATCCCTTTGCGGCATAGGCTGGTTTTAGAAGGATATGGACATAGAGAATTGTTCCAAACCAAGCAATTGCAGTAAGAATATGAAGGTAACCAATGATTAAACGAATGATTCTTTGAAATGGCTTAAGAGAACGATATTGAGCCTTTGTGGTAAGTTCTCTAAGGTAATCCTCTCCCAGTTTTGTTAGCTTTCCTCCTGTTGGTTCAAGATGGCATCGCTCACAACTATAACCTGTTTTTTCTCCAAATTCTGGAGTAGCTTTTAAGTCATAAGAATGGAAGAGAATTATAATAAAAAAGAGTAAAAGAATTTTTTTCATTAATCTCCAAAACATGTTCCAAGAGAACGGGCAGTCTTTATTAGTGGGTGGTTTTTAGGCACATTTCTTATTCCCTTAGCCACCTCTTTCAAAGGAACATAAGTCAACTTATCTCCTTTCACAGCGGCCATATATCCAAATCTTTTCTCTTTTATCATATCCATGGCCTTTGCACCAAGTCGTGTAGCAAGGATTCTGTCAAAGGGGGTTGGTGTTCCGCCTCTTAAAAGATGTCCCATAACGACTGTCCTCGTTTCAATACCTGAAAGTTTTTCTATCTGCTCTCCGAGGACAAAACCTATTCCTCCAAGTCTTATCGGATCGGAGCTCTCCTTTACTACCCTTTGTACTACAACATCTCCGCCTTTTGGTTTTGCACCTTCAGCAATAACAACAATGCTAAATCTTTTTCCTTTTTTACTCCTTTCTTTCACTTTATCTAAAACACAATTTATATCATATGGTATTTCAGGAATAAGAATAATATCTCCCCCACCAGCCACTCCTGAATAAAGGGCAAGCCATCCAGCCCTATGTCCCATTACTTCTATAATCATAACACGATGGTGAGATTGCGCTGTTGTGTGAATCCTATCGATTCCCTCTGTAGCAATGAAAACTGCAGAATCAAAACCGAATGTAATATCTGTTCCCCTCAAATCATTATCAATTGTTTTTGGTAAACCAATAACACAAACTCCATCTTTGAAGAGATGATAAGCAATTCCAAGAGTCCCATCACCTCCAATACAGACGAGGGCTTCTATTTCGAGGTTTCTTAGATTTTCTATAGCTTCTTTTGATCGATCTTTAAACCTCAACTTCTCTCCCTCTTTAATAGGATATCGATATGGGTTTGCAATCTTTGAAGTTCCGAGAATTGTGCCCCCAAGAGTTAATATTCCAGAAACATCCTCATAATGAAGTACCCTATACCGATTTTCAACAATACCATGATAACCATCTTCAATACCAATAACTTCCATATTGGCTTCAAGTATAGCCTTTTTAGCCACAGCCCTTATCACTGCATTAATTCCTGGACAATCCCCTCCCCCTGTAAGAATGGCAATCCTTTTTTTCTTTTTCATAGTATTCTCTTTCTTTTAATATTCGTTACTTATTTGAGTTGGACAATATTATAAATTTAAGAGTGAGATGAAGTCAATTTTTAAGGTTAATTTTTAATTCGAGGCATTAAGTTTACTTCTTCTTTTCAAGTTCTTTTTTTATTCCCTCGACCTTTTCTCTAAATTCCCGTGTAACTTCATCCGATTGTAGTGGGTTAGTTATAATATGTGGGGTCATAAGGATGATAAGTTCAGTTTTATTAACTGTATATTGCTGCGTTCCGAAAAAAACACCCAAAATTGGAATTTTACTTAGAACTGGAACACCTGTCTTTACAACATTTTTTGAGTCCCTTATTAATCCACCAATAACAATGGTTTGGCCTTCTAAAACAGAGAGTATGGTTTTAGCCGTTCTCTTTCCAAAGACAGGTACTGAGGGAAGGTTTCCAAGTGCAGTCGTATCAACGTTGCTATCTTCGATTGAGATCTCAAGTGTTACCAAGCCACCATCACTGATTCGGGGAGTTACATTTAAAATGATTCCAATATCCTTATATTCAATTGTTCCTTCAACAACATTTGTAGCTGCTGTAGCTGTTGTGGTATAGGTGCTTGTTAAGATGGGTTGTGAAGAGCCTATCTGAATCTTTGCTTCTTTATTGTTAGAAGCAAGTATATGTGGAGATGAGATAACTTTAAGACGTCCTTCATCTGCTGCTGCCTTTATAGCAGCAGAGAATCTTCCTGCAGCCTCAACAATCGAATAACGAAGACCGTAACCAGGAATAGAAGTCGGTGGAGTTGAACCAAGGGTTAAGGTTTGTGTATAATCGCCGCGATGGAGTGTGTCAATTAGTTGCATAAATTCAACTCCAAATTGTGTATTTTTATCCAAGGTAATTTCTGCTAAAAGAACTTCAATAACAACTTGTTTGGGATAGATATCAAGCTTCTTTATTGTTTCAAGAATTCTCTTATAGTCCCTTTCATAAGCTTTAATGATTAATGAATTGGTTGTTTCATCAACAGAAATGCTTATCTCTCCCTCTGGCAAAGTAGTTTCTTCCTCTTTTTTAGTTGGCGGTGGAGAAGGAGTTGGAGTTGGTTTTACAGCCCTTGGGATGGCCTCAGGTGCTTTTGGTATCTCCTTTTTTTCCTTCGGTTTTCCTACAAATACCTCTTTTAAAACATCGGCCAAATCCTTAGCCTTTACATTTTGAACATAGTAGACGAAGACTCCAAGTTTTGTCTCTTCAGGTGGGGTCTTATCAAGTTCTTTAAGCCATCTTTCTACCTTTTCAAAGATATTGGGTATAGAGCTAACCACCAGTAGTGAGTTGATTCGAGTGATTGGAGTAAAGGTTATTCCAACTCCACGAGCCGATTTTGTTGAGACCTCAAATGAGGCAAATATTCTTTCCATCTCTTTTGCTATCTCATTTACATCAGCATTAAAAATAGGATAGATTCTTACCCTTAGATCACTGAAGATATCGATATCAAATAGACTGATTATATCAATTGCCTTTTTTACATTTGATGCTACGTCACCTATAATAAGTATATTATGTGGAGGGTGCTCTACAATATCTGCACCATCAGAGAGGAATGGTTTTATCATTTTTGAAACTTCTGAGACAGGAATATATTTCAAAGAAATGATCTGGATGATGTACTTTCCTTCAGGAGTTAATTTTCCTATCTGATCAGGTGAAAGAGGAGGAATATATTGTTTTTTAGCCTCTGGTAGAGGAACAATTTCATAAATATTGTCTTTCTTAATTGCAGTGGCTCCATTCAATTTTAAAATAGATTGGAATATGGGAAAAACATCCTCAGCGAAGATCTGGCCTGCTGTATGAATATTTACCACTCCTTTAACCCTTGGATCGATAATATATGTAATTTTAAGGATTTCTGCCATGACACGAATCACTTCATAAAGGTCAGCATTATCAAAATTAAATACTACCCCAGGTCCTCTCTTTTGTTCAACTTTGACAGGAGGAATAGTCTTAATTTGTGTCGGTTGAGGTGGTTGTGGTGGCAATACTTCCTTTTTTTGAGCAAAGGTTTGTTCTTCTGATATTTTTTCTGATTTCACCACCTCTTCCTTTTTAAGAGGTGGTTTTATGACTTTCTCAGATTGTTGAGATATGGTCTCTTTTTTCGGTGTTTCCACTTTTATTTCTCTTTTTATTCCTGAACAACTGAAAATGAATAAAACTAATAGGCTTAGGAGAATAAAATTCATTCCAAAGTATATTCTTTTCATTTTATTGCCCACCTCCATTTCCAGTTCGGATTGGTTCTTGGATCGGAGCAGAGGGTGGAGATATGATTCTTCTTCGCCTTTGTTCTAATGGAGAAGGTAAGGGTGCTGGGGGTTGTGGTAGGGAGACAGGTGGTGATATCTTCTCAGGAGGAAATTCTATTTGCTTTTCCATCTCCCTGGAAGAGATGTACTTTTGAAGTTCTGGAGGTGGAGGAGTTATAGGTGCAGAAGGAGTAGGGGGGCCAGATCCGCCTGTTACGCTTGTAACAGTAGCAGGTTTAACGGGTGTAACTATAGTAGGCCTTTTCTTTGGACTCTTTGGATCATATAAAAGGACTTCAAAACTATCCTCAGGGGCTTCAAGTAGAATTCTATCAGGCATCACCTTAGATAGCTTATAATCCCCAATCTTATCACCTAATTTTAGTGTTATAGTCTCCCTTTCTCCCTTATAAAGAGGCCTTCCAACTTGACCTATAGAGGCTGTTTGATAGTCTCCTAAGATTGTTATTCCATATAAAATGACTTGAGGGCGAGGGTTAGGTTTTTTAATTCCTAATCCAGGCTCCTGTGGTTTCATAACGATAGGAAATTCTTTTCTCTCGGGAGAAAAAATGTTCTTTTCAGAGATAAAGATATAGGATTGTATAGATTCTGTTTTCTTTGGTGTCTCTAAAAGTGAGGTTTTTCTTTCTGCTTTTAATTCGATTTTCTTCGGCTCTGCCTTAATTGGTGTAAATTTTTCGACTTTTTTCCAAGTCTCATAATTTTTCATAACTAAAAAGGGAATAATAAAAAAGACCAGTATTGGAAATATTACATATTTTATAAGCATTACCCCCTCCCTTTTTTCTCTTTGTCTTTCATTTGATCACCCTTAATAAATCCAGAAATCACAAGGCTTCCCTGTATATTATTTGGTGATCTTGGGTTTAGAACCATAAGGTCCATTTCTGAAATAAATAACTCTCTTTCATAATGTTCAATATCATAAAGAAATTGAGCTAAATTTAATACACTATTTGTAGGATTAAATTCAATATGAATGGATATCCTTTTAAAGGACAATACTTCTTTGGGTTCCAAGGTTCTGAAGCTTCTTATTGCAATTCCATTCTTTTCTGAAAGTCGTTTTATCATCTCTTGAAGATTGGCTGAACCAATCTGTGGTGTTTCACCTGGAATAAATCTTTTTTGAATGTCCTCAAATTGGGAAAGAATTTGCTTGAGCTCATCTTCAATTGTTTTTCTATTTTGTAAATATTCTTCATATTTCAATAAAGCCTTTCTCTTTAATGAGATTTCCTCTTTCGAGTTCGAAATATACTCCATCACTGGAACTATTCCTAAAAAATAAAACAACACAAAAAATATAGTACCAACAAATATCCAGAAAAGTTTCTTTTTATAAAAGTTTATTGTTTTGAAAGATAGCTTTGGTTCCAAAATTAAATCCTTCCCTCTATCTTAGCTTTTATCTTAAATCTTTCTTTTTCCTTTCCTCCTTCAATGCCTATTTGTCTCTCTTTTGTTACAGGTGATAAAAATTCAACCTTCTCAAAGAGAGGAGATTTATCCAAAAGGGAGATTAAATCTGAGGCTGAATCAGCATACCCACTTATCTCTATCTCTTTCCCTTTATACTTTAAGTTCCATATCCAGACTGTCGAGGGCAGGATCTGGGTTAATTCCTTTAGTATAAGGATTTTACTTACCTCTTGTCCTCTAATCTTTTCTAATTCGAGGAGATCTTTTTTTAGTTTCTCTTTTTGTTTCTGTAAATTATTAATTGCCTCAACATCAGGCCTTCTTTTATTAATCTCATTATTAATTTGATTAAGCTCTTTTTTATAATTCCAAAATAAACCTACAGGCCATGTTATGCTGAGTATAAGTGATAGTACAATAAAACAGAAAAATAGAGGCCTCCATATTTGGCGCACTTTTTTCCTCAACTCCATGGGAAGCAGATTGATATCAACCTTTGGACTAATTAATCCTTTCAGAGGGATACCAATAGAAGAATAAAGTTGGAAGGGGAATGAAATAGTTTTCTTTATTTCAATTTTATTCATTGGAGGAGTTAAAACCTTTTTAATTTTATCGGCTTTTTTAAGATTATTAAGTATTTCTTCATTAATCCCTAATCCATATACAAAGATGGTTGAATCTTGAGAAGAGTGACCAAAGATTCCTAATTGTTTAAAGGCGGTTATAATTCTTGATTCTTTCTCTCCTTTTTGTATCGGTAGGTGAAAACTATCTTTCCATTCATTCTTTTGGTCAATCAAATTAATTTCAAAAAAGGAATCCCCCAATTCGAGAAGAACAGAGTTTTGGTTTGCCCGATTTTTATTGTAGAAGAATAGATTGAGAGCCGAAGTTGATGGAATCTGAATAGAGAGAGGATAAATTCCTATCTTTTTTAGCATAGAAAGAAAACTATCAATCTCACTCTTTTTAACAAAAACTGCAAAAAGATTAAGCCATTCTTTATCCTCTTTAAGAATCTGATAATCAAAATAAACTTCATTTTTTTCAAAAGGAATATATTTTGGAGATTCGTATTCTAAAACCTTTCTTAGATTCTCTTTAGTCGAGATTGGGAGTCTAATAAAACGAATTATCACACTTTCTCTCGGTACAGAAATAATAACCTTATCTTTTCTAATTTTATTTCTCGATATAAATGCATTAATTAAACCGATGATTTGAGTCTCTCTTTCATCTTTCTGCATTAGAGGAGGTAATTGGTATATTCCATAATCAATCAATTGAATTTTGCGCAGAGTCTTCTTTAAAAAAGTAAGTATGAGATGATTTTCTCTGAAATCTATGCCAAAACTTGTGTTAAAAAACATTAAAAATTCTCCTTGGAATAGCCTTTTACCTTGCTACATCAATCCATTGAATGATTTTATATCCTTTTTCCTCTCTTGGATCTATCTTAACAATGGTCTTAACCCCTCTAAGAAGTTTTCCCTCCTTCTTTTTTGCCTTAACTTCTATAGTGTAATATGGGATATTTGTTCTAAATAGAATGAACCGACTAATGTCTTGCCAAAGGGGATTTATTTCTGGAACTCTTCGAAGAAGATCTGCTTGATTTTCAAAAGGCTTTTCTCCTCGCGCATTATAAATAAGTTGGGAAATATCCTCTGGGATCCCCAATCCATATCTTAGTAGAAATGGAGTTGCACTGTTTATATCAATCTGTTCACCTATAGAATAAATTGAAAATATATCTCTTAAACCCACTTGGTCGACTTTTGCCTCTCCATTTTCCCCGATGGAACTTTTCCCATAGAAGATCTCAGGGATTACTCCTCGGATCAGGAGAAGTTCTTCGATTGAATCTAAATTCCCATTTTTACACTGATAAGGTTCTTTAAGTGATTGATAATAATCATTTTCTGCTCCATTTAATCGATAGAAATCATCTGGATCTCTCCAGTCTAAAATAGAATCAACGATAATATCCCTTTTTTCATCTTCAAGGCCTAAATTCCCAATAATTCTCCGGAGAAAGGCTTCAGATATTCGATTGATATTTAGCTTTCCACCTTCACCCATGATCCTGATCTCACATGTTCCATTGCTATAAGAAAGTGTATATGGTCTTCCATCCGTCAGCCATTCTTTATCTTTGGAAGAAGTGTCTTCTTGTTTTAGTGTCTTTCTTATGGTTTGAACCATTAAATCATTTTTATAAATTAATTCTAAGATGGCACGTTCAATTCCTCCTTCTGCCATAGCATAGCATTCGATGTCTTCTTTAAAATTTTTAGTCAGATTCATTTCTGTTCTCATGGCAAAACAGAATTCCAATACAATAACCGAAAGAATAGTTATGACCCAAAGCACAATGACCAATACTACACCATTAGGATTTAGATTATGAAATTTCAATTCTTTGGTCATTTAAAATCCTCTTCTTTGTTGCATTTCTTGTAATCTCCTCCGAGGTACTCCTGGTGGTTGAGGCCTTATTTCCTCAAATCTATATCCTGGCAATGAGGTTTCAATCACGATAAATTCTTCTTCAATTCCTCTTTTATTTTTATGTGTAATTATCATTCTTAGTGCTTTGGGCAATTCCTTTTCTTCTTTTGCATTCCATTGATCAACCCACTCCTCTACCCAGTTTTTATCTTTATTTTCTTCACGGTAGTATTGAAACTTGATATTTGATATCCCTTCAAGGATAGAAGTCTTTAATTCCTCCTTAGGTTGATCTTCAAAAAAGTCTTTATTCAAAACTCTTTGTTCATAAAAGAGCAGATGACCAATTCCCTTCTCGTCTTGTTTAAATTCATAAATTGCATAAACAAATCCTTCAGGTTGCTTTACCTTAAGTGAAGTAGAAGAAACGAATCTTAAAGAATCAGGTTTTCCTTCAAAGGCTATATAATTTTCTTCTCCCTTTTGTGTTTTTATTTTATAGGGAATCGAAGATTTAATCTGTTGTGAGAGCATTTGAGAAATAATTCGTATCTTTTGATAATCTTCTTTTATTGATTCACCCTTATCCCATGCTGAGATTCCAAGGCGAAATGATCCAAAAATAATAAGGATGATAAAGCCCAAAATGGTCATTGTGATTACTACTTCGGTTAAAGTGAATCCAAGGCTTTTCCTATTGAATTGAAATTGGATTTCTTGATACTTTTTTAAACTTAACCAAAGGGGATTAACTCTTTTCTTCATTTTCTTTTAAAGTCCGAAAAGTTTCAAGTCTTATAGATTTTTCATTGATTCCTGATCGCCAGAAGATACTTAAATCAATTTTAAATAGTTTAGCAGGTAATTTGGGCTCTTCTATTATTGAAGACAAAACATCCACTTTTTTTACCTCTATTTTCCATCGAATGGATTCGTTAAAACTGCCTTCTTCGATACCTTCTTGAGGAGGTTTTATTCTTAATTCTTCCAATTTGATTTTTGCATATTGCATAGCCTTTGTATATTCAGTTACTGATCTTCCAACCTTTAGTCCTCCAGAAAAAAGTTCAATAATCATCAATAATCCCAATCCCAAAATGGATATAGATATTACAATTTCGATAAGGGTAAATCCTTTGCGAGTTTTCATAATAATAGAAATGCTAAAAATTTTTAACCCTTGATGGATTGAATCATTACCATACCAGTCAAGGGATGAATAAAAATTTTAAATTCCCTATTATCCTTATTAAGTAAGATCGATCCCCCATTTGATCCACCATTGGGGTAGAATTCGATAGTAGGTTTTTCAGAACTATCCACAATCAGATTGGGATTAATTTCCTTGATCAAAATTCCCTTAGGGAGGGGATAACTTATTGTTTCTTCTGAATCCAAGGACTTAATTTTTAATACGGCTTCATCTAAATCAAATATAACTCTATAGATTCGGCCTTTATTTATTGCTTCACTTCTATAGTATCTGAGAAGTGAAGAGATCTTTTGAACGGTAGTTTTAAATTCTATAGTATTAAATAATTTACTTAATGACGGAGCAACAAGAGAAATAGAGAGACCTAAAATTAGTAAGACAATAAAAAGTTCAATTAAAGAGAATCCCTTTTTTTTCATCTTCCGATATCTTTCCAACTTACAATATCTTGATTTTCACCTTCACCTCCCTCTACACCATCAAGGCCATAGGAGATGAGGTCATATTCACCATGTTCACCAGGACATCTATAAACATAAGGTCTTCCCCATGGATCTAATGGGATTTCTTTAGGAAGGTAGGGCCCTTGCCAGCCTTCTACCCCTGATGGTTTTTCTCTCAGTGCTTTTAATCCCTCTTCAGTTGTTGGATATCTTCCTACATCAAGACGAAATGTATCAAGAGCAGTACCAAATAGTTCAATCTGTGCCTTTGCAGCCTTCTGCTTAGCAGCCCCAACTTTACCAAATAACCTTGGGCCAACAAGAGCAGCAAGGAGTCCAATGATGATAACAACCACTAATATTTCTATAAGTGTAAATCCTTTATCTCTTTTCTTCTTTCCCTTTTTCATATTTACCCTTTAATTTTTAGAAGTTAAAACGGAATCTCATTAATACTAAAAATCGCCAAAAGCATTGAAAAAACAATAAATCCAACAACCCCTCCCATAATCAAGATAATCAAAGGCTCAAGAAGAGAAACTATCCTTTTTACAAAAGTTTTAGTATTCTCTTCATATGTCTCAGCTACTTTAATTAACATCTCATCAAGCCTTCCTGTTTCTTCACCGACCTCTATCATATGAATAGCCAAAGGAGGGAAAATCTCTGTCTCCAATAGTGATCTTGAGATTCTATTGCCCTCTCTTAAACGATCATGAATATGACCAATAGCATTAGATATAGCCATATTTTGTGATATCTCCTTAACGAGATTGAGTGCAGAGAGGATTGAAACCCCACTTTGAAGCAGAGTCCCAAGGGTTCTTGCAAATCTTGAGACCTCAATATTTTTAATTAGATCTCCGATTAATATCCATCCTAATTTAAATTTGTCCCATTTTAAATGCCTCTTCTCATCCTTTTTATAAATTCTTAGTCCGATATAGATCAAAGCAAAGATCCCTATGAATATCCACCAACTCTCTCTAATCCCGTGACTTATAGAAAGTAAGATTTGTGTAGGTATGGGAATAGCTTGTCCCATATCAGAAAAGATTCTTGCAAATCTTGGTATAACAAATGTTAAAAGTATGATAATAGAGATTCCACTTACAATTGCCAAAACTGAAGGATAAATCAAAACAGATACAATATAATCTCTAATCTCTTTTATGCTTTGGAGATATTGGGTCAATCGCGAAAGTATCAGTTCAAGAAAACCTCCAGATTCTCCTGCCTTAACCATATTGATATAAAGCTTTGAGAAGGTTCGAGGGTGAAAACTCAAAGCTTCTGAAAGTGAATTTCCTCCTTCAATCCTTTTTAATATATCCATAATAATCTCTTTTAGATTTCGATTCTCAGTTAGATTGCCCAAAATTTTTAAACTCCTATCTATAGGTAAGCCAGCAGAGAGAAGGGTTGAAAGCTCATGGGTAAATATAAAAAGATTTTTTATTCCAATCCTCTTAGGTAAAAAGGACAGTATTTTAAGCCCGGATTTTTTATCTTGGACAGGGATAATTCGAATTGGAATATAGCCGAGATGTTGAAGATTATATACTACTGCATTTTCATCTCTTCCTTCTATTAAACCCTCAGCGATTTGTCCACTCATAGTCGTTGCTTTATATAAAAACTCGACCATTGTGGAAGACTCCTTAATTTAACTTGCTTCTTCTACTTGGGTTACCCTTAAAACCTCAGAAATTGTAGTAATTCCTTGTTTGACCTTTAACCATCCATCCTCTCTCAATGTCCTCATACCCTGTTTTCTTGCCAACTCCTTAATAATATTTGAATCCTTTTTTTCTAATATTAATTTTTGTATTTCTGGATTTACCTTCAGAAGTTCAAATATTCCTGTTCTACCTAAATATCCTGTATACGAACATAACTCGCATCCCCTAACTTCTATTATCTTTGAACCCAATAAGTTTTTATCATCAATTCCCATTTCTTTTTGTACTGCTGAATCTGGAGAATAAGGTTCTCGGCAATTAGGGCAGGCTACCCTTACCAATCTCTGAGCCAAAATTCCAATAATCGTTGAAGAGAGGAGATAATCTTCCATTCCCATATCAATTAGCCTTGTAATAGCACTTGGAGCATCATTAGTATGAAGTGTACTTAAGACCAAATGACCTGTCAGGGCAGAATGGATGGCAATCTCAGCAGTCTCTGAATCTCTAATTTCACCAATTAGAATCACATCAGGGTCTTGACGAACAATTGAGCGCAGGGCATTTGCAAATGTAAGTCCGATAGAGGGTTTAACTTGCATCTGGTTAATTCCTTCGAGTTGATATTCTACAGGGTCTTCAACAGTGATGATCTTTTTCTCGGGAGAATTAATCTTTTCAAGGGCACAATAAAGAGTAGTCGTTTTCCCACTACCTGTTGGACCAGTTACAAGAATAATTCCATGAGGTCTTTGAATAAGCTCTTTGAAAGAGGAAAGTGTATCTTCAGGGAAACCCAATTTTTCTATATCAAGCAAAATGCTACTCTTATCTAAAATCCTTAAAACAATACTTTCACCATATATGGTTGGGATTGTAGAGACCCTGAAATCAATCTCTTTTCCTTTAACACGTAGCATGATTCTTCCATCTTGAGGTAGTCTCCTTTCTGCAATATTTAATTTTGCCATGATCTTTAGCCGAGAGACGATCGCAGATTGAAGCCTTTTGGGAGGAGATTCAACATCGTGAAGCACTCCGTCAATTCTGTATCTCACTCGAAACTTGTCTTCAAATGGTTCAAAATGGATGTCACTTGCCCTCATTTCAATTGCCCTTGTGATAATAAGGTTTACAAGACGAATAACAGGTCCTTCAGAGGCTAAATCGCGAAGATGATCAACATTTTCCTCATCTTCGAAATGAAATTCAGGAGCACTTTCTATATCTTCAATAATTTTTTCCATAGAGCCTGAACCAAAACCATAATATCTGTCAATCGTATCCAATATTTCTCTTTCTCTTCCAACAAGCACCTCTATCTCACAATTTGTTGCTAATCGGATGGCATCAATTGTATAAAAATCGTGCGGGTTTGCCATAATTATTGTTAATTTGTTATCAGTTAAACGGATTGGAATAAACTTTGATTCTTTCATGAATTGTATTGAAAGATTATTTATAAGAGGAGGTTCTTCTGGTAAATCTTCTTTTCTTGCAAATGGAACTCCGAAAAATTCTTCAGCAAAATGTTGAAATTTCTCTTCCTCAATTAATCCAGTTTGGATAAGATGTTCTTCAATTGAAATATTATTTAATCCTTTATTTGAACTAAGAATCTTTTCAAGATCTTCCTTTTGAATAGCCCCTTTTTCTATTAAATATTTAATTATTTGAGTTTCCATAAAAAGTTTATTTAGAAAATAATTTTTTCTCCTTACCCATTATCCCAAGGGGAGATAAGTTGAGGTCTTCGTTCATAGGTAACAAAATTAGATATCTATTTCACCCCTCCAAAATTTAATGCAGTTTATTTTATTACCTTTTCAAATTATTACTTTATATAATATACCATCTATTTTTTAAAGGCAAATAGATTTAAGGTAACGGGATTTTAAAAATGGGAGTAGTAATTATTTACCATTCTTTTTCAAAAGAGGGAGTTTGATAGATTATTTTCCTTTCCTGGTATAATGATCGAACCAACTCAAGTAACTCAATTAACTCAAGCAACTCAATATATTTTCCCAAACTCCTTAACAAATATAGCTAAATCATCTTTATCTACATCCCCATCGCCATCAAAATCCCCTTGACATGGGTATATACTTTTACAATCTTTTCTACCAAACTCTTGAGCAAAAGTAGCAAGATCACTTCCATCTAAATCTCCATCTATATATAAATCTTTTTGACATGTAGGACCGCTAACACAAATAGTCTTTCCAAAATCAACAGCAAAGGTAGCAAGATCCAATTCATCTACATCACCATCTCTATCTAAATCCCACTGGCAAGGATATTTAATTCCGCAATCAGTTCTTCCAAACTCTGAAGCAAAAATAGCTAAATCCGAACCATCAATATCTTCATCCCAGGGTGAAGCTGCGGCCCACAATAATCCAGCCTCAAAGAGAGAAATACCATTTTCAATAAGACGAATGTCAGGATATGTTGTATATCCTGGATTACCTGCGAAATAAAAGATTCGACCCTTTTCGAAGTTATGTTTGAAGGAGAAAATTCTCCTAAAATTTGACCAATTTGATATATAATTAGAGCCCAAATCGAGATTATATACAGAGGGTCCAGAGCAATTATCCTTAGACTTATAATCTATTACTTTTTCATCAGGCATGAGATGAATTCCGAAGATTTCATCAAGAGTGATTGTCGCAAAACCACAATCATTTCCATAAGATGCAGCCCCAAACCAGTCCTTAATAGAGGATAAATCGTTTGTATTTCCTGCAAGAAACTTAGGTGTAGAGCCTATAATAACAGCACCTCCTCCGGATGAGATAAAATTCTTGATATATTTTGCTGTTATTGGGTTGTAAACATCATTTTTAGCTATTAAAAGGAGTTTATATCGACTAAGGTCACTCGGAATTTCTTTTGCTTGCTTAATTCCAAAACCATTTTCTATTAGCAGTTCATTTATATTTGGATTTGGCAAAATACCAGAGTGAACATAAAGAGCAAGAGGTCCATTATAAACTGATGTAACTTCAAGGTTATCGATATTCCATTGGGAAAATTGTGATGAGGAATAATTAGATCCAATAGTAAATTTAATATAAACGGTCTCCTTTTTTGCAGCAACAGAAGAAATATCAAAAATAACCTGTCTCCACTGATTATCTGTTATATTAAAGACAGGATTCTCCCAAAGTTGAGTCCAATTGAGCCCATCATTACTCACAAAGATCTTTGCATGTTGAGAGAAATTATTTTGAACATTAAGATATCTCCAGAATTTTAAGAAAACTTGACTTTCCAATGCACAATTGATTGGAGGTGAGATAATTGTCTTCTCTGTAAGATTATTTGAATAATCTTGCCCAATGGAAATCCCAAGGAAATAATTATCTTGCTCCGAATAAGCATGCTCCCGTGTCCATCCTTCATATTCATAACCAATCCAACCTTTATCAGTATTAAAATTGTCAAAAAATGGAAAAGGTTTTGTGTGAGATGAAAAACTTACTTCATTTGAGTAACTACTCTCATTGTTAGAAAAATCATACGCAGTTATTGTAATATAATAGGTCTGTTTTTCAGTAAGATCAGTTATTGTATAACTCGTTATGTTTCCAATAGTTATTGAATTTGTATATGTTCTTGAGGCTGTCCCATAATAGATTTTATATCCTGCCACATCAGGGCTTGAACTGGGCTCCCATGTTAGACTTACCTGAGCAGCTATTGAAAATCGAATTAATAAGAAAGAGATTATTGATAAAAGGAAGACAAAAAAGAATCGTAAAATGCTTTCTCTTGGGATGAAAAATGCTTTATCTAAGTAGGGATTATTTTTTCTTTTCACTTAATTCTAATTTGAGATTTTTTACAACATATTTTGCCAAACATTTAGGCAATGCAATATAAAAAAGCCTATGAAATTTTCAGAATTTCTATCTTATAAGTAATTTTCAAATCACATGTAAGGTAAATTTGTAAGCTAAAAGACCTTTAATTTCCATAACCATTTATAACATTGCTTGACAGTTTTGTCACTCAAATATTGGGGAATGATTGATGGGAAAATTTATTTTCAATTTAAATATCAATTTTTTCCCAATAGTTTTTCGAGATTAATATCTGATGATATTTTTAATATTTTCTCTCGAGAATGATGACCTCTTAGGATTTCAATCTTAGAAGGTGAAACGTCAAGTTTTAATGCTAAAAACTGAATAAGGGCTTGATTTGCCTTTCCTTCAATTGGAGGTGCAGTTACTTTCACCTTTATCCCCTCTCGATAAGCCCCTACAATTTCATTCTTTGAAGATTTTGGCTGAAGATATACCTTAATTATCTTTTCTTCCATTTTTTCTTTCCAATTACACAATTCCAATAAAAGATAATTGCCTCCCAGTCACTCTTTCTCTTCTATATGAGAAAAAAAGGTTACTATAACAATGTGTGCAAAGATTAATTAAGTAAATTTGATCATGATGTATTCCTTCTTCCTCTAATTGAACAATATTTGCCTTAGAAAGATCTAAAAACCACCTATGATTCTCTTTTCTTAAAAAGGAAATTAAGTCATTATTAAGAATCTTTTCGTCAACTTCATAACAACAAACACCTATAGAAGGTCCCAATACGGCTATGATATCCTCCGGAGAAGAATTAAATCTATGCTTAACCTCTACTAAAACCTTTTTTGTAATTTTAAGTGCTGTTCCTTGCCATCCCGTATGTATCGATGCAATTATCTTCTTTTTTTGATCAACGATAAAAATGGGGATACAATCGGCTGTAAGAATTCCACAAAATATATTATGTAGGTTTGTAATTATTGCATCGTATTCAAGAACAGGTCTTTTTAAATCGGAAACATTCTCAATTACGAGAACTTTATCCTTATGAATCTGTTTAAGAAGTATCAATCTTTCAGGATTGAAATTAAATGTATCTGCAATCAATTTTTTGTTTATTAAGATATTTTCTATTCTATCACCATTCTCTTTACTTAGATTGAGTGAATCATAAGGATGTGGACTTATTCCTCCCCTTCGGGTTAAAAATGCATGTTTGACCCATCTTAACTTAGATAATTCATTAATTTCCAAATAGGGAATGCCATTCTTTATTTTTAAATTTGATTCACTTAATATATTCATAGATTTATAATTGACCTTCTTTTTGTGAGTGTAAACATTCCAGAAGTTCTCTCATATCTTCAGGAATCGGTGCGTAAAATTCTACTCTTTGCCCTGTTTTAGGGTGGTTGAAAGATATACTATAAGAATGAAGTGCAGGCCTGTGCATCCTTTTTAAGCATTCTCTAATGATAGGATTTTGTATAGAACCTATTTTCCCTTTTCTTCCATAAAGAGGATCTCCAAGAATAGGATGTCCAAATGCTGAAAGGTGAACTCTAATCTGATGGGTTCGTCCAGTCCTTGGACGGATTTCAAGAAGACTAAAGTTATCAAGTTTTTCGGTGACCCTCCAAAATGTAATTGCTGATCTTCCTTTTTTTGTTTTTGTAGACATCCTTTTTCTCTCAATTGGATGTCTACCTATTTCACAATCTATAATCCCATCATCTTTTTGAAAGCTCCCATAAACAATTGCAATATAAACCTTTTCAACTGTTCGGTCTTTAAATTGTCTAATTAATTGATGATAAGATTCATCATCTTTTGCAATAACCATTACACCTGAAGTTCCTTTATCCAGACGATGGACAATCCCAGGCCTTATGGCACCATTTATTCCCCGAAGATCCTTACAATGGTAAAGGAGTGCATTTACCATAGTCCCAGTAGGGTGACCATAAGCAGGATGAACAACCATGCCAGGTGGTTTATCTACTACAATAATGGAAGAATCTTCATAAAGAATCTTTAGTGGAATAGGTTCAGGCTTTAAAGAGATTGGTTCTGGAGATGGGAGGAAGCCTGAAATAATGTCCCCGATCTTTAGATGAACGCTCGGCTTTGTAGGCTTTTGGTTTAAAAGAATGGTTTTCTCTTTTATCAGTTTTTTAGCTTGAGACCGAGATAAATTTGGAATTGTTTCAGATAAAAAGAGGTCTATTCTTTTACCTTCTACTTTTTCTTCCACTTGAATGGAGAACGAAGGTCTTTCCATTTCGTTTTCAAAAAGATATGAATCGTTTGATTTTTGATTTTTTGATATTACTGGCATTTAGGATTTAGGGATTCTTTTTTAGAGCATTTTCAATTCCAGAAGCTAAAAGTGGAATATCATCATCGAATATAGTTCTCATGTCAAGAATTAACTCGTCTTTACTAATCCTTGCAATAATAGGTGGATCTCCCTTTCTTAAATTCTCCTCTAATTTATTAACCGAGAAGATTAAAGGTTTAATAGAAACTACTATTGTTTTAAGCTCTTGTAAGGGGAGAGCCCCTCCTCCAACCTGGGAAAAATCCTCTTTTAAATTTATTTTGGCATATTTTTCAATTCCCTCTGATAGCCTTTTGAATAGTCGCTTTGCCCTCTGTTTCAATCTTTTCTGATCCAGACATAACATCCGAAGGACAGGAATTTCATTCACTGCCCTCTTTTCATCAAGATATAATAGAAGAGTAGATTCAAGGCCAGATAGGGTAAGTTTATCAATACGAAGAGCACGAGTCAGAGGATTTACTTTCATCGGTTCTATAAAGTTCTTCTTTCCGAGAATAATACCTGCCTGAGGACCGCCCAAGAGTTTATCTCCACTGAATGTAACGATATCAACACCCGAGCTGATGGATTCTTGAACAGTCGGTTCTTTTTCAAGACCATATTGACTGAGGTCAATAAAACAGCCACTTCCAAGGTCATTAACTACTGGAAGATGATGTTGTTTTCCCAATTCAACGATTTCTTTAAGTGAAACTTCAGATGTAAAACCAAGGATTCTGAAGTTACTTCTATGGACTTTAAGAAGTAAAGCAGTCTGAGGACCGATTGCATTTTTATAATCGCTTAGATGTGTTCGATTTGTTGTACCTACTTCTTTGAGGATTGCTCCGCTTCTTTTCATTACATCAGGAATTCTGAAAGATCCTCCAATTTCAACCAGTTCACTCCTTGATACAATAACCTCTCTACCTTCCGCAAGGGTATTGAGGGCCAAGAGGACTGCTCCTGCATTATTGTTTACAACCATTGCTGATTCTGCACCAGAAAGGCGACATAGAATATTCTCAACATGACTGTGACGATCACCCCTTTCACCAAATTCCAGATTATATTCCAGATTAGAATAACTTCTTGAAACTTCAATTATACGGGCAATAGCTGAGTCAGAGAGGGGTGCCCTTCCAAGATTGGTATGAATCACAACACCAGTTGCATTAATCACTCGACGAAGACTATGAATCATTTGCAGTTCTATCTCTTTTTGAAAAATAGATGAGAGATTTTCTTTGGAGAAAATCGATTCATTTAATTCACTTAGATCCTCTTTTTTAAGAATTTCTTCACGTAATTTTTGCAATCCCTTTCGAATTGAATCCACGACCACAGATCGAGGGTAATTTTTTAGTAGCTCAATAGTCTCCTCTCTTGAAAGGATTTCCTCCACACTTGGGATTTTACGAAGGAGTTCTTGACGAATGAACAGAGGCATCTGTTTTCCTCCTTGAGAGGATTGTTTTGAGAATCTTAAAGAAATTCATACGTATGAATCTGGTTGGCCATTGAAGTTCTTTTTTTTCACATACAGTGGACATACTATATGTTTCAAGGGAAATGAATCCACTTTTAATCGATTCCAAGGCCTTTTGCTTAATTTCTCCATCAGGAAGGGTAATAATTCGGTCAATCTCCTCCATCATTTTTAGGGCTCTGTCAATTCTTTCTTCTACAGATTGGGCAGTTTTTGGATCAATTAAACCAAACTCAGCCTTTAGACGATTTAGCTTTTTACCTGCCTCGTAGGTGCTTCGTACAATCTCATCGCGATTCATCCATTCGGTCTCATAGTTGAGGATATATTTCCAGCTTGGAGCCATGAGGGCACGACGGTGCTCTTCAATACTTCTGAATAGGAGTTTATATCCATATCGTTCAGGTTCCTCAAAGACAGCACTACCTGGGTCTAAAAACGGAGCAAGAGGTGAAATGAAAGGAAGAAGCTTGTTATAGGATTTAAATCGATTTAAAAGAAAACGACAATACTCCACAGTATCAAGAACAGATTGATAGGTCTGTTTAGGTAAACCAATCATAAAGAAGAGATCAATTCTTTTACAACCAAGTTCAATGGCATCCTCTATCATTCTTTCAAGGGGTTCATTTCCATATGGTCTTCCAAATGCCCTCCTTACCTCTTCATCATGTGATTCGGGAGATATTTCAATATTGAAGTTTTTAATCGATTCTGAAATCCTCTCCAATTGGTTGCGGTTTGGAGGAACAAAGAATTCAAAGGCAATATGGTTTTCGATAGGTCTTTTTCTCATCTCGTTTAAGAATATAAAACCATAATCTTCCCCGGGTTGAAAGATATCTCCAATTATCATTACAGGAGCATTAAGGTGCTCTGATACATTAAAGACATCTTGAGCAAGGAGTTTTGGATCTCGATAAGCAGGCCTCTTCCGATTTGCAAATAAATTGAAAGCAAAGGATGAGCCTCCACAGGTCTTACAATGATAGCGGCAACCTCGACATGTGAAGACAGCCGTGACAGGATAAGAATACCAATCTATAAAGGGTTGATAGCCAACAGGATCTATAAACCTTACAACCTTCTTCATTATATGTCGATAATCAATCGAAATGTCATTTAAATCGTCAGGTACATAAGTAAGAGGATTGATTTTAACTCCATTTCCTCCATCTCTATAAGTTAGATTTGGAATATTTTTAAAATCTTTGTTTTTCTTCAGAGCCAAGAGAAGTTGTCTTAAGGGCTCTTCGGTTGAATCTCCCCTAATGACAAAATCTACAAATGGATACTCACTGATAATCTCCTTATGATAGTATGTTGCTGAAAGTCCACCTAAGATTACAGGGATTTGAGAATGAATCTTTTTTATTAGCTCAGCAATTGCCAATGCCCCTTGAACATGAGCCATCCAATGGAGATCAATCCCAAATGCTACAGGTTTATTTTTACGAATAAGTTTTTCTACATCGAATTTTTCGTCTTTAAGCATCTTTAGGGCTATGTTTATAATTCTTACTTTTAACCCATAACGTTCAAGATATTCAGAGAGACTTGCAAACCCTATAGGATACATTTCGAATATAGGGGTAGACGGAACAACATCACTTATCGGTCCATAGATTCCAGGAAAGGTTCTAAAATCATAAAGTGTTGGAGGATGAAGAAGGATTAAATCTAATGGGGCCATGGTTAATTTTTTTGAGGGTTTGTTCCTTTATGAATTGAGATTTTTGCCTTGTAATCCTCAATTAATTTTTTAATTTCTGGGTCTTCCTTGATTTGGTCATGTAGTGTAGTGATAAAAACCGCAAACTCATTCTTTCCAGAAAATCCCCTAAGGGTTTTATCATATTCATTTTTTGCTTTTATTAACTGAGTCTTTTCTTCTTCCCGGATCTGGGTTTGGTTAAGTCTCTGCTGAATAAGATGGAGACGTCTTTCCATCTCCCTTTTTGTTGATAAGTTATAAAATACTGGCTGATTATTATATATTGTAAGATCAACCATTGCTCCATACATTCCTTTCGGAGCTGATTGTAAAATAACCGTATTGTTGATAATAGGTGGGCTTGAAAGATTCATCCCTAAATGGCTGCCAAATATAAAATTTATTCCTTTTACGGTTTGAATCAACTCAATATCCTTTGGGTAGCTTAGATGGCTAAGAAGAATAATGAGGTCTGTTTTTGGTCGAAGTTCTTCTACAATTTTTGTAGCTATCTCTAATGGAGGGACAATCTTTATCCCTTTTTTCCTCGAATCATCTGGAGATGAAAATAGGTGTTCTGAAATAAGACCAAAGATCCCAATTTTAATTCCATTAATCTCTTTAAGCAAATAAGGCATAAAAATGGGTTTGTCAGTTTCTTCATCAAATATATTAGAGGCAATAATTGGGAAATTTGTCTTTTTAGAAATTTCAAGTAAAAATCCCTTCCCGAGACTCAAATCATCATCTCCTACAGATAAAACATCCAGTCCCATGAGATTAAAGCTTTTCACCATAAGATCTGCCTTTTCAATTTCGACATGCTTTTCATTTTCTGAAATAGGATTCTTATATTTCTTAAATAAAAGATCACCCGAATCTAAAATCATTATCTCCTTTTTACGCTCTCTAATCTCTTTTACCCATGTTGCTCTTCTGGCCAGACCGCCAATTCTGTTCCTTTCACCTCAAGTAGGACATGGGTCAGTTTCGGCATTGATATTATTGCTATAAATGATAGTCAGGTTCTTTGGTTGCGGCTGTGCATAAGAAAGATTTTTTATCGCAACACAAATAAAAAAGAAAAATATAATAATTAGAAGCTCTCTTTTAAATACAATCATCTTTTTCAATATGATTTCAATTTCTCAAAAAAAGCTTCTAATTACTAAATATACCTTATCAGGTCTTTTAAAACAAGTGTATGAGACATTGGATAGGTATATCATAAAGTATTAATCTTTTTTTACAATTTCTTTTGCTTTTCTATATCCTTTGTCAACCATCTGTTTCATCTTTTCCGGATCAAATTGGAGAGATGATTCCATTAACTCCTCATCAGGCCTTATAGTTGTAATCTCAATAATCTTTTTATTTGAGAAGGGATTTTCAATCCCAGCAAAAAGTTTTGTTATTTCAGAAGGATTCAAACAAAGCTTTTCTTTTGCATTTTTTTTAACTCGATCAACAAAGCAAATGGCCTTACTGTAAAGATTTGCAATTTTTAAATCATTATCCAGAATCTCATCAGTTAAAAGTTCTATTGTTCGTTTAAGAATTTCTAAGGAACTTTTTAACTCTTTTTGATGGGGTTTTCTATATTCTTGCTCCGGGGTAAGGATGATTGAAATAATATGAGTAGCTCCCTCATCAATGGCTTTACCCAGAGGAGCAATCTCCTTTAACCCTCCATCAATATATTGATATCTCCCGATTTTAACAGGTGGCATCATCACGGGAATACTTGCTGATGCGAGTATTTTTTGAAGAAGTGTAGATTTTTTATCAGTATGTTGATTTCCATATTCAACCATACCAGTTTGCATATTTACTACAGTGACAAACAATTCTATAGGAGATTTTCTAAGTTTCTCATAGCGAACTCTATTTCCAAAGAAATTATAAATGAGTCTTTTAAGGGGTTTTGTATCATTTAGGGCATCTGAGAAGAGAAATGCCAGAATATCTGGCCGATTACCAAGAAGGTCCTGATCCTCAATATTCTCATAGAAATGTATAAGATTAGCAATATCTTGGGTTACTACTAATGGAGCAATCAGCGCTCCTGTGCTTGTTCCAACCACAAGGTCGAAAGTTAAACCAAGTTCAATCATTAGGTATTTTATGGCACCTACGGCAAATGCCCCTTTGGCTCCTCCTCCACTTATGACTAAGGCCCTTTTATTTTCCATCTCTTTCTCCTTTTAATTGAGAAAGCGCTTGTTTAATACCAGCCATAGTAGCATTGAAAATTTCTTTTTGAACCTCCAATGAATTATAATTTTCTCTCCAGTTCCAATTTTCAGGTTTTTGAAGCTCAAACATAAGGTCTGCTTCGATGAGATAAGCAATATCTTTTAAATGTTCTGTAATCTTTAATTCTTCCATTAGTTCACTAAAAGTTGTTTTCTTTTCGAGAAATGGGAGTTTTTCTCTGAGAAGATTTTGTTTTGTGAAATTTTCCCGCAAATTGCTTCTTACAGTTGTAGTTACAAGTGCAGTTAATCTTTCTGAAAATCCAATTAAAATCTTGGGACTATAATCAGTTCTTTGACTACAAAAATTAAATAATAAAAAGAAAGCTGATAGGATGACTAATTTCAATATTATAGGGATTGATTTTTTTATAAAAATTCTCTGTCTATTCATATCTTTTTTTATATTTAATTTTTTAATTAAATTCAAGAAAAAAAGTGAAATTCCTTTGGTAAGATTATGGCATCCAAGGGTTTGAGGTAGGCCTATTGTAACCTTTATTTAAGGCCAGGAGGTCAAGATGAATGGTAGAAATATCTTCAAAGATTGGATCTATCAGTTGAATTTTCCTTAGGTCAATTGTCTTAATATACTGTTTGCATTTTTCACAAATGTCTATTCGATAAGCTTCTTCTCCTTCTTCAAAAAAGTATTTTAATGAGGCTTGTTCTCTATTTTCACAGAAAGGACAAGCTAAACGATCGAAACGCCATTCATATCCACAATAGGAACATAGAAGATATCTCTTGCCTACTTCTTCTTTTAGAAAGGCCATATAAGGTTTGGAGCCACAGATTGGACAGAAATTTTTAAGACCTGTTTCCAATGTAACTTTCTCTGAAAATTTTCTAACCCCTTCCTCGATCGAAGGCCTTAAGCTTTCTTTAAACAAAAAGAGAAATATCTTTTTATCCAATCCTAATCCACTAACTATATCTTCAATCTTCTTTTCATTTGGATTTTCAAGAAAAAGTTTTTTTATATCTACCTTTTTTGTCTTTATTGCTTCTTTAATCTTTTCTACCTCTTTAGACATATGAGGATTGGCCTTCTTTCCAATCTTCAAAAAAGAATTAAACAGAGTCATAGAAGATTCACTATCAATTGAAAAATCCTTTTTTTCTAAAAGGGGAAATCCTTCTTTGGATAAAAGATCTTTAAATTCTTTCTCAATTTTAATAGATTCAATTTTTAATGAGGGTTTTATTTTTTCTTGTTCTTTTTTTAAATTAAAATAGAATTCGAGGATTTCTTTATATCCTGGCCTTTTCTTTTTTATCTTTAAAATTTTCTTTTTTAAGTTCTGTAAGGATGTTTCCATTTTAATTTGAAAATTTAAAATAAAAAGGGAAAAAATGCGGCCTTACTCGGCTAAAAAAATCCGAAATAAGGCCTTCACCCCCCTAATGTTTCCGCACTCTTCCAAATTTTAGAAGAGTGCGGATTTTAGGAATTTATCCAGACCATTGAAATGCCTTTATAGGTGTTAAAACTTGATTGAGAGCAAGCTTTCTTGTTATTCCGACTGAATTTTCAGCAACCGCGAACTTATGATACTTTTTTGGGTCATCAACCAAAAGATAGATTGTCCGAACATCATCTGGATTTGCTAACATGGCATCCTTAAATTTTGTCTTCACCTCTTCGAGTCTCTTTTTAGCCTTCTCTAAAATCTCACTTCTATCTCCAAAACTCATCGCACCAGTTGGACAGGTCTTTACACAGGCAGGAAGCAGCCCTTCTTTGATTCGGTCAATGCACATGGTGCATTTAGCCATAACTCCTGCACCCGAAATCCTCGGTATATCATAAGGGCATGCCCCTCGAATCTCTTTAAAGTCCTCGGGTTTTATCTTAACCTTTGGATTGAAGATGACTGCTCCTGTGGCCTCATCGTGAATTATTGCACCCTTCACCTTTGAATCTGCAACCTCTTTACAGGGAGGAGAGAGACAGTGTCTGCACTGATCTGGGAAGAAGTACCATTTAGGTTCCCCTCCTGGTTGCTCGATTTCACTAAATCTCACCAATTTAAAGGTAGAAGCAGAAAGGTCAGGAGGATTTTGATGACTTCCTCTCTGGATAGTTTTTGTTCCAGGATTTCTATTCCATTGCTTACAGGCAACTTGACATCCCCTGCAAGCTGTGCATTTTGTTGTATCAATAAAAAAGGATTTATCTGCCATTGTTGTCACCTCCTTTAGCTCTTAGTTTGTTTTTTTGCTGGCGCTACTGCCAGTTTTTTTACGTTTGCCATAAATGCTTTGGACTCTGGAATCATGGTATTTGGATCCCCAATAGTTGGTGTTAAGAGGTTTGCGCTCTCTCCCCCATCCTTTGGATGGAGCCAACCAAAATGCCATGGGAGTCCAATTAGATGCACTGTTTGACCAGCAATGTTAAAGGGTTTTAATCGAGAGGTGACAATGGCAACTGCTTCTATTTTCCCCCGTGGAGTTTCAACAACGACACGATCACCGTTCTTTATCCCTCTCAATTTAGCGAGCTCAACACTTATCTCGCAAAAAACCTGAGGTTCAGCTTCTATTAACCATGGAAGCCACCTGGTTAAAACTCCAGTCTGCCAATGTTCAGTTACTCTATAAGTAGTACATACAAATGGATATCTTGGATCGCAGGTAGCAAATGTATCTGGACCTCCCTCAAAAATTTTGACAACTGGGTTTATCCGCTGACTTGAGAGCAAATTCTTCTCAATTGGACACTCGAGAGGTTCATAGTGTTCTGGGAAAGGTCCATCTGCAAGCCCAGGTCCAAATATTGAGGCTACTCCGTCAGGTTTCATGATAAAAGGATACGCTCCGTTTGTTCCCATTGGTGGTACAGCATTGTCAGGAACATCTCCAATCCACTTCTTTGCCACAGGATCCCATTTAAGAAGAGGACGTTTTGGATTCCGGGGATTTCCTTCCAAATCTACAGAAGCCCGATTATAGATGATCCTTCGATTTAGTGGCCAACACCATGCCCATTCAGGATAAAGCCCTAAACCTGTGGGGTCACTCTTTCCCCTACGGGCTGCCATATTTCCAGATTCAGTATAACTGGCTGAATATAGCCAATTCCCACAAGAAGTTGTTCCATCATCCTTTAGTGAAACAAAATTTGGAACTAACTTTCCTGTGGTTAGGTCGTATCCATTGATTTCTTTGGCTACTTTGTGAACATCAAAATGACCATTGGTTTCATAATCCCATTTTAAATTTAGAATCGGTTCTGGAAATGCTCCCTTTTCCTTCTCATAGAGGGTTTTAACCTTCTTGAATAATTCATATATTATGTCTCCATCAGGTCGAGCCTCTCCAGGAGGATTGGCTGCTTTATAGCGCCACTGCATCCAGCGACCGCTATTGGAAATACTTCCTTCTTTTTCCATGAAGGCAGCGCATGGAAGTTGAAAGACCTCGGTCTTCACCTTTTTAGGATCCATTCCTGGTCCTCTCCAGAACTCTGCAGTCTCACTATCAAACACATTGACATTGACCATCCAGTCAAGCTTTGCCAATGCTTGGCGGACTTTTCCTGCATTTGCACTGGAGCAGGCTGGATTCATCCCCCAGGCAAAGAAACCAGTGAAAGTTCCCTTATACATTTCGTCAAAGAGATTGAGCCAAGAGGCATCTTGAGTAGGATCAAGCTTTGGTAACCAATTATATCCAAAATCATTCTCTTTGGTTGCCTTATCCCCAAACATCGATTTCAGGAAGCTAACGATATATTTGGGTCTGTGCCTCCACCAGTTGACACTTCTTGGATCCTTAGTTTGAGGAGTCGTCTTATTATAATCGGCAAGGGTAGGCCATTGAGCTCTTGGGGTAGGTAAATACCCTGGGAGGATATGGAAGAGTAAACCATGGTCTGTTGATCCCTGAACATTGGATTCCCCTCTCAAGGCATTGATTCCACCACCTGCAATTCCCATATTCCCAAGGAGATCTTGAACTATAGCCATTGCTCTAATATTCTGGACACCAACTGTATGCTGAGTCCACCCCATTGCATAGAGGACTGTTCCTGCTTTGTCAGGGGTTCCTGTAGAAGCATAGGCTTTATAGACCTTTTCCAGGTCAGCCATAGGAGTTCCAGTAATCTCAGAGACTTTTTGAAGTGTATAGCGGGAGTAGTGTTTCTTTAGCAGTTGAAATACACATCTTGGATCCTGAAGGGTCATATCTCTTTTAGGTATTCCATTTTCGTCCCTTTCAAATGTCCAAGTCGACTTATCATAAGCTCTCTTGGTAGGATCATAGCCAGAGAATAAGCCATCCTCGAAACTAAATTTAGGGTTAACAATGAATGATGCATTAGTATAATTTTTAACATAGAATTCATCATAGAGATTGTTATCAAGGATATATTTAATCATACCTCCCAAAAAAGCGATATCTGTTCCTGAACGGAGCCGTACAAAAATATCTGCCTTTGTTGAGGTTCTTGTAAATCTTGGATCTACATGGATGAATGTGGCTCCCTTGTCTTTAGCTGCCTGTATCCATTTAAAAGAGACAGGGTGATTCTCTGCTACATTCCCACCCATGTTCAAGATGACATCCGCATTTCTGAAATCGATATAATGGTTGGTCATTGCGCCGCGTCCATACGACTCTGCCAGAGCCGCAACCGTAGCGCTGTGTCAGATACGAGCCTGATGCTCAATATAGACAATCCCCAAAGCCCTCAGAAACTTTTGGTAAAGCCAGCATTCTTCATTATCCATAGCTGCACTTCCAACAGAGGCAATGCCATTGGTTCGATTAACAACCTGGCCCTGGGCATTCTTCTCAATAAAGCTTGCATCACGGCTCTTTTTAATATTGGCTGCAATCTTCTCGAGCGCCCATTCCCAACTGACTTCTTTCCATGAAGTACTGTAAGGAGCACGATATCGAACCTTTTGAAGACGATTGGGATTGTTTGCAATCTGGTAACTTGCTGCACCTTTAGCACATAGAGACCCTTCATTTATTGGATGATCAGGATCACCTTCAGCATTAATCACTTTTCCATTAGAGTCAGTATGGATGATTAGACCACATCCAACTGAACAATAACAGCAAATTGACGTAGTCTCTTTTGCGCCTTTAATACGAAGCTGTTGGGCATAAGATTCCACTGGAGATAGGTCAAATCCGAGACCACTTATTACTGCTCCAGCAGCAGTTACACCTGAAATCTTTAAAAAGTCCCTCCTTGTTACTTTCATAGATTTCTGCTCACCTTCCTTTCATCAATTTTTTTCTTTTTTGCAGGCTTTATTTCATCCCCCCTTTCAGCCTGCTTGAAATTTTAGCTTAAATGATGTATTTAAAAACATAAAGTAGCTTTGTGAAAAATAACACAAAAAAATTTTTTGTCAAGTAGAAATTTTTAAATTATGAAAAAGAGTAAAATAAATAATTGTGGATTAAGGGCTTGTACTTTTCTGATAAACGTTAAGCCACTGGATGAACGGTGATAAATCAATATAGGATAAGGGATTGACTCTCACCAAAAATCCCTAAGGAGTTACCCAACAAATTTTTTTAAAATGATTGTAAATAATTAAATTTAAAGACTTTTCAGATGTCCCAATATTTATAAATATGCTATTATTCTTCCATTAAGAATTTTTAAAGAAAAGTTTAGCGGCTTTCCTTAATTATATGGATAGAAAGGGAGAGAAAATGAAAATCTTAAAATCTAATGGTGAGATATTTGATATTGAATTAGAGAAGGATCTACTTGAAAAGAATCGTGCCTTAGCAAAAGAAAATAGAAAGAGATTTGACAAATTTAATTTAATTGCAATTGATGTTATGGGATCTATTGGGTCTGGGAAAACATCATTAATAAAGGCAATTCTAAAAAAACTTAATATGAATGGAAAGATTGGTGTGATTGCAGGTGATCTAACAACCGATATCGATGGAAAGAGAATATTAGAAGAAGGTGCTCGTGTGGTGCAGATCAATACTGGAAAGGAATGCCATCTTGATGCACACATTATTAATCTTGCAATAAAAAAGATGAATCTAAATGGGATAAAGATCTTATTTATTGAAAACGTTGGAAATCTAATCTGTCCTGGGGAATTTCCACTTGGTGCACATAAAAGACTCGTTATTACTTCAGTCACAGAAGGGCCTTATATGATTGTTAAACACCCATATATATTTAGAGAAGCGGATTTGATTATACTTAACAAGATTGATTTGGCTAAGGCAATGAATGTGAATCCATCACAACTTGAAAAGGATGCTAAAAGGATTAATCCCCGTGCTCCATTTATCAAAACAAATGCACTAAAAGGAATAGGAGTATCTAAAATAATAAATATTCTTGGTTTAAAAAGTTAGTCATGCATGAATTTTCAATTTCCTCTGAGATGGTTAATACTATCCTTGATACGGCAAAAAAGAAAAATGCTAAAAATGTTATCTCTATTCTTTTAGAGATTGGAGAATTAACACTCCTTAATACAGAACAGGTTGGTTTTTGGATTCGAGAATTGCTTAAAGGTTCTTTAGCAGAAGATGCAGAAATAAATATTAAAGTAATAAAAGCCAAAATTCATTGTAAGTCATGTGGCTATAAAGGAGATATTAAGCAAAACCAAAAAGATTTTTTTAAACATTTCTGTCCTCAAATTTGCCCCGAATGTAATTCTTTTCAGATTAAGGTTGAAAAAGGGCGGGAATGTACCCTAAGAAAAATACAAATTGTAAAATAAACATAAAAATAATATGTATCATAAATTGAGGATCAACATATCCTTGGAAATTGCATACCTGTAAGCATATCAAGTATTCTACTTCCACCAATTAATGTTTTTAAAATTACACGTTTCTTGTTCTCTTCTATAACTGTTCCTATAATAGTACTTTCCTTTCCCAGAGGGTCTTCTCTCATGATTTTCAACACATTTTCAGCCTCTTCAGGCGGACAAAATGCAATTAGTTTGCCTTCATTTGCAAGGTAGAGCGGATCAAGGCCAAGGAGTTCACATATCCCTTTCACAGATTCTCGAATTGGTATCTTTTCTTCCTCTATTATAATCCCAACATCTGATTTATTTGCTATTTCATTGAGCGTTGTTGCTAATCCTCCACGAGTAGGATCTCGCATACAGTGAATATTTGGACATTTTTGAAGGATTTTATCTACCAAGTTATTCAATGGTGCACAATCACTTTTAATTAACTCTTGAAATTTAAAACCTTCTCTCTCAGAAAGTACTGCGATTTCATGGTCCCCGATGAATCCATTGATTATAATTTTGTCTCCAGGTTTTGCATTTGAACCAGAAAGATCTACCCCTGGTCTTATTAATCCTATTCCTGATGTGGTTATAAAGATCCCATCTGCTCCTCCATGTTCAACAACCTTTGTATCTCCTGTAGCAATCTTTACTTTTGCCTCCTCAGAAGCCTCTTTAATAGAAAATATTATTTTTTTAAGATATTCCAAAGGGAAACCTTCTTCAATAATTAGAGCAAGGCTTAAAAACGATGGGATAGCCCCCATCATTGAAAGGTCATTAACTGTTCCAAAGACAGCAAGTTTTCCAATATCACCTCCAGGAAAAAATATTGGATTTACAACATAAGAATCTGTTGAAAATGCGAGTCCTCCTGCAATGTCCGGGATCTTTGCACCATCATCAAGTGGTTCAAGAATAGGATTTTTAAAAAATGAAAGAAAAAATTTTTCTAAAAGCTCGTGAGAAAGTCTTCCACCTGAACCATGTGCCAAAAGTATTTTATCTTCTTTCATGATATCTCACCATTTTATATAGGTCAATAATATTTGAAATAAGTGTGACAAGCACCTTCTATTGAAACCATACATGGTCCTATGGGATTTTCTGGGTGGCATGCCTTTCTAAATAGAGTACATTCAAGGGGTGTTATAATTCCTTTTAAGACCTTTCCACAAACACATTGGGGATTCTCTTTTGAAGGTTCAACCTCAATATCAATATTTCTTGCATCAAATCTTTTATATTCTTCTCTAAAACAATAACCACTATCAGGGATTAATCCAAGTCCCCTCCATGTGGAATCATCCTCTTTAAAGACCTCTTTTATCTTTTTTATAGCAAGAGGATTTCCTTCCTTACGAACAGCTCTTTTATATTGTATTTCAATTGCTGGCCTTTCTTCTCTGATCATTTTTATAAGCATCCAAATTCCCTGAAGGACATCCAGAGGCTCAAAACCCGTAATAACAGCGGGAAGCAAAAATTCATTAGAGATGAATTGATATGGATCACTACCAATGATTGTGCTAACATGGCCTGGAAGTAAAAAACCATTTATCATTATATCTTTGGATTGGATAAGCGCACAAATCGCAGGGGGGATTCTCTTTTGGCTATTTATAAAGAAGAGATTTTCTATCCCATCTTCTTTTGCTCGAATAATTGTTGATGCAATTGTTGGGGAGGTTGTTTCAAAACCAATTGCAAAGAAAATAACTCTCTTTTTAGGGTTAGCTTTTGCTATATTTATTGCCTCAAGCGGTGAGTAAATAATTCTTACATCTTTACCTTCTGCTTTCTCTTTTTGAAGGCTTGAAGTTGAGCCTGGAACCTTCATCATATCACCAAAGGTTGCAAGTATTACATCTTTCTGCCTTGACAAGGCTATGGCAAAATCTATATCAGTGTTTGGTGTTACACATACAGGGCATCCTGGCCCAGAGATCAATTTTATATGTTCTGGAAGTAAATTTCTTATACCATATCTAAACACAGAGACAGTATGAGTTCCACATACTTCCATTATTTTTATCTGAGGTATAGATATCTTTGATATTTCATCAATTAGTTTTTCTGCAATTTTTTTATCACAAAATTCTTCAATAAATTTCATGTAGTTCCTACCATCTTTCTAAGGAAATTAAAAGTCTCTTTAGCCTCATCTTCATCTATCTTTTGGATAGCAAAACCTGCATGGATAAGGACATAATCACCCAAAGAAACATCAGGGCAGAGATCGAGTGAGATATCCCTTAAAAAACCTCCCACATCCACTTCGGCCATATTCATATTCTCATCAATCCTTGTAATCTTTCCTGGAACACTTAAGCACATAAATAGATCCTTATATTCCACTTAAGAATGAAATAGATTCCTATGGGCAATGATCGCCTGTCCCAATGAGATCCCTCCATCATTTGGGGGAACATCATGATGAATATATACCTCGAATCCAGAGGCTTTAAGAGCATCCATCGAAAAGGTGAGAAGAAACGTATTTTGGAATACCCCTCCACTTAAGACAACCCGATTTAATCCTTCTCTTAGCCTGATCGATTTGCAAGTCTCGGCAATCATTCGGGCGATTGTCCTATGAAACCTTCCAGATATTTTTGAAACCGATACTTTTTCTATTAAATCAGAAACGATTCCCCTTACTGTTTCCTTAGGATCAATGACCATGGGTGTTCCATCATTAATAAGGCTAAAAGGATATTCACCCATTTCCCCCTGATCTGCAACCATTTCAAGTTCAATCGCTGCCTGTCCTTCATAGTTTATCTCATCTCTTATGGATAAGATAGAGGATACCGCGTCAAATAACCTTCCCATACTTGAGGTTAAAGGACTATTTATTCCTTTTTCTACCATCTTAACAATGGTTTTCCATTTTTCAGCCTCTACTCTTTTTGTGAAATCTATTTTTAGATTCAAAGCATCATTTCCAAATGCATAATTTAGATAAACCACTGCCATTCTCCATGGTTCTTTTATAGCCATCAAGCCACCTGGCATGGGAAGTTTTTTAAGGTGAGCAAGTCGCTCAAAATCCTTCATATTTGCTTTTATGAATTCTCCTCCCCATATTGTTCCATCTAGCCCAAAACCTGTTCCATCCAAAGCAACACCGATGAGATCTCCATCGATTCCATTTTCTGCCATACAGCTTACAATATGGGCATGGTGATGTTGAACACCTATTTTTGGAAGATCTGGGATCGATAGTGCATATTTTGTGGAAAGATAATCTGGATGAAGATCATAGGCTACTGCTTTTGGTTCAATCGAGAATAGCCTTTTAAAGTGCTCAATTCCTTCCTCATAAGAGGTAAATGTCTCCAGATTCTCAAGGTCTCCGATGTGATGACTCATGAAAGCATATTGCCCTCGAGTCAGACAAAAAGTATTTTTCAGTTCCCCACCACATGCAAGAATCATCTCCATAGAAAAAGGAAGTTTAATGGGAAATGGAACATAACCCCTCGACCTTCGGATTATATAAGGTTTTCCTTCAAAGACTCTTATAACCGAATCATCACACCTCATATGGATTTCCCGATCGTGAAAGAGGAAATAGTCAGCAATCTTTGAGAGACGAAAGAAGGCCTCCTCGTTTTTATAGCATATTGGCTCCTCGCTTACATTACCGCTTGTCATCACCAAAGTCTTGAGGGGCCCATTAAGCAGAAGATGATGAAGTGGTGAATAGGGAAGCATGACACCAAGAGTATCCTGAAATGGAGCTACTGCTTGAGAAATTGCACAGTTTTTCTTTCTTTTAAGAATGACAATTGGCCTTTCCACACTCCGTAGAAGTCTCTCCTCTTCTTCATTTACTTCGCAGTGGTCTCTCACTTCCTCCATGTCTCGACACATCACGGCAAAGGGTTTGTCCTCTCTATACTTTCTGGATCTTAAAGAGGAGACAGCCTCTTGATTCTTTGCATCGCATGCGAGATGAAATCCTCCAATACCTTTTATTGCTACAATATTTCCCTGTAGTAGAAATTCAATGGCTTTGTCAATTGGATCTCCCAAAACTTTTTCTCCTTCTCTATTTATTAACCAAAGCGATGGACCACATGAAGGACAGGCATTGGGCTGAGCATGGAAGCGTCTGTTTGATGGATCATCGTATTCTTTTTGGCAGATAGGACACATAGTGAAGGGGGCCATTGTAGTTTTATGGCGATCGTATGGGATATCCTTAATGATGGTAAATCTGGGGCCACAAAGGGTGCAGTTGATGAATGGGTATCGATACCGAAAGTTTTGGGGTGAAAAGAGCTCAGAAAGACATTGGTCACAGGTTGCTAAGTCAGGGGAAATGAGAGTAAATTTTTCTTGAGCCTCCTCGCTTTTCCTGATTTCAAAACTGGTATAACCAAAAGGTTCAATGTAATTTATAAGAATTGATTCTATCCGAGCCAGTGGTGGAGCGAACTTAGGAATTTCTTGTATAAACTGGTCAAGATATCCATCTTCTCCTTCTGCATCAATAAAAACTCCTTTTTCATTGTTGAATACCTTTCCTCGGATAAGGTGTTTTTGAGCCAAGTGGTAGATATAAGGTCGAAACCCAATTCCCTGGACGATCCCAGTAATTATAATCTCAGCACGTTTCATCCTTCATTAATTTTTCAATGTTTTGTATCAACTTTCAATATATCCAAGATCAGTTCAATCACACGCGGAATTTTTGATCTGACCTCAGGGGATAATTCCATTCCCATTTCAAGAGACTTAGGTTCAATTCCAATTACTGTAGTTTGGGGCTTTTTACCCATTAACTTTGAGAGCTCTAAGACCTCTAAAATTCCTATCTGGTGAACAGATGTTTTAAATCCAGATGGGCAGTTTCGAACTTCACCAAGGTCGAAACGATAAATAGCCCCTGGCGAGCTACCCCCTTTTACAGCATCGATCACGATTAAACGATCTGCCTCTGTGATAATATTGAGAAGACCGAAACCATCTGTTCCTCCTTCAACAACTGAAATTTCAGGAGGCAAACTCATCTTCATGAGCTCATTCACTACATGAATACCCACTCCCTCGTCTGAGAGGAGAAGATTCCCTACTCCTAAGATGACAATTTTAGGGGGGAGTTTTTTTTCTCCCCCCTTTTTAATTGATGGAGCTTCCATTTGCTACATTATTCGATAATAAACTTTCTGACTTCGTTGGTGTGGGGATCAATTAGGTGAATAGCGCAGGCCAAACAGGGATCAAAGGAACGAATTACCCGAACCACATTGATTGGATTTTCAGGGTCTGGCACCGGAACCCCGATGAGAGATTCTTCATATTGTCCCCGAACTCCTTTTTCGTCTCGAGGTGAAGCATTCCAGGTTGATGGGACAACAGCCTGGTAATTCTTAATCTTCTTATCCTTAATCTCAATCCAATGACCTAAGGCACCCCGTGGAGCTTCGTAAAATCCAGCTCCCATTCCTTTTTCGGGTGGTTCCCAATGTTCTGTGTCATGAATCTTAAATCCTGGTTTTGTCATCTCCGAAAGGAGTTTGTCACACCACTCGTAGCATGCATCAACGATAAGTTTTGTCTCGATTGCTCGAGCTGCATGACGAGCAACAACACCAGGCTTTGCGCCCTTTTTTACTAATCCCAGTACTTGGGGATTCTTAGCAACCAACATCCTTGCAAGGGGGCCAACCTCCATTGGCTTTCCATCATACCGAGGAGCCTTCACAAAGGAATAGGCCTCTTTTTTATCAAGATCAAAGACCTGTTCTCCCTGATATGGATGGACTGGTTTGCTTTCCTTATACCAGGCAAATTTAACTGATTCTGTAATCTTCTGAGGATCAAAAGGCTCAACCTTTATATTTGCAGGATTTAAACCAACAATCACACCAGCTGGAAAAACAAGAGATTTTCCCTCAGGATCTTTTTCAAATGCTCCATAGGATAAATAGTTGTAATGGCCACCTCCTAAACCCATTTTAGCAAGTTCCCAAAGCGGACCTGTCCCAAAAGCAAGAACATCAGGTATATAGACTTCATTTATGAATTTAGCCTGTTCGTCGAGCATTGTTCTGAAACGAACTACCTGATTTATATCAGGGAATGAAGTTACACCTCCTGGAACAATGTTCTGATAGTGTGGAGTTCTACCACCCCAGATTGCACCCATATTCCTTGCCTGGGCATGAATTTTCAAGGCATCAATATAATGTTTTACAGCAGTGATAACGACTTCAGGATCCTTTACACAGAATTGATCTGGTTTATATCTGGGCGTTAGTGGATGCGTATCATTCGATTTTACTAAATTGACTACTTTTTCCTTTATTGCTAATAAATCCTTATCCTTCCCTTTGTAATTTGCCACAGCCATGATATCTATATAGTCGAGAGCACTGAGTTGATAAAAGTGGAGCGGATGGTCGTAGATATACTCTGCACCCATGACCAGATTTCTGATGAGCGTTCCCCCCCAGGGGACTTTTGCTCCAAAAGCTGAATCAAGTGCCCGAGCAGATGTTAATTGATGAACACTGTAACAAACACCACAGAACCTGCTTGTTACAAACGGGGCATCTCTTGGGTCTTTATCAATAAGCATTGCCTCAAAGCCCCGTGCCATGGTTCCACTACTCCATGCATTCTTTACCTTTCCACCTTCAATCTCTACTTCAATCTTCAAATGCCCTTCAATCCTGGTAACAGGATCAATAGTAATTTTCTTAGCCATTTCTTATCACCTCCCTTAACTATTTTCTCTTGCAAAAAGACCTTCCTCTTTCATAGCCCAGATTCTCTTTGAAATTTCACTTTCAGCAGTATAAAGAGGAGACATATCTTCATAAAACTCTGGCTCTCCACATCCCATACATGGAGCCCCACAATCGATACAGAAATTGATTCCATCATTCCATCTTCTTATTGGGCAATCAGATTTTGCAAGAGGCCCTTTGCATCCCTTCTTGGCTAAACACCATTCCTTTTGTTCGGGATTGTTCCAATCCTCAAGAAATCGATTGGCATCAAAGTGGGCACGCCTTCTACAGTTATCATGAATTGATTCGGAGAAATAGATTAGCGGCCGGCCAATCTTATCAAGAGGTGGTACCTTCCCAGTAGTTAAAAAATAGAGGACAGTTCCAGCCAGATGGTCTGGATGCACAGGGCAAGTGGGGAGGTTTATTACTGCCTTTCCAGGAAGTGCCTTATCGAGACCAACTCCCTTAGATGGTGTTGCTTTGGGAATCCCACCATACGAAGCACAAGCCCCAACTGCAATTATTGCTCCTGCCCGATTTGCAGCCTCCTCTAATATGGCTTTAAAAGGTCTACCTCCAACCATGCAGAAACGCTCGTCCGCAGTTGGAACCGAACCTTCAACCACAAGTACATATCCCCCTTCTTTCACTGTATCATGATAAACCTTTTCTGCAAGATGGCCTGAGCTTGCCATTACTGTTTCATGATATCTTAGAGAAATCTTGTCTAAGATAATTGCTGAAGCAGGAGGGTTAAGAATCTGTGTAAAAGAGATACTGCATCCGGCACAGTCCTGGCCTTCCAACCAGATCACAGGAGGTTTTTTAGATGAAGAAGCTATAGCCTGGGCAATCTTTGAAGTAAACTCAAATTCTGAAATTCCAAACAATGCTGCCGCTACGGCAGAATATTTTAAAAAATCTCTCCTGCTAATACCATGTGACTCAATAGTTTCTAAGGGATTTTTTAATTGCTCACCTTCCTTCATAATTCACCCCCACTTGAATTATGGTATTTTCAAAAATTTTTTTAACTTTAATAAATACTAAATTTCCTTCATAAAACAAGATGTTTAATTTATTAACACTGAGAATTTATTTTATTTCATCACCCCCCTTTCTATTCTTTTAAGATTTAATTGAGATTTAAAAAGTATTTGCTAAGTTAATCTTTGTGAAATATAACACAAACATTATTTTTGTCAAGAAAATTTTCCATATCAACAAAGACTGCAACATATTCCAATGAATTTGGTATCAAGTCCAATCTCTTTTGCGTATTCAATGGTTCTTTGAAGGGGGTAGGCGATAGTAGTTACGCCTGAATCTATCGCCTCTATTTCTATTAATGGTTTAAAATGGTTTGATGGTCGTATACAGCCCAAAGAGATTGGTATTTCTGGATTAAGAATGCGAGTAGCAGCTAAGAGCCTTGAAATTTCTTTTAGTTCGGGAATCTTCCAATTATTTTCCTTTCCAAAAAGTTTAATAACAACGATAACAATACATTCTACTCCAACTCGTGATATTATATCTAATGCATTCCATTCTCCTTTTATCTCTCCAAAGTGGTGACCTATGATAATGTGAGGAGCGATTCTGTGTCCAATCTCTTTTAACATAAAAAGTGTATTCTCATAATCTCTAACCCTTTTTTTAAGATGATAAACATCTTGAATCGTTTGGTCATCACCAATTATATCAATAAGAATCTGATCAACTCCAGCATCTTTTAATTCCTTTGCAACTTTCTCTTTTATAAATCCAGTATGAACAATTATTTTGAAATTGGGATCATTTTCTTTAATTAATTTGATTGGAAGAATAAACTTTTCAATAGGTACTTCACCTTCACGATTTGCACCGCCACTGATTAAGATTCCATTGGATCCATTAGACCTAAATGTTTCAATTTTTTCAAATAAGGTTTGGGGTGAATCAATCGGGATCATCGATTGAAGTAACTTTCCTTTACAATGTTCACATAAAAGTTCACAATGATTTCCTGTTATACTTACTACAGGAAAGTTATTTTTTCTAAGAGAAATAGTATTGTCCTTATAAGAGATTGTGTCAGGTATGGAAAATGTAAGTTTTTTACCAAAATGAATTTTTCTAAGTCGGAATGCCTCGGTCTGAAGTTCATCTAAAGGAAGCTGAAGTAATTTTTTAATCATAATATATATCACCTAATTCCCCATTAATATAAGGAAGGGGACATTTCGATAGCTTATATTCCAAGCTGAGCTTTAATCTCCTCAATATCTTCTCTTTCTGGAATAAATGGAAAGTTCCTAATCGGTCCTGATGGTCTCTCGTTTCCATAAGGCCTATTGCAGGCCACTTTCCCATCCTTTCCAGGACATCCAGAAGTCATAAACGGATCACCCATCTCTATTAAGGGTTTTATGTCTATTCCAAAATCTATTAGCCTGCCCTTTTCATCAAATTTCATATTATCAAAAGAACCTAATTCCTCATTAATTATCCAACGGGCAAGCTGAATTCTTCTATATTGATCAATAGGAGGTGGGAGATGCCTTTCCATAGGGCTTCCTTTTTCAGGAAAGAAAGAAAAAAGGTGAGTTTTAAGCCCAAGGTTTTGTCCTTTTTGTATTGTTTCAACCATTTCCTTTTCTGTCTCGCCGAGACCTACGATAAGGTGGATGCCTACATTAAATTTTCCGAATACCTCAATGGCCATTCTTGCAACTTCCCAGTAATGGTCCCAATGATGGGGGCCATTGACTCCCTTTCCTCTTAAGCGATCAAAAAGTTGTGGGGTGGCTACATCTATAGCCACCCCTATCTTGTCAGCTCCAGCTTGTTTCATTGCATTTAAGGGATTAGAATTTTTTATAAGTGTAGGACTTATCAGAACACTTATTAATAAATCTGTTTCTTTATTAAATCTTCTTATTAGATAAATAGTATCCTCAATTGCCTTTTTATGAGTAATCATAGAAATGCATACTCGATGAATATATTCAATCCTCTTTGATCTTTCAATCACTTCTTCAACAGGATAGAGAGGCCAATCTACCCGAATGAAAGTTTTACCTTTTGGAGCTGTCCTCCTTAAACTTGAGAGGCCGCAAAAGGCACACCTTCCACGACATCCTTCTTCATAATGAAGAAGTAGATTTAAACCCTTAAGCCTTGCGTTTCGATGGAATAATCCGGGTTGGAAACCAAGAGTTAATGAGGCTGCCAAAGAGGTCTGGATATATTGAGGACTTATTTTATTCCCCATAACAAGTCCCCTTCCGATCTTTATAATATTCCTTGAATCCTATCCAGCTACTTCTTATCAAGGATTGAAAATCAATTTCTGAATTATTCCAATTGTCTTCGAGAAAACTTCTTTTAGTTGAACCATAAGCAAGAGCCTTACCAAAAATACCTTCCCACTCGATCTCATAGTTTTTAAGATGATTAAGATCCCCTTTCTGAATGGCCTCTGCAGAGATTCTTCCAGCTATCTCACCACCTACGATGGCATTAAATATTCCTGCACCAGTGATAGGATGGGCATGGCCTGCAGCATCTCCCACAAGTAAAATATTATTATGATAAATCCTCTTACGAGTTTCACATGGAATCAATCCTCCTGTTTTCGAAAGTATTTCCACTCTTGGAAGTTTTCCAAGATTTTTAAGATTTCCAAGAAATTGATTAAGTAGCTTGGAAAGATTCCTAAATTTTAACGAAGTAATACCAATCCCGATATTAGCTCTATTCCCCTTTGGGAAAAACCAGGCATATCCTCCTTCAAATAGCTTATCAAAAAAGATTTCAGCATCTAAACTTTTTTCAAATAGGACTACCTCTGCTTGGATAGTATGAATCTTTTTTAGAGAAGGTTCACCAATCCATTTTGAGACAATAGAATTGGTTCCATCAGCCCCTATGATTATTTTAGAATTAATAAATCCCTTTTTCCTTTCTCTTTCTATCAAGACTCCATCAGGATAAAGCTCAATAGCTTTTGTAGCCATTGATATTTGAGTACCTTTAAGAGCTGCCTGGATAAGGAGTTCTTTATCAAATATTGATCGATCTATCATGAAGCCAGGGCTTCTCATCTTAAAACAACTTTCATCAGGAAGATGAGTAATTAGATTTTCAATCTTTTGAACAATTGAGCGAGATGGCAAATCAATATGATGAAAGATCCATTGTGTGATTAGCTCGGCACATTGAACAGGAAAACCAGGATCCTTTTTTTTATCAATTAAAAGAACTTTTGCTCCTTTTGCTGCTGAGGCCTTAGCAGCACTTGCACCAGCGGGTCCACCTCCAATGATAAGGATATCGTAAGATTTATCCATAGCTAAACTCCAGAACCTTTTTGAGCAGTTGGATATCAAGCTCTGTCTGATTCTCAAATTTGCCTTTAAATGCTACCTCCTCTTTTCCAAGATCATAGCATGTGGTCCTTTTCAGATCTATTAGTATTCCAGGAAGACCAATCCTTTCAAAGTCAGGACGGTGTTTTCCATAAAAAGGCTCACAGCATGAACCTATAAATCCTTGAACCTTTGATTGCTTCAATCTTTTGAGTGTCGATTCAAGGGCTTCGTAATTTTGAATAGTAAGGAAATCCATATTAAAAGATCTTGCCATTTTAATTGCATCACCGATGCTACAGAGTCCACATTCACTGCAACCTTCTTTAAACCGATATTCACAATCAATTTTTTTAGCACAATAAGGAAGTAGAAGGACTTCAGGTTTTTTTACTTGGTCAAAAGGTTTAATTACAGGATAGAGGTGGTGAGTTTCTTCTTCATCAAATCCATGGGGGATGAGATCCATTTTTTGGAGGGCCTCCTCAATGGCTTGAATAAAGTGATTTGGTTTAAATCCTGGAATTATAGGATGAGTTTCAGAAAAAAAGGATTTAATATCTTCTCTTAGCTCTGAAATACTTGCTTTTGAATTTTTAAGGCGACTTTCGAGGTCAAAGATCGTTCTTTTGGGATAGGCAAAAAAATCACCTGTGATAAGAACCTGATTAATGATCTTTCTTTTAATATCTACAACCATGGAAACTCTTATAATGCCACCAGGTGCCTTTAGGATTGAGGAGATTGTTTTTTTTGTTGGAAGTGCTTCTCTTACCTTAAAAATATAATCCTCGGATGAAAAACGTGATATCCTCTCTCTAAGCAAAGATTTTTCTTCATCCGTAAGAGATTTTTCTTCAAATCTAACTTTAAATGTCTCACTAAATCCTCTTAAAAAAGATTCTTTTATCGTTGAGTATAAAGGTATTTTACCAAGCTCCCATTTTAAGCAGGTTACCCTATCCTTTACAGACTCAATCTCTTTATCTTGAAGTTTTTCAGTTGGTATCCTTAGTGCACTTAACATCTCATCCACATCAAAATCGACAAGAATTGTACCCTGAAAAAGAATAGCTCCTGAAAGTTCAGTTCCACCCATACCTGAAATCTTTCGACCATTGACCTCAACATCATTTCTTGGACGAAAATAAGCACGAACACCGAGGCGACGAAGACAACTTGCAGATGTTTCTCCCATCTTTCTATAAAGGTCTTCAATATTTGGTGGAATTCTTGGGTCTTTTTTTGAAATATAGAGTTCCCATCCAATTTCCTTTTTTCCCCAATAAAGGGCACCTCCTCCTGTAAGTCTTCGATTTATCTCTATCCCTTTTTTCTTACAATAATCCATACGTATCTCTTCCTCTATAGACTGGTGATGACCAACAAGAACCGTAGGGTTTGAGAACCGCAGAAAACGGAGTGTAGAAGGGATTTTTTCACAGGCTTTAAGTTCAAGCAGAATCTCATCAAGGGCCATATTTTCTGCTGCACTCATGGCTTCGGTATCTAAGAATCTCCATACTTCCATTTGGTCTATTTATAACTCAACCTTTTTTAGCCTTCAATAAAAAGAATTTTCTTGACCTTTTAGATTTTTGTTCTTATCCTTGAATTCATAAAGGGTATTTTAAACTAAGAAGAGGAGGTATGAGAATAAGATGGATAGAGAGATTAAAGATTATTTTGAACAGAAGTTTTTAGTTTTTACTACTAAGGATGATATAGAAAAGCTTAGACAGGAGATGAAGGCCAATCTTCTTAAATTCAAAGAAGAGGTGAAGAATCATATACTCGATTCTATAAATGAGACTAAGAGGATGGTCGAAACCTCTGAGCTGAAAAGGAAATTGGAAGAGGTCAGAGAAGATTTTAAGGGATGGCAAAAGGACATAGAGTTAAATCTAAATTCAGCTATAAGCGAATCAAGTTTTGCTATTTCAAAAATAGAGAAAGAAAAAGAGTCTTTGGTCAAACAGTTCCAAGAAGAGGTTGAGCCAAGATTTAAAACTCTAAAAGATGAAATAATTGATAGTCTCAATATGGTAAATTTAAAGCTTCATTCTTATATAGAAGAAGGGCAGGAAAATGCCTTTAAATCAATTAAAGCCTTAGAGCCTCAAATTAATGAATTGAAGAAAGATATCGAATCAATAAAAAATCAAACAAACAAGGTAATAGGTGAAATTGGAACATTTTATGATAAGATGATTAGAGAATTAAAAGAGATGAAAGACGAAGTTGGCTATATGGTCAAACTTTCATACAGGGATTTTGAGAGAAGATTAGAAGCATTGGAGCAAAGGGTTAAAGCTATTGAGAAAATAGTTTTTCCTTAAAAAAGGGCTTGAACAAATTCATTAGCATTAAATTCTTTTAAATCATCAATCCCCTCACCAATACCGATATATCGGATAGGAATCTTTAATTCCTCTGTAATCCCTATTATTATTCCTCCCTTTGCAGTTCCATCAAGTTTAGTGAGGGCAATTCCAGTTATACCTATTGCTTCGTGGAAGAGCTTTGCTTGGGAGATAGCGTTTTGGCCTGTAGTTGCGTCAAGGATGAGAAGAGTTTCATGAGGGGCACCAGGACATTCTCTTCCTATAATACGTTTAATCTTTTTTAATTCCTCCATAAGATTCACTTTAGTGTGAAGCCTTCCTGCTGTATCGATAAAGACAAGATCAATCCCACGTGCTTTAGCTGCCTGAATAGAGTCGAAAGCAACAGCTGATGGGTCAGAACCTTTGGATTGCTTAATAAAATCTGCTCCAACCCTTTTTGCCCAGATTTCAAGCTGTTCAACAGCAGCTGCTCTAAATGTATCAGCAGCACCGATCAAAACCTTTTTACCTAAAGATGAATATTGATAGGCAATCTTTCCTATTGTGGTTGTTTTACCCACACCATTTACCCCGACAACCATGAAAACGAAAGGTTTTTTGTCAGAAAAATCTATAATAAGTGGGTCTTCCCCTTTTTTAAGGATTCTAAGTATCTCTTGTCGTATAAATTCCTTGATTTTTACTGCGTCATCAAATTCTCCCTTTTTTAACTCTTTTCTTACAACCTCCATCAATTTTGTTGTGGTAGTCACTCCAAGATCAGCTTCGAAAAGGATTGCTTCCAATTCATCCAAGAGATCTTGGTCAATAGTTTTTTTGCCAAGCAGCAGCCTATCTATCTTTTCGACAAGACCTTGATGAGTCTTTGAAAGTCCTTTTTTTAACTTCTCAATAAAACCAAACATAAGATATTTAAATTCCCCTCTAATTTCATCTCAAAAAATCAAATTTGAGTATGAAATATCTAACATCAACATATGAAAAAATCAAATTCCTATCTTAGAAATAAAAAAGGCGGGATTCAACCTCCCGCCTTAAAATACAATGGCAATCCTTTATTTCTTAACATCCTCAAAGTCTGCATCTACAACATCTTCCTGACTTCTCTGTTTTTGACCTTCTTGTGTACCTCCTGCGGCCGCACCTTTTTGAGATGCCTTTGCATACATTGCCTCTGCTAATTTATGTGAGGTTCGAGTGAGGTCATCTTGAGCAGATTTTATTGTGTTAAGATCGCTCGACTCCATTGCCTTCTTAGCACGTGAGATGGCATCCTCGATATTCTGCCTTTCTTGCGAATCAATCTTATCACCAAACTCTCGTAAGGATTTTTCAGTCGTATAGATCAGTGTATCAAGCTGATTCCTTGCTTCTGCCACTTCACGTTTCTTCCTATCCTCGGCCGCATGAGCCTCGGCATCTTTGATCATCCTTTTTATCTCTTCCTCACTTAAGCCACTCGATGCAGTAATCCTAATCGATTGCTCCTTTCCTGTTCCAAGGTCTTTTGCTGAGACATGAACAATCCCATTGGCATCAATGTCAAAAGTAACCTCGATTTGAGGAACACCCCGCGGAGCAGGTGGAATACCAACTAATTCAAATTTCCCAAGTGTCTTATTATCAGCAGCCATTTCCCTCTCACCCTGAAGGACATGAATGGTTACTGCAGGTTGATTGTCTGTTGCAGTAGTAAAGATCTGACTCTTTCGAGTTGGAATTGTTGTATTTCTCTCTATCAATTTTGTAAATACTCCACCCAAGGTCTCTATTCCAAGGGAAAGTGGTGTAACATCGAGGAGGAGAACATCCTTAACCTCTCCTTTCAATACCCCTGCCTGAATTGCCGCCCCTATGGCTACAGCCTCGTCTGGATTGACACTTTTGTTCGGTTCTTTCCCAAAGATCTCTCTTACTTTTTCTTGCACCTTCGGCATTCGAGTCATTCCACCCACAAGGATAACCTCATCAATATCACGTGGTGAAAGGCCTGCATCTGCCAGTGCCTGTCGGCATGGGCCTTCAGTCATTTCAATAAGGTCCTCAGTCAGTTTCTCCAATTTAGCCCTTGTCAGTTTCATATTCAGATGTTTTGGACCTGATGCATCTGCAGTAATAAATGGAAGATTGATATCTGTTTCCATCATAGTTGAGAGTTCAATCTTTGCCTTTTCAGCAGCCTCCTTTAACCTTTGAAGGGCCATACGATCCTTTCTAAGATCAATCCCCTGGTCCTTCTTAAATTCATCAGCCAAATAGTCAATGATCCTCTGGTCAAAATCATCTCCACCAAGATGTGTATTTCCGTTTGTAGATTTTACTTCAAAGACACCATCTCCCAATTCAAGGATGGAGATATCAAAAGTTCCTCCACCCAAATCAAAGACGGCAATTTTTTCATCCTTTTTCTTATCCAAACCATAAGCTAATGATGCAGCAGTAGGTTCGTTAATAATCCTAATCACATTTAGACCAGCTATCCTTCCCGCATCTTTAGTTGCCTGCCTTTGACTATCATTAAAGTAAGCTGGAACAGTAATGACTGCATCGGTTACTTTTTCGCCAAGGTAGGCCTCAGCTGTTTCCTTCATCTTTTGAAGGATGAAAGCAGAGATTTCTGGGGGACTATAATCCTTATCCCTTACCCTGACCCATGCATCTCCATTTTTATTTTCAATAATTTTATAGGGAAGTATCTTTATATCCCTCTGGACTTCTGGGTCTGTATATTTCCTTCCCATCAAACGCTTTATTGAGAAGATGGTATTTTCAGAATTAGTGATTGCCTGACGCTTAGCGATCTGCCCCACTATTCTTTCGCCTTTATCTGTAAAGGCTACAACAGAAGGAGTCGTTCTGCTACCTTCGGCGTTTGCGATAACGACCGGATCGCCTCCTTCCATTACTGCCACTACTGAATTTGTAGTTCCTAAATCAATTCCTATTGCTTTTGCCATTTTTGTTTCCCTCCTTAAAGATTAATTCAACCATTGCCTATGCCGAAACCTCTTTTTGTGGAGGTTTTGAAACAGAGACAATGGCTGGCCTAATAAGCCTATCGTTTAAAAGATAACCCTTCTGAAACTCCTCAACTACATGGTTGGGTTCGTATTGATCTGATTCGACAACCAGCATGGCTTCATGAAAAGCCGGATCAAAAGGCTTTCCAACGGATTCAAAAGAAGAAAGCCCAAATTTACTCAAACTCTGAAGCAATTGTTGTATAGTCAAGCGAACTCCTTCAATCAACACCCCTGAATCCACCACTTTCTCGGCATGATTAACAGCCCTTTCTAAGTTATCAATAAATGGGAGAATGGCCTTTATCAAATCCTCATTAGCAAATTTAGTCCATTCCTCCCTTTCCTTTGCAACTCTCTTTTTTAAATTTTCAAGCTCTGCTGCTGTTCGAAGGAGCCGCTCATAATTTTCATTTGCTTCTTTCTCTTTTTCAGCAAGTTTTCTCTTCAATATTTCAACCTCATTATCTTCCTCTACCCTTATTTCTTCAGGTGTCTGTTTTTCAATATCAAGCTCTAATGAACTTTCTTTTTCTTCTATTTCTCCCATTCCCAAACCCCTTTATTAATAGTAATGTGATTCCAAAATCTCTGTTAGAAGCCTTGCAGAATAATCCACAAGTGGTATAACCTTTGAATAATTCATACGCCGAGGACCAATAACTCCAAGGGCACCCCATACCTGTCCCCTACAGCCATAAGTTGAAGTCACCATGCTACAGTTCTCCATCTCCTGAACCTCACTCTCTCTGCCAATTGATATCTGAACACCTCTTGGAGCCATGCATTTATCTAATAGCTTAATCATAGTTGCCTTTTCCTCAAAGGCCTTAAAAAGATCAGTCATGGTTGAGATATTACTAAATTCAGGCTGTTGAAGAATATTTGTTCTACCATCTATGAAAACATCTGTATCATCTATGGATGAAAAGGCCTGTTCACCAAGTTTAAGAGCCTTCTCAAAGAGATCATCATATGCCTTCTTCTCAATCCTCATTTGGTCTAATAACTTTTCCCTTACCTGATAAAGGGTAAGACCAGTTAGAAGGCTATTTAAATAATCTGAAAGATGATCCAATTCTGATTGTGAAAAATCCTCTTCAACTTCAATTAAACGATTTTGAACCAAACCTGTTGTACTTACTAATATAGCCAGTATTAAATGCCTCCTTAATTTAACAAATTCTATATGTTGTAACTTAACCAATCCCATCTTAGGAGCCCAAACTACACCAAGATAGTGCGAGGAAGAAGAGAGAATCCGACAGGTTTCCTTAAATAGATCAACTCCCTCGGGTGGAAAATTCAAGTATCTTGACCTAATCTTTTCTTGTTCTTCGGGACTTAATTCATGGACGTCAAGGATTGAATCGACATAAAAACGCAATCCTTTTTCTGTAGGAACCCTTCCGGCAGAGGTATATGGTTGGAAAAGAAATCCCATTTCCTCGAGATCTGCCATTATATTTCTAATAGTAGCAGGACTTAGATGCGGATTTGACATATTAGAAATAGTCTTTGATCCAACAGGTTCGGCTGTAAGGATATAGTTTTCAATTACAGCCCTAAGAATCCATTTCATCCTTTCAGAGAGAATGGGTTCCATTATTATAACTCCTTTAAAAAACTTTAAAGACTCTATATTAACTTATTAAAATAAAAAAATTTTTACAACACTCAACTTTAAAATAATAATGATGTTGCGATTTGTCAAGAAGGCAGCTTATTTATAAGGATAGGCTTAAAAATAGGGAAAAAGCATGGCTTTTGGGTCTTGGGATAAAATATATTTAAAATAATCTAAATTCTTCTTTATTTTCAAAGAGTTTTGCCTTATGAAGAAATTTATTTAAAATGTTCAAAACCAAGTTCATCTGGGTAATACTTACTGCCATCCTTTTTTATTAAAAAAAAGCCATCCTTCTTGGGAAGAATTTGACCAATCCTGGTGATAGGAACTCTCTGAGACCTTGAAAGTTCGGAAATCTTGTCCCTCAAGTAAGGAGGAGCAGTAAAAAGAAGTTCGTAATCCTCTCCACCAGTTTCAGCCAATTTATAAAAATCATTTGAGTAATAATGTATCCATTTACTATATAAACTTGAGATTGGAATTTCTTCCTCCCAAATTTGAGCCCCCACGTTACTCTCTTTTAATATGTGTTGCGTATCAATAAGTAACCCATCACTTATATCAATCATTGAAGTAGCAAAGTGGTTTTTACTAATTATCTGGCCTAATACCACTCTTGGGATAGGGGATAGGTGTTTTTCAATCAATCCATTTAATTTTGTTAAACCTTTTTCCTGAAGGATTTTAAGACCAAGGGCTGAGTCTCCAAGTGTTCCAGAGACGTATAAATCATCTCCAACCTTTGCCCCTTTCCTTAGGATGACATTCTCTTTTTTGGCTTCTCCTATTAGGCATATACTAATAATAATATTTTTAGAAAGAGACGTATCTCCACCAATTAAATCCACCTCGAATCGTTTTGCGCCATCCTTTAGCCCCCGGTAAAATGATGAGACATAAGATAAGGATAAAGATTTGGGGATTCCAAGGGAGACAAGGAAATATTTAGGTGTACCACCCATTGCCGCAATATCACTAAGATTAACATATAAAGATTTTCTACCCAGTCGAAAGGGGTCGATCCAAGCTGGGTTGAAGTGGATTCCTTCAATAAGAATATCTGTGGTCAAAAGTAGGGCTTTTTCATCTGATTCAATTACAGCTGCATCATCTCCGATTCCCTTTATGATATATGGATTTGAAGTCTCTATCCACCTGCGGATTTTGGAGATGAGACCAAATTCACCTACCTCATGGAGATTCTTTCTTTGTTTATTGAATTGTTTCCTATCTTTTTTGGTGGGATTTCTCATAATTTATCTATTGGCAAGGGTGATCTTTAATACTTCATCCATATGTTTGACAGGTATAAATTCTATTTTTTTTCGAATATAGGATGGAAGCTCTGTTAGGTCTTTCTTATTCTGATAAGGAATAATAACCTTTTTAATATTATTTCGAAGGGCTGCTAAGGCCTTCTCTTTAAGCCCTCCAACAGGAAGGATTCTTCCCGTTAGTGTAATTTCTCCTGTCATTGCTATATCCTTTTTTACTGGAGTTGAACTAAGCGCTGAGATCAATGCAACAGCCATTGTAATGCCGGCAGATGGGCCATCTTTAGGAATAGCACCAGCGGGAACATGTATATGGATGATTTTATTATTGATATCATCAGGTTTAATTTTGTAATCTTTGCATTTTGATCTGGCATAAGTAAGGGCTGCTTGGGCTGATTCTTTCATTACTTCCCCAAGATGACCAGTTAAAACTAAAGATCCTTTTCCTGGTGTTGCCATTGCTTCCACATGGAGAATCTCTCCACCTGTTTCAGTCCATGCAAGACCTGTAGCTACTCCTACTTCATTTTTCTTTTGTTCCTCATCAGGTAGATATTGGGGAGGACCTAAATAGTGAATAAGGTTCTTTGTTGTTATCTTTGTCTTATCCTTGTTACCCTCAGCAACTTTTCTTGCCACTTTTCTACAAATTGAAGCCAATGCCCTCTCGAGATTTCTCAGCCCTGCCTCTTGAGTATATTGAGAAATAATATGAAGTATAGCCTTATCAGAAATTTGAAGTAACTTTGAATTGATTCCATTTTCTTCCAATTGACGAGGAATGAGGAATTTCTTGGCAATCTTTAATTTTTCAAGATCTGTGTATCCTGGAATGTTTATTATTTCCATACGATCTCTAAGTGCAGAAGGGATAGTATCAATAATATTGCCTGTTGTAATGAACATTACCTTTGAGAGATCGAAAGGAACATTAAGATAATGGTCACTAAATGCATAGTTTTGCTCAGGGTCAAGGACTTCAAGCAGAGCAGAGGCAGGATCTCCTCTAAAATCTGCTCCTATCTTATCTATCTCATCCATCATGAAAACAGGATTATTACTGCCAGCCTGTTTCATTGATTGAATAATCCTACCGGGCAGCGCACCTACATAGGTTCTTCGGTGACCACGGATTTCTGCTTCGTCTCGAATTCCTCCAAGAGAAATCCTTACAAACTTTCTTCCAAGTGCTCGGGCAATAGACTTTCCCAAAGAGGTTTTCCCTACACCAGGTGGGCCAATGAAACAGAGAATAGGGCCTTTAGGATTTTTCTTTAATTTATGAACACTTAAATATTCTAAGATCCTTTCTTTGACCTTCTCTAAATTATAGTGATCTTCATCCAGGACTTGTTTGGCTTTCTTTATGTCAAGATTATCGATAGTTGATTTTGACCATGGCATCTCTACTAACCAATCAATATAAGTCCGAACCATTGAGGCCTCGGCTGCTTCTGGATGCATCTGTTCTAAACGTTCCAATTCTCGATAGGCCTCCTTCTCAACCTCTTTTGGCATCTTTGCCTTTTTAATCTTTTTACGTAGCTCTTTGATTTCCTCTGCTCTTTCATCTATTTCACCAAGCTCACTGCGGATTGCCCTCATCTGCTCCCTAAGAAAATATTCCCTTTGGGATTTTGTAATTTCATCTTTGGCTTGAGATTGAATCTTAGCTTGCATTGTGAGGACCTGAACTTCTTTTGCAAGGAGGTTATTTAGAGCTTTAAGTCTCTTAATTGGATCAATGATTTCAAGGATCTCCTGTGCCTTTTCAACAGGTAGATCAAGATTTGAGGCAACAAGGTCAGCCAATCTTCCTGGATCATCAACACCTTCCATTATAAACATCAATTCGGGAGAAAGCATTTTCCCATAGGAAAGGATTCTTTCCAATTGTTCTCTAACATTTCTCATTAGGGCCTCTGCCTCAACAGTTATCTCTGTGATAAATGGATCCTTGATATTTTCAATCCTTACAATAGGATATGGATTTGTCTGTATGGTTTCTTTAATTAATCCCTTTGAAAGTCCTTGCACAAGAATCTTGATCTTTCCATCTGGAAGCTTAAGCATCTTCATTATCAATGAGACTGTTCCCATATGATAGAGATTCCTCATAGGAGGGTCATCTTCTTCAGGCTTTTTTTGAGCAACGAGGAATATTAGTCGGTCTTTTGAAAGCGCCTCTTCAAGTGACTTTATGGATTTTTCCCTTGTGATAAAAAGGGGAAGGATCATGTAGGGAAATACAACTATATCCTTAACTGGAATTAGGGGAAGAATTGTTGGAAGTGAAAAGAGATCTTTTTCAGGTTCTTTTTTCATAACGTTTTAAGATGGTATTGATTATATTTGTTGTTGAAGCACCTTCCACAAAAGGAAGGACAATTACTTCACCACCAGCCTTTTCAACTATATCCTTACCCACGACGGTTTCCTTTGTCCAATCTCCTCCCTTCACCAAAATATGAGGAATAATACTTGAAATAAGGTTGTAAGGAGTTTCTTCATCAAAAATTGTGACATAATCTATACAACCAAGTCCAGAAAGGATTTCAGCCCTCTCCCCCTCAGAAAGGATAGGTCTCATAGGCCCTTTTATAGATCGAGCAGATCGATCACTATTTATCCCTACTATTAATATATCACCGAGCTCTTTTGCTTTTTCAAGGTATCGAATGTGACCTACATGAAGGAGGTCAAAACACCCATTTGTGAAAACAATCCTTTTACCTTGGTTCTTTAAAATACTTACGATCTTTATTAACTCGTCTCTTTGTTTTATCTTTTCTTTCATCTTATACTTCTTTAGTATCAAATTTACTCCTCATAGTCAACACCGTATTGATTATTTTATCCAGAGGTTTTATCGTTAAATTGTTAGCATTAAAGTTAACAACTGAAGGATTATCCTTAGTAAAAAGAGAGGATTGGGTTAGTTTGACATCCTCATTGTAATGTGTTAATAGGCTAATGGTCTATATAAGAGACATTTATAATCCTTCGAATTCCCTATATTTTTAAAAAATGACGAATCGCCTTATACTCGCCTCAGAATCTCCACGCAGATATAGTTTACTTAAACAGGTTGGTTTGGACTTCGATGTGATCCCAAGCCAAATAAACGAGGATATTATCTTCGCAGAGAACCCTGAGCAATATGTGATTCGAATAGCAAATAAAAAGGCCTTAGAAGTTGGAAGTAGGTACCCTGAAAACTGGGTTATAGCTGCAGACACAATTGTTTATATTGACAATTCCATTCTTGGAAAGCCAAAGGATACCAAAGAAGCCAAGGAGATGCTCTTACGTTTAAGTGGAAGACAGCATTCAGTATTTACAGGAATTTCTATTTGTAATTTAAGAAAGGGAAAAACAAATAGCATGGCAGTCAAGACTTTTGTGAAGATGAAAAACATTTCGCCTTCTGAAATAGAATGGTATGTAAATACTGAAGAGCCTTATGATAAAGCAGGAGGATATGCTGTACAGGGTATAGGTTCAATCCTGATTGAATCTATTTATGGTTCTTATACCAATGTAATTGGTCTTCCTTTATGTGAACTTTTTCAGATGCTTATGCAATTAGGGGCAATAGAAATTTCTCCCTTGGGAATTAAGATTATTTAGTGAATTATGGGATCAATCAAAGAAAATTATTTAAAGGTGATAGAAAGGATTGAAAAAGCTGCCTTTCGGGCGAAAAGGGATCCAAAGGATGTTAAATTAGTGGCAGTCTCTAAGACAGTCGAGCCTTTAAGGATAAAAGAGGCAATTGATGCAGGGGTAAAAATATTGGGAGAAAATTATGTTCAAGAGGCCCAAAAGAAGATTGAGGAGATTGGAAAGGATGTTTCCTGGCATTTTATAGGTCACCTTCAGACAAATAAGGCAAAATATGCAGTAAAACTATTTGAGATGATTCATTCATTGGATAGTTTACCATTGGCTTTTGAATTGAATCGAAGAGCCGAGAAAGAAGGCAAGATTATAAAGGTTATGATAGAAGTCAATCTTTCAGGGGAAGAGACCAAATTTGGGACAGAGGAAGAGAAGGTATTAGAGCTGGCCCAAAAGATTTTTGAACTTAAAAATTTAGAATTGATTGGTTTAATGACCATGCCACCTTATTTTGAAGAACCCGAAAGAAGTAGGCCTTATTTTATTCGCCTTCGAGAATTGAAAGAAAGGATTGTGAGAGAGGGTATTCCAATCAATGAGCTTTCAATGGGTATGTCAAATGATTTTGAAGTGGCCATTGAAGAGGGAGCTACCTATGTTCGAATCGGAACAGCCATATTTGGTCCCCGAAAAGAAGAGTAGAAAAGGAAAAATGATTCATAAGAGAGTGAGATTTTATTTTAGGTTCATTATATATTTAGGAATTTTAATAATATTTTTAGGTTGTGGGAAAAAAGGACCTCCTGTGCCCTGGGATTCTATTGTTCCAAAGAGGATTTTAAATCTTGAAGCCATACCACGTGAAGGTCGACTTTTGCTTGAATGGACATCTCCAAAAGAAAATACAGATAAATCTCCTTTGATTGACCTCGCAGGTTTTAGAATCTTCAGAGCCGAAGGGATTTTAATAAATGGACAATGCAGAGGATGCACAGAGAAGACAAACCTTATTAGGGAGATTAAACTCGATCCGAAAGAAGACAATAGGGGTAAAAGAATCTCAATCTTTATTAATGATCAAGAACCTAAAAAGGTCTATGTCTATCAAGTAGTTTCGGTGAATCGAAGAGGTTATCTCAGTTCACCTTCAAATCCTGTAACGGTTTACTGGGATGATCCTCCAGATTTTCCTAAAAAAATTAGTGGCGAGGCAGGCGATAAGAGGATAGATCTATATTGGGAAGCAGTAAATGGTGCTACAGGTTATAATATTTATAGAAAAACTGAAGGAGAAGAATTTTTAAATAAGCCCATCAACTCTGTTCCAATAAAAGTTACATATTATACAGATTTAAATGTGGAGAATGATAAGAAATACTTCTATTCCGTTAGAGCTTTAAAAAGGGTAGTAACAACAGATATCGAGGGCATTGGTTCCTCAGAAATTGCAATAATTCCAACCGATCTTATACCACCCGCCTCACCCCAAGGCCTGGTTGCAATTCCCCTTAAAAACGGGATAGAGCTAAATTGGAAAAGAAATGAGGAACCCGATCTTTTAGGTTATTATATATATCGAAGAAGAGTTGGAGAAAAAGAATTTAAGAGAATAAATGAGACTCCGATTAAAAAAGAGACCTATCTTGACACCGAGGTTGAGATAGAGCAGGATTATGAATATATTATTACAGCAGTTGATAATTCACCACGGAGCAATGAAAGTCCTCGTTCTGAAGAAGTGAGAGTGAAATATAGATATTGAGAAACAAAAACTGAGTGGTATTGTTAGGAGCTTAATATGCATTATTTCGAATATAAAAATGGAGAGCTTTATTGTGAAGGTCTTTCTGTAAGGGAGATTGCTCAAAAAGTTGGAACTCCATTTTATCTCTATAGTTTCAATACATTAAAGAGGCATTTTTCAGTTTTTGACGAAGCCTTTAAGGGGATCCCACATCTTGTTTGTTATTCTGCAAAGGCTAACTCAAATTTAGCCCTTATTAGGATTTTTGTTAATCTTGGGGGAGGGGTGGATGTAGTTTCAGGAGGTGAATTATACAGGGCTTTAAAAGCAGGGGCTAATCCTAAAAAGATTGTCTTTTCAGGTGTTGGCAAGAGAGAAGATGAGATTGAATATGCTTTGACTGCTGGAATATTAATGTTTAATGTTGAATCATTGGAGGAACTATTTACAATAAATGAGATAGCAGGCCGTTTAAAAAAGAAGGCCCCAATCTCAATACGCGTTAATCCTGATATTGATCCAAAGACACACCCTTATATTTCAACAGGGTTAAAGAAGAATAAATTTGGAATTGATATCCTACAAGCACCAAAGGCATATCAGCTGGCTCAACAATTACCAAACCTTGAAATCATTGGGGTGGATTGCCATATTGGCTCACAACTCGTGAAGGTTGAGCCCATTATTGAAGCCTTAAAAAAATTAAAAAAGTTGGTTGAGAATTTAAGAAAAGAGTCTTTTAAAATACAGTATCTCGACCTCGGTGGTGGTCTTGGTATTACATATGAAGATGAGGAACCGCCTCATCCGGTCGAATATGCATCCAATATTCTTGATGAGATTCGTGGGTTTGATTGCACATTGATTTTAGAACCAGGTAGAGTTATTGTGGGAAATGCTGGTATTCTTGTTACAAAAGTGCTTTATACTAAGGAGACAACTGAGAAACGTTTTATCATCGTGGATGCAGGAATGAATGATCTTGTAAGGCCAAGTTATTATGGTTCATATCATCAGATTTGGCCCGTTCAGAGGAGAGATAATGAAGAGATTGTTGCAGATGTAGTTGGACCGATATGTGAATCGAGCGATTTTTTAGCTAAAGAACGCCGAATTCCAAAATTTCAGTCAGGAGAACTGATGGCTATTATGAGTGCTGGGGCTTATGGATTTTCTATGTCAAGTAATTACAACTCCCGACCGAGAGTTGCAGAGATCCTGGTAAAGGGAGATGAGATGTATATTATTCGCAAAAGAGAAAGCTATGAGGATCTTATTCGGGGAGAGAGTTTACCTGATTTTTTGATAAATGAGTAAGCTTTTAAAAAATACATGATTTTCAAATTGGGAGGTTTGAATGAAGATTCCTTTTGTAAAGATGAGCGGAAGTGGAAACGATTTTATCCTCATAGATCATCGAAATCCATTTTTAGATGAAGATAATTTAAAGGATTTTATAAAGAAGGTCTGCCAGAGAAGGACATCAGTTGGAGCAGATGGATTGATATTAGTTGAAAATTCTAATAAGGCTGATTTTAAATGGAGATTTTTTAATTCTGATGGAAGTGAAGCAGAAATGTGTGGTAATGGAGGTAGGTGTGTTGCAAGGTTTGCCTACCTAAAGGGGATATCAGGTGCCAATCTTACTTTTGAAACAGTTGCAGGTATACTTTCTGCTGAGGTAAAAGGAAGAAGAGTTAAGCTTGAACTGACGAAACCTCACAGCTTAAAACTTGATGGGACTATTCCCATTGAAGGTAAAGAACTTACCTTCTCCCATATTAATACAGGTGTTCCCCATACAGTCCTTTTTTCGCAAGATATAGAGAGGGTAGATGTAGTTCGATTGGGAAGGATGATTAGATATCATCCTCTTTTTGCTCCTAATGGGACAAATGTTAATTTTGTTCGTTTAGAGGATGACAGTCAAATATCCATTCGTACTTATGAAAGAGGGGTCGAAGACGAGACTTTGGCATGTGGAACAGGAGCGGTTGCCTCAGCTCTGATTGCAGGATTTAAAGGAAGGGTCCAATCTCCAGTCTATATTAAAACAAGAGGGGGTGAGATTTTAATTGTATATTTTGAGATTGAAGGTGAGGAGGTAAAAAGGGTATTTCTTGAAGGAGATGTTCATATTATTTATGAAGCCGAAATGTGGGAGGAGGCTTATCAATGAATAAAAAAGTAAAAGCTGTGGTCGTTGGTGCAGCAGGGAGAATGGGAACCCGTCTTATCAATATAATAAAAGAAACTCCTTACATAGAATTGTTTCAGGCCATTGACAGACCCGATCACCCATGGATTGGAAAGGATATTGGAGAGATGATAGGACTTGGAAGGCTTAATGTTCCATTAGAGGGAAGCCTTGGTAAGAAAGGTGGAGAGGTTATTATAAATTTTTCAACTCCACAAGCTTCTATAGATAGTCTGGAATTTGCGAAAGAAAATGGGATGGCAATTGTAATAGGGACAACGGGATTTACCCCTGAGCAGATGGAAAGGATAAAGAATCTCTCGAAGGATGTAAGATGCGTTCTCTCCCCAAATATGAGTATAGGCGTAAATGTTATGTTCCGTTTGGTTGAAGAAGTGGCAAATGTGCTTGGATCTGACTATGATGTCGAGATTCTTGAGGCCCATCATCGTCTCAAGAAAGACTCTCCAAGCGGTACAGCTATGAAGCTTGGTGAGTTGGTGGCTAAAGCTTTAGGAAGGGATATTTATAAAGTAGGTGTTTTTGGCCGGAAAGGAATGATAGGTGAGCGGACCAAAGAGGAGATTGGAATGCAGGTCGTAAGAGCAGGAGATATTGTAGGAGAACATACTGTTCTCTTTTGTGGGAATGGAGAACGTTTAGAAATAATCCATCGAGCTCATAGTCGAGATAACTTTGCACGGGGTGCAATAAGAGCAGCCCTGTGGATTATAAATCAACCAAATGGACTTTACGATATGCAAGATGTATTAGGATTGAAGAGTAAATAGCTTTCTCTCAGCATCCCCTTTTTCTAAATGGGGTATAGTAGTGTTTCTTGGAGGATAAAAATCTCACGAGAGGTTATTCAGTTTAAATTTTAATAAAGGGGAGATTATAAATAAAATGAAGATTGTTCGTTTTCAGGATGATCGATTAATCAAATGGGGAATTGTTGAAGAGGAAATGATTTTTGAAATTGAAGGTGACCCATTCTCAAATTTTTCCCTGAAATCAAAAGCTAAAAAAATCGAAGATGTAAAACTTCTTCCCCCTTGTGAGCCTACAAAGATTGTGGCATTGGGTTTAAATTATAGGGATCATGCTGAAGAGGTAAAAATGCCAATTCCACAAACTCCTATTCTTTTTTTAAAACCCTCAACTTCAGTGATTGGGCATGAGGATTTTATTATTTATCCAGAGATGTCAAGGCGAGTAGATTATGAAGCAGAGTTGGCTGTGGTTATAAAGAAGATAGCCAAGAATGTGAAGGAAAGTGAAGCAGATAATTATATTCTTGGATACACTTGTTTTAATGATGTAACTGCCCGAGACCTACAACCTAAAGATGGACAATGGACAACTGCAAAAAGCTTTGATACATTTGCTCCCATAGGTCCATGGATAATTACAGATATTGACCCAAACAATTTAGAGATATCTTGTTACCTTAATGGCGAGAGGCGTCAGCATTCTAATACTAAAAACTTGATTTTTAAACCACATATGCTCGTGAGTTATATATCCAAGATTATGACTCTAATGCCAGGGGATGTAATTGCAACAGGAACTCCCTCTGGAATTGGTCCAATGAAAATAGGAGACAGAGTAGAGATTGTAATTGAAGGTATTGGTAGATTGATTAACACGGTTAGAAAGGGGTGGGAGGAATAAAAAAATATATGAGTAGGAAAAAATCGATAGGATTTTATCAAAAAGCCATGGCATTGATGCCCGGAGGGGTAAATAGTCCTGTAAGGGCATTCAGAGCTGTGGGAATTCCACCAATATTTATTGATCGGGCAAAAGGATCTAAGATTTGGGATGTAGATGGAAATGAATATATTGATTACGTTGGATCATGGGGGCCAATGATACTGGGGCATTGTCATTCCAAAGTAGTCAATGCACTTAAAAAGGCTCTTCAAAAAGGGACAAGTTTTGGAGCACCAACAGTTTTAGAAATTGAATTAGCCAATAAGGTAAGAAGGGCATTTCCTTCAATAGAATTAATAAGGATGGTTAACTCTGGAACAGAGGCAACAATGAGTGCTATTAGATTGGCAAGAGGTTACACAGGTAGGGATAAGATCATAAAATTCGAAGGTTGTTATCATGGTCACGGTGATAGCCTTCTTGTAAAGGCAGGTTCAGGAGCAACTACATTTGGAGTTCCAGATAGTCTTGGTGTTCCAGTAGATCTTGCCCGACATACTCTAACTGCCCTTTATAATAATCTTGATAGTGTTAAGAGCCTTTTAATCCAATACCCCGAGCAAGTTGCCTGTATTATTGTTGAACCCATTGCTGGTAATATGGGCGTTGTTTTGCCTGAGAAGGGTTTTCTTGAAGGTTTAAGAAATATATGTGATGAAAAGGGAATTGTTCTTATTTTTGATGAAGTTATTACTGGATTTAGGGTTGCTTACGGAGGTGCCCAAGAATTATATGGAATAAAACCTGACATTACATGTCTTGGAAAGATTATTGGAGGAGGGCTTCCTGTTGGGGCATATGGTGGAAAGAGATCTATAATGGAAAGGGTTTCACCTCTTGGAGGCGTTTATCAGGCAGGAACCCTTTCAGGAAATCCGCTTGCAATGACCGCTGGTATTTCCACCCTCGAAGTGCTAAAGACAAAGGGTTTTTATCAAGAATTGGAGCAGAAGACCAATTATTTAGTAGAAGGTATTTCAGAGAGGGCTGAGGAAAGATTTATTCCAATAACTATCAATAAAGCAGTAGGAATGTTTACTATATTTTTTACAGAAGAACCTGTTATGGATTATAGAACTGCAAAAAGAAGTAATACAAAGCGGTTTTCACAATTCTTTATTGAGATGCTAAATCAAGGGATTTATATACCACCATCACAATTTGAGGCCTGGTTTATCTCAATGGCACACACCCAAAGTGATATTAACAAGACGATTGAGGCCTGTGACATAGCTTTTAAAAAATTATAGGATAACTTAGAAAAAAAAGATGAATTGGAATATTAAATGTGTCATATACGATTGTGATGGAGTTCTTTTTGATTCGTTTGAGGCAAATCAAAAGCTTTATGATGACCTCTGCACCATGGTGGGCAGATGTCCCCTTAAGGCAGAAGAGGTAGAATATGCCCATTCCCATACAGTATTTGAAGCCATTCATTACATTTTTGGGGAAAATGGATTTCTCGAACAGAAGGCCTTTGAGCTTATAAAACAGATAGATTTGAGAAAATATATTTCTCTTTTAAAGATGGAACCACATCTTCGTCAGGTCTTAAACCTTCTTAAGGCAATGGGTATTAAACGGGCTATCAATACAAACAGAACAACTTCAATGAAATATATTATGGAGGATTTTAATCTCCAACCTTTCTTTGATTTAGTTGTTACTGCACTTGATGTCAGAAACCCTAAGCCCCATCCCGAATCTATTGAAAAGATAATGAATATATTAAATGTCACCAAGAATGAGACCGTTTTTATTGGCGATTCAGAAGTGGATCAAAAAACTGCTGTCTCTTCAGGTATAAAATTTATTGCATATAAAAACAAAGAAATCGCAAACGACGCCTTCATTGAAGACCATCTTGACCTTTTAAATATTATTTTTAAAACCTAATTTTAAGTTTTCATCATTATTTTATTCTTCCTTTTCTATTGGACAAATTCCTTATTTCCATTGCTAATATTTATATTTTCGTTTTGAAGAAAAAAATTATGTATAACTTTTTAAAATTAAAAAGTAAAATTTTACATAATTTTACGCAATTTTACACTATTTAACCTTTCCAAAAAATTTATTGACAAAAGTTAAATAAATTTATAGATTAGATTTATTAAAATAATATTTCGAGGAAGATTTAATAAATACGAGATGTCAAGTTTGTAAATGAAAAATAATAATTTTCATTATTATAGGTAACTTCTCATGACAGATTTGACACACACGAACAATGGAAATTTATATTCCTACTATCTTAATCCTCGCCCCTCGGGGAGAGGCTTAAAATGAGGGGGTAAAATTATTTTTTAAATAACAAACCTTTTATTGGAAATTTTTGTTTGAAAAAAAGAGTTAGGCAATAGCTGAACATCTTTTTGGGAAATGAATAATGATTAAATTCCTTCCTAAAAGATTTATCGCTCTCCTAAAGCCGACTCACACAAGTTAAACTTTTTCCTATATATTTGTTAAGCAAGCTTTATTAAGATTGTTGGGTTACTCGAGTTTATCGAGTTATTGAGTTTATTGGGGTGGGGTATTATTTTCCTTCACTTTCTAAGGGGAGGGTAGGAGGGATTAGAAATATAATCTCCCCTAACCCCTCCTCTTAATTCTCCTCCCTTTTCTAAAGGGAGGGCAGGAGGGATTAGAAATATAATCTCCCCTGACCCCTCCTTAAAAACTGATCTTAGCACACGCTTGACACCGAGGGGGAAAGATGTTATAAGGGGTTCATGTATGTTTATGGACAATATTTTCCCAAATCTATTCTGGATCGAATTCAAGAGACTATCCAAAAAGAG